>ENA-UZWS01001800-UZWS01001800.1-metagenome-genome-assembly--contig:-Day-3-25m-contig-1800_pt1 | contig 12681 bp, 13 predicted proteins | sample MGYA00260343_ERZ794903 | MGnify/ENA metagenome assembly ERZ794903
TCAAGTATCGGCATCTGCCCATATATCTGACGGCCGTTAACCGGACCTCCGGTTACAATCTGATGTCCGCCCCACCCATGGTCTGTCCCATCACCATTACTCGTTAAAGTACGACCAAAATCAGAATGGGTGAACGACACCACATCGTCATTGACGCCTAATTCAACCATGGCTAATTGAAATGCCTGAATCGAGTCCGCCACATCGGACAGTAGCCCGGGCTGTAATTCATTTTGGTCATCATGGGTATCAAAACCACCGGCACCAACAAAGAAAATCTGTCGACACATCTCGAACCTGTCTCGTACAGCTATCAGCCGTGCGATAATGTTTAGCTGTGCACCCAGAAACGAGGCAGGAAACACCGTGGCCAAATCCGGTGCTTGAGCAAGCGCTTGGTTAACCAGATCTGCCGACGCTAAAGATCGCTTATGGACAGCCGCGAGCGCTCTCGCGTGAACATTGCCAAACTCGCTGTCAATATGTGACTCAAAAGCAGCCCTGCGTTCTGCTCCTAGCGCTGCTTCAGCGCCGAATGCGCCGTAGGTATTTGCGCCGGTTGTGCTTACTGAGTATGGAATTGATACAGCACCCGCCTGAAACAAGTTAGTACCGAAGGTCGAGGTATTCAGAGCAAGCAATTGGTCAGCGGTCTCCGCAGCGAGCTGGTCCGCTATTCTTCCAGCCCAGCCGGTCGCCAGCGAAGCATCTCCCTTCAGCGACTGCCATTGTGCCTGTTGATCGTTGTGCGAGAACAATTGGGGCGGCAGAGACGCAGCACCGCTCAAATATTGTTCTTTGGTTACCGGCGCTACGAGTGGTCCAACATTCGCAATGACTGCGGCATCACCCGCTTCAAAAAGCGACTGCAATGCGCCGGCAGAAGGATGGAACCCATAGGTTGCGCCATCGGAATTATCCGGGTTGATCGCTAGCAGGTCCAATTGCTCGACCGCCAGATTCTGCCGGGAGGCAGCATAAACGTTGTACTCAGCATTGCTGGTGGGAACCACCAAATTGAACGAATCGTTACCACCATAAAGGAAAATGTTTACCAGGCACTTGTAGTCGGAAAAACTATTATCGGCTGCGACAAGTTGTCTAGGCAGCAAACTCGCTAGGCCCGCACCTAACATGGTGCGACCACTGATGTTTAGGAACCGTCTACGATTTATCACCTTGAGATCTCCGGCTTTATGGTTATTCGATCAGTGCATATTCAACAGAGCTGACGATCTGATGAATCGCCTCGGTGACCCGGAATGCTGGCTGATCTTGTGGAATAGTATTTATCATTGCCAACGCTTCTGCTTCGAGCTCACTTGAGATAACGCCGCCAGTTAGCTTTTCTGCCATGCGTTGCAACAACACTTCTGGATCTCCTGACAGTGCCAAATAAGGTGCGATATCTATTCTAATTGCCTGATTACCGAGCGTGGTTGCATTGGAGTTTCTAATGTAAATGGATAACGCCAAATAGTCATTGACGCTGGCTGTCGTTGTTTCATTGGTTATTTGCATTTCAGGGGAAACGAGTCCTTGGTCCGAGAGCTCGCCCGCAGGCGCATAGTCGGGGCTGAAGAAGTTGAAAACAGATGGAGAGCGCAGGGGCGCCTGACCAAAATCATTGTTAGGTTGCGGGTAAATATACCTACCGTTAGGTGCCGAGGCATCAAAAGCCCGCCATAATGAAACCAGCCTTAAGAGTGGCTCGACAAGCTTGCCGCCAATCCCACCAGCAACCGGTGTGCGAGCTTCAACATCCAGCAGTATGGCTTTGATAACGGCGCCAAGATCTCCACGCACGCCGAAGCCATTATCATTAAAAACTGTCGCGACACGTTCAACATAGGATGGACTGGGGTTTGCGCTGATAAAACGCTGGATCAGTCTGCGACTAATAAAGGGGGCGACATTCTGATGCGCAAAGATATTATCAAGTGCATCTGTGAGGTCTTGCTCCGGCGTTTGTCCCGCTGGGATCACAACCCCGTTTAGCAGTTTTTTTTCACTGGTATCATGGAAGCTCGAAAAGGCTTGCATAGGGACCAAATAATCTCTGCTGGGTCTATTAAATCTCACCGAGCCACCGAAGGTCCAACCCGTATAAACGTGAGCAAAACCTTCAATAATCGTTTGATCATAAGTTGGAATCAACTGCCCAGCACTGTCCAATCGGGGTGTGCCGTCAAGATTAAGCTCAACCGTTCCTATGGTAAACAGTTGCAAAGACTCCCTTGCATAGTTCTCATCTGGGCGAATATTTCGTGCAGCGTCGGGTTTCTCATTTCCTAGCATCGACAGATAAACACCCATCGCAGGATGAAGCGTCACAGCTCCTATCAGGTCTCTGAAATTGCCGAAAGCATGCTCACTCAACATATCGTAATAGCTGGCTAAACCACCTGCTCTGTTAGCCAAGGCACCTTGATCTGAGACCACCATGATTTCTGAAAGCGCNNGCATATTTGAAAAAAGCTTCGAGGCGATTGCGTCGCCCCTCGGCACCGTTTTCAGGTGGAGGTAAGGCTGCCAGATGCTGGAGCTGTGACGACGCGGGGGCGTTCATCTGATTATCAATCCAACCCTCATAACCCGTCGTCTGCAATGAAACGACATCCCCTTCTGCAGGCCCAAAACTGGCCTGCCTTAGAAATCGCGCACCCTCGGCCAGAGAAATATCTATCTCACCCGAGGGTGGATCAGGGGAAGGAGGGGGAGCCGGTATTTGGGGCGTGGCGGGAGAGGACTCGCCTCCGCCTCCGCCGCCGCAAGCACCAAGGGCAAGTGCGAACAAGCTTACGAACATCGACCTGTAAATGCTGTGTAGAACCCTTCTCATAACGAGGCCATATCTCTGCAGATGCTAAATTCTACGCGTACAAAGGAAAATCCCGTCGCTGTCAAACAGCAGTCAGCGATAAACGGGCAAGAAAACCGGACAGGAATACCTCCATGCTGTATATGTCACTATCCCGTCTCGGCCTCGGCGGCAACAGGCTTGCGATCAACAGTGACTGCGCCGAGGTCGTTATCAACCGTCAGATAATGATCATACAATACCAGACTCGGCTTGACGCCGTAACGATCCTGCATCATGACCCACCAGTCGTCGTTGTACCATGCCTCAGCGGCTTCACGCGATTCCCAAAGATACACACCGCCCCCGCCCTCATCGCTGCTGAGATAATCCTTTCGTATAAGGCCGGGCATACCAAGGTACTGGTCCGTTGTCTTCATGCCACCCATAATTGCCTGATCTTTTGACTTTTGACCTGGTAGTGGGATTTGTACGATTGCTATTAACATTTACGGCTCCTATTGGCTCTCTTGGATATGAAATTGAGTTTAGACTCGAGTATTGTCATATTGCCCTATTTATCACGGGGCTGTACAGAACGGCGACAACGTACCCAAGCATCGATAGCCATCACTCACACCTGTCGACGCATCAATACCACTCGCCTTAATGATACCCCCAAGCCGCATTCAGAATTAAAGCTATGCCGGCATACTATTTTCGCAATAACTTAGGCTCGGGCCTATGAACGTTTTGACAATTATGAAAGAAGATAAGAGTCGTCCCAATTTTTAACAGTTGTTAAATATTAATTGTGCCGGTCTAAATTATGCTCTAAATTATCGAGTCATAGCCAATTATCGGTAAGATTCCATGCGTCAAAAACAATCGCCGCTATTCACCAAAGACGAAATCACAAGAATATCTGCACCCCTAGATAAGGCCTACACATTACCCGCTGCTGCTTACACGTCCGAGGAAATCTACAGAGCAGAACAGAAAAAGATATTCAAAAAATCCTGGCTCCCGATTGGACGTATTGAGCAACTGCCCGAAGCCGGCAGTTTCATAGCAGCAGACCTGCTTGATCAACCCATCATCGCCGTGCGCGATACGGAGCAGGAAATTCGAGTATTATCGAACGTGTGTTTACATCGCGCTGCAAGGCTTGTTGAAGGTGAAGGTAAACAGTTGAAATTCACCTGCCCGTATCATGCATGGAGTTACGATACGAAGGGTCAACTAATCGCGGCACCCATGATGGAAACTGCAAAGAACTTCGATATTCGAGATTGCAAACTTCCAGAGATTCGATCGGAGATATGGGAAGGCTTCATCATGGCCACACTCGACCCAAACGCGAAACCATTTGCGTTGCAGGTCAAGGGGCTCACCGAGCAATTTACCCAATATCAAATAGCCGAACATGTGATTCAACGTACGCTGGAATTTGACAGCAATTGGAACTGGAAAGTGCTGGTTGAAAACTTCATGGAAGCTTATCACCACATCGGTACACACTCGACAACACTACAACCAGGCTTTCCTTCTCGACAGTCTAGGGTACCGGATAACGATGGGCCATGGTCAATTCTGGAAATGCCCACAGGTGAATCAGCAGAGGACGCCGCCGATCACGGCAGCCTCAAACCAACGCCTGGAATAAAAGAAGAAGATCTTGGCACCCTCTGGGCTAATGTCGCTTTTCCCTGCCTCACTTTTGCTGTCCAGAGCGACATGCTCATCTGGTTTCAGATTATTCCCAGAACAGTCGACAACTTTTTGCTGAAGGTGCACCTCTGTATTCACAAACAAAATCTGGACTTGCCTGACCTCCAGCGGCAACTGGATGCTTCCGCTGAGATCGTGAGTTTTATCCATACTGAAGACATCGCTGCAAACGATATCGTGTGGCGGGGACTAAATGCACCACTGACGACTCAGGGCCGATTATCTACCTATGAGAAATCCATCTGGCAGATGAATCAGTGGTGGTTGTCGAAAATGGAACTGGCGTAGTCAGTTGACGCTTACAAAGACCTAACAATTAACTTCTGTTTGGAACAATTTTACAGGATCGCGCTTTTTTACTGATTTCTGCCAGACGACTGGGTCTGGCAAGGAACCCCCTCAGGGCTAAGTCAGCGGCGGCACTGGCTTGAGCCTCGATTGACCCCAGCGATTCTAGTTCCAGCGCTATCATACTAGTTTCCGTCAACTGAAAAATCTGTTCCGTTGCAAGCATACTATCTACTTCTCGAAAAACCTGACAATCGACACATTGGACGACACATCGTTTGAAATTTGCAATCATTGACTCTCTTTGCGCCTGCGCTACTTCGAAACCCGCCAGTCTCAACTCCGGCAAGTAGAAGAGCCGCGTGAGCTCATGCGCCCCGGCGACACTGATGACTTCCTCATAAATCATTTTATAAAGCGCAACTTCCGGGGCCAAATTTTCTTGCTCCAGCGCCTCATGAAACAACAATGTCCTGCTGGCTAGCGCCACAATAAGTTCATTTAGCAGCTGATCTTTCGTTTTAAACATGTTCAAAATTGATGGCGCTGAAACATCAAGTTGATCTGCTATCTTTCTCAGGCTAGCGCCGGCATAACCAAAACGTGCGATCATCTGCGCCGCAGTCTTAAACACCGCATGTTTGGAGAGGTGCGGTCGGCCATCGGCTCTGGGCCTTCCAACGGGGCGTTTCCCGCTAATCGGGCTCTCTGACTTATTCATTAAATACTCGAACCAAACCTGGTCTCAGCGATACCCCGCACGCCCAGACCAGTAATTCTGTATAGACCTCCAGCGCCAGCTTCATTTGAGACTCTGTTGCCAGAATTACTGATCGATGTGACATAAAGTTCGTCGAGGTCACGACCACCAAACATAACCGAACTGGGCAGCTTCACCGGCATTGAAATCCTTTTTAGCAACTCTCCGTCCGGCGACAACATGCCAATTTCACTAGAACCCGTCAGCGCCACCCACAAATTGCCATCGCTATCTACGGTCGCGCCATCTGATCCCGTCTGGTGTTTTTCGCCTTCGAACAGCACTCGCTTATTTGTCAGCGGTCCATCGGGGTGATAATCATAGGCCAGAATTCGACGCCGACCATCATTAAAATAAAACACGTCGCCTGCTGGACTAAAGCAAGGACCATTAGCCACAATCACGTCGTCTTCAAGCACTTCAACGCCGAGGTCAGGGCTAACACGGTACAACGCACCCAGCGCACGGTCGCGGACTTTAATGCCCATTGAGCCGGCAAGAAAGTTCCCTGCTCTGTCCGTCTTGCCATCGTTAAAGCGCGTTTCCGGAAGGTCGCCCTCCGGATCAGAAACTAGATCAAGTTGACCGGTTTTAGTATTAAAGAAATAAATTCCCGTCTGCAGTGCAACAATCACTCGGTCGTCATCAATCAACGCCAAGCTACCGATCATGGAGGGCATTGACCACACCTCTGGCTTCTGGCCGTCATCTTTCATTGGATCTTCCAGCCGAAAAATCTTGCCTGCATAGGAATCGACCCACCACAATGCGCTTTTTTCAGCATCCCAAACGGGACCTTCTCCTAGGTCGTTGGTTACGTGCGTTACTCGTTCGATCGAGATCATTTTGTTCATTCTCGCAACAGCGGCTAGTCAATAGACCGGCGCGGTCTCGGCGAATAAAGGTATTTCCATCATTTTGTCGAACCAGGCGACCAGTGCCGGAGAACTTTTACGCCAGTCGTCCTCTGGGTTTCGCCAGTCTGCGTAACCGAGGCAAGAAACCACGGCAATGGAGGCGAAGTTGATATCCGTCGATGCTCCATCAAGTAATTCATTTAACCTATCGTAGCAACGAGCCGAGCGATCAGCTTCTTTCTTCAGTACTGCAACAGAGCGACTGGCTTCATCACGCTGATTCTTTTCCATAGAGCGCGCGAACAGTGAATCCATAAGGACTGATGCGACAGATTCAATCTCTAATTGTTTAACCTGTGCCCGTGGGTCTGTAGGCGACAATTTTCCGCCCGCTAGATCATCGAGATATCGACTTATCAATAAACACTCGGAAATCGCCAGCCCCGGTTCAACGACAAGGACAGGAATTTTATTTCCTGGCGACTCTGATGGTAGATGATCAAAACCCTTTATCGTAACTTCCTCTACCTGGTCCTCCAGACCACAGGCACGAACCGCCACCCTTACTCGTCTGGCGTAGGGGGAATTACCACTTATATGCAACTTCATCATCAGTCTTACTCCAAAACAATCGACACTCTATTTGTGACAATAACCCAATGTATCCAAACTTGCATGATTCTCAAGAATCTTGATCCTTATCAATTTAAATATTAAATAGTCCCGATATGCTTTGATCAAATCAGGAGACAGAAAGCATGTTGAGTATCCGCGAAATTATGACAACCGACCTCTTCACGCTAGAGGCGAGTGCTACTCTGGCAGGGGCGGAACAGCTCATGAAAACTCACCGGGTTCGGCACATTCCTATTATCGATGTTGAAAAAAGATTAATTGGTCTAATTACACAACGAGACATTCTGGCCGCTGATAAAACAGGCATATTTGTTTCAGATGTCATGAGACGGGACCTTTATACCATCTCCCAGACTGCGGATATGAGAGCAGCAGCGCTCATGCTGCAGAAACATAAAATTGGTTCTCTACCCGTACTACAGGGAGAGAAGTTGGTGGGCATTATCACAGACTCTGACTATGTTGGGCTGGCGATAAATCTGCTCGAGCAGATGGAAGCAATTGAACCAGATGACTTTGATGACTACGATGCAGCAGACGCGACTGACGAGGTTTAGCTCAGCTAGGCATTAATCAATCAGGTCACCATGACAATTCTTAAGTTTCTTACCGCTGCCACAGAAACAGGGATCTTTTCTCCGAGGCAAAACAGCGAGTTCCGGCCTGTGCTGACCATCAATATAAAACCAGTCGTCACCTTCTCGCAGAAACCGCGATGCTTCACATAGGCATTGCAATCGCTGATCTGATAGCTGGACAAAGTAAGCTCGAAAACTCACCTGCTTATCTTCGGCAGTCAAAATTTCAAGCCCCAACCAGCTTGTTTCATGATTACTCTTTTCAAGCTCGTCGAGAGAAAGTGTCCCCCTAGTATCCGGGTAATGCGTATCAACCAGATATTGATACTCGCAACGCGCGTAAGCTGCATACCTTGACCTCATGAGCTGCTCAGCACTCCGCGCTTTCTTCACACCTCGGTGTAGAAGTCGGCAGCAAGCGCTATAGCTTTGGCTACTGCCACAGGGGCAGGCTTGCGCTTTCATGGCATATCACTCATTAGCAGTTTTCCTCATCACCCATTCAAAGCCTGTTCGCAGCGCACAGGTCGTCGTTCAGCCAAGCTTTGACCCCTAAGACTGACAGCCACATTTCTTCGGCGACGCGCTATGTCAGTGAAGGACTCAGGATTAAGACAGCTTACTGCATCGATCAGGCAAGATCAGCTTTCATGAGGTCGCTATTTCGCTAATGGGGAGAGAGCTTACTTAAAGAAGCCTAAAAACATAGCATCACCAACTTTTACTCCTTCTTCTTTTGTCCAGCAAGCGCTCGCTTGGTCTTCGCGGTCGCAACAGCAGTCAAAGGGTCTTCTGGCCACGGGTGTTTAGGATAACGCCCTCTCATATCTTTCCTGACATCCTGATAGGTATTGCGCCAAAAATGCGCTAGATCCTGCGTTACCTGCAAAGGTCTGCCTGCAGGAGATAGCAGGTGAATAACCACAGCCATCTCGCCGTTCAGCAACAGCGGGGTGTCGGACATGCCAAATAACTCCTGAAGCTTTACCCCCAGGACAGGTGGGGTTTGTAAATAATCTAGCTTAATGCTGGCACCAGAGGGCACAGTCATTGTCTCAGGTACAACTTGTTCGAGGGTCTTTTGCTGCTCCCAAGTGAGCAACCCATGAAGTATTTGCGCAAGCGCTAGCTTCCTAAAATCCTCCGGTTTCGTCACTGGGTCTAGAAAGGGGGCTAACCAGTCTTCCAGATTTGCGATCAAGTCATCATCGGTGATGGCGGGGAAAGTCGCATCATGGGTACCCGCAAGCTGCACTCGAGCTTGCCAATTTCGCAGATCTTTATTCCAAGGCAAATATTCAAGACCAACACCTCGAAGATGATCAATCAAGGCCTTCACACGCGCCTCGCGAGAGACAGACGCGAGTTTCCTGCGGGAAAAAACCAGCTCACCAACAACCCGGCGATGTTCGGCAACAAACCTATTTTCTTTTTTACTCCACTCAATGACTTCTTTTGTCTGAACCAGTGGTTGCAGTGGACCTTCAAGTAACTCAGGGTCAAGCACCGCCCCCGAACGAATTACATCGCCCTGACTCCGCGACAGCCCACTGACTTCCGCAACCGCCAACCACTGATCATGGGTAAACTGGGCCCCTCGAGGCAGCGTCGCACTTCTTCCATTTGCCAGCTGATAGCCACCGGAATGCCGCTTTCGTGCAATGCGATCGGGAAAAGCGCAAGCCAGCAAAAAAGAGACAGTCTGTTCAGCAGAGATACCGCCTGCCATNNGTCGCTGCTTTCTTCACTTGACTCTCGTATTGTCGAGCGAGTTGCAGCGTCCTGCTTTTCCATCCCTCCTGCTCTCTTGGGCACCGCGTCTGCCCGATAAGTATACTTACCCGACTTGTCATATCCGGATTATCAAAAGGATCACGGTCAGACAATACAGCAGCGATCAACGTCGCCGTTTGCAACCTGTCAAACTGCCAACCCATCAACAACATATGCGCCAATCTGGGATGCACCCCAAGCACAGACATTTGCTCACCGTGATCTGTCAGTACAAAACTGCCGGTCGATGAACCGCTGACCGAACCAGTCGCTGCCCCAAGATTAATCAGCATCTGCCTAGCTTGAGCAAGTGGACCTGATGGGGGAGAATCAATCCAGGTTAGCTCGTTTGGCTCACCAATACCCCAGCGCAAAAGCTGAAGCACAAGAGGCACAAGGTCTGCGTTAGCTATCTCCGGTTTCGCATGAACTGCAAGTTCCTGTTGCTGCGAAGCCGACCACAGCCGGTAACATTTACCGGGTCTCAGTCTGCCAGCACGACCCGCTCGCTGAATACTTGAAGCGCTTGATATGCGTTGAGTTACAAGTCGCGTCATGCCTGAAGAAGGGTCAAAGGCAGGCACCCGCACCAGACCGCTATCAACAACGACATCAACACCTTCAATCGTCAGGCTGGTCTCAGCGATATTAGTTGCTAGCACAATCTTTCGATGCCCCGGTGAAATAGCATACTGCTGCGCTTGTTGACTGAGCGAACCGAACAACGGTAATACTTCAACATTTGCATTATGAGCAAATCCCGCTTCTGACAGTTTTTTCAGTGTTTGTCTTATCTCCCCTTCGCCGGGCAAAAAAACAAGTATGCTGCTATCCGGATTTTCTGATTCGGCCTGCCTGATTGTTTCAACTATACGGTCTGCTATTTTCTCTCGGATTTTGGCCGCCCGGCCGTAGATCAGCTCAACGGGATATTGTTTACCTTCGCTGGAGATGATTGGCGCCTGAATAACTGCCGCGACTCGGTCGCTATCCATGGTCGCAGACATCACCAGCAACTTAAGCGGCTCTTCTCGGAATATCTCCCGGCTTTTTAAACATAGACTTAAAGCCAGATCAGCATCAAGTGACCGCTCATGAAACTCATCAAAAATGACGAGTCCAACACCAGAGAGCGTCGGATCTTCCATCAACATTTGAGTCAAAACACCTTCGGTAATCACTTGGATTTTTGTCGCCGCACTCAGTCGGGACTCAAGACGCATTGCGTAGCCAACCGTCCGACCAACCTGCTCACCGTAAAGTTCGGCCATCCTATGGGCTGCTGCTCGGGTTGCGATTCTGCGCGGTTCCAGCATGAGAATCTTGCCCTGACCAAGCCAACTCTCGCCCATCAGAGCTAGTGGCACTAGGGTCGTTTTGCCTGCACCTGGGGGTGCCTGAAGCACAACTTGGTCATTCGATTGAAGCGACGCTTTAAGCGCGCCCAGTACTTCCGCTACCGGTAGACCTTGATCGATCATTGATTGCGTATCACGAGGAAGATGGCGTGCTTTTCACTGAACGCACATTTACTCTGCTTCAACAATTTCATAATCGTGGGTGATCTCGACCCCACCTTTGCCCAACATAATTGATGCAGAGCAGTATTTGTCTGCAGAGAGATTTATTGCGCGCTTTACCTGAGTTTCTTTCAGTGCTTTGCCTGTAACGATAAAATGAATATGAATCTTGGTAAACACACTGGGTATTTCGTCGGAACGTTCGGCATCGAGCTGCGCGACACAATCCGTGACCTGTTGTCGCGCTTTTTTCAGCATCATCATTACATCAAAACTCGTACAGCCGCCCATCCCCATGAGTACCATTTCCATTGGTCGCACACCGACATTACGTCCACCTGAGGAGGGCGGCCCGTCGATTGCAACCACATGCCCGCTTTCAGACTCGGCAAGAAACATGACATCTTCAACCCATTTTATGCTGGCTTTCATTAACTCTCACTTTTCAACTTTGGATGATTAAGCGCCGACAACGACACCGGGTACAAGGTCACCGACCTCTGAAATCGGGCGTGCGTTTTTCCTTAAATGCCCGCCTGCCCTCGGCGCCATCTTCACTATCTTTCACAGCAAGTAATTTGTCACGGGCAATCGCAGAAATTTCCGCAGGCCCCCGAGGAACCGTGTCCGCGACTAGACCCTTGATAGTATCAACCACGAGCGGCGCGCTTATTTTCAAAACATTAGCGTATTCCATCGCGGCGTCCATTTGCTCACCCAGGGGTACAACCTTGTTGACCATGCCGACTTCATAAGCTCGTTGAGCCGGCAAGTCCTGACCCAGCAGCATGAATTCCATCGCTATTTTGTGCGGAATGCGTGCAGCACAACCAGCGATCAGTCCACCAGTAAAACCTACCTGCGCCTCCGGGTACTTAAAAATCGTGTTATCGGCAGCGACAACAAGATCGCACATCTGAACCAGAATATAGGCGCCGCCCACGCAATAGCCCTGCACCACCGCTATGATTGGCTTGTTAGTCACGACGCCCACACCAGGTACACCCTGCCACATCTCTTTCGGCGGATTCTTGATATCGGCGCCCACGGAGAAAGCCCTGTCACCCTCAGCACACAGAATGGCACATCGTTCTTCAGATGTGTCATATTGCATAAAAGCAGATCGCAAACCCTGTATCACCTCTTCATCAAGGGCATTCAGCTTATCGGCGCGTGTGATTTGGATAATCGCAATGCCGTCTTTCACGGTATAGCTCACAACGTCTGACATTTAATACTCCTTTCTTCCCTTGACGCCGGTGATGGCATTTCAAATTCAAACCCCGGTAGCATCGCCATACTTGCTGCCCTTTGCATAATACCTTGAATGCCATATACCCGTTTGGTCCTCACCGGGTATTGGCATGCGCCAGCTTTTTACACTGGCTGAACGCAACGCCACTCTATATAACGCACGGGGTTGATCAATCGTGTTATTCACATAGGCCTCTGCCTCGTTTGTGGGTACGTAGCGCATGGCAATTTGGCGGTACAAATCCCGCCAAACATCATCATGACCCACGTCATGTACCAACTCGGCTTTATCCTCTATCACCAATTTTCGGTAAGGTAACGCATCTTCATCAATGCACAGACACACTCGCGGATCAGATTTCAGACAGGCGAACCACTCGGATCGCTCCCTTGGTGTAAAGTAAATTGCACCATCATGGAAGATAAACCAGATAGGTGTGACCAGCGGGCTGCCGTTATCTCTGACACAGGCAATCCGCATCAG
>ENA-UZWS01011381-UZWS01011381.1-metagenome-genome-assembly--contig:-Day-3-25m-contig-11381_pt1 | contig 12666 bp, 9 predicted proteins | sample MGYA00260343_ERZ794903 | MGnify/ENA metagenome assembly ERZ794903
GGCTGCATAAATGGTCCCGCTCTAACATCGCGATATAGCTGCGTGAGAGGGTGGGCGCTCATAAAACCTGCACCGCCTACTAGATCCATCGCCTTGTCAACAATGCTAATCGCACCACGGTTAACAACCCATTTGGCACACTGATATTGTTTCATCAGATGATGTCCGTCCTCAATTGTTGGCGGTGTATGTTCAGCTCTGAGTAGCCAGTCATCAACAGCAGCGCCGGTGCTTTGCAAAATCGATTGACAAGTCGCGAGTTCTATTTCCATCTCACCTACTAACTGTTGCACACCTGAAGACGAATTAACCAACTTACCTAGCCTTTTCTGTGTTGCTAACGATGCCATCGCAATCTCATGAGCATGCTCGGCAATGCCCATAAACGCGGCCACAAGCGGCAAGTTTCCCAGCGTTCTGTTGATCAACAAGTCAATGCTCCAACGCCCCCACGGGCCAATTTTTCGGACACTGTGCTTGGGCACCAATGCGTTTTCAAAAGAAATAGATTGGCTGCCGGAACCTCGCATGCCTAGTGAATCCCAGTCGTCTTGCGGCATGATTCCCTGCGTATCAATCGGCAACAGCACTGTGCCAAGATAATCTTCGTCGTCCTCACCTCGCATCTTAAGGTTCATCGCCAGATGAGTGGCAATCGGCGACATGGTCACAAACATTTTATGCCCGTTGATCATCCATCCATCATCGGTGAGCGTGGCCGTGGTCTGCGGATGCAGGTTGTCTGTGCCGCGCTCCGTTGCTGTGGCACAAATCAACATTTTTCCTGCAGCGATCGCCGTGAGCGGTTTAGCGACCTGCTCACCCTTGCCTCCTTTTTGCCGCGCACGATCGTAAGCACCTGCCATACCGCGACTCACGCCGAGATGCATATTAATGCCAATGGCAGAGGAACCATCACCCCTCGCTAGAGCGGCGATGCCACACAGCCAATCGTGAACCGATACAAGACCAAACCCGCCAAGAGATTCCGGCACAAATGCGGCCGCTACTTTTGAGGTTTGCATCGCTTCGAAGTTCTCGACACACATTGCTCCTTCCCGGTCAGCAGCGCTCGCGCGCTCCCGAAATTCCGGTATTAAACGTTCGGCAGCAGATACAAATCGAACCCCGGCATCTGTCAGAGGCGTCAATCCAAAACCCATAAACTATTCCTTTCGGTTTGTTCTCAAAAGCACATTCAACAAAATCACCAAAACAACGATGGCTAAAGGCAAGACTAAACCTGACTCGTATATACCCGCGGCACCAAATGCCAACAAAGCAACAAATCCAGTCACGGCAGCGTAGGCGCCCTGAGTCGTCACGTGAGCGAGGTGGCTACATTCGGCACCGGCGGAAGCAAGCACCGTCGTGTCAGAAATTGGCGAAACATGATCACCAAACAAACCACCACTGAGCACCGCTGCAATCGTTAGGTACATAGAAGCATTGAGCTCGAACCCCAACGGGACCGCAATCGCCATCAAAATTGCAAAGGTGCCGTAGGACGAGCCAGTAGACAATGAGATTAGCGCGCCGAGCGCAAAGACAATCATCGGAAAGAATGTCGGAGACACTGACCCGGAGATGATCGAAGCCAAGTAGTCGGCAGTATGGACATCTTTAGTTACTGAGCTTAAAGACCAGGCTAGAACCAGTACAATCGATATATATACCAATGACTCAGCGCCTTTGATGAACACAGCTAAGGACTCAGCATAAGAGACCGACTGGTAACGTCGCATCATTTCCATGCAGGTAAAAGAAGCGGCAATATAGGCGATAACCAGCGTAGATCTGATGTGGATGCCTGAGATGCCTCCATGTGTTGCATGCCAAGTGATCAACCCGCCAATCAATAGCAACATAACGGCGAGCGGATAAAGAAAGACCCCTATTCGATCATTGTCATCCGCATCCGGATTTGCCAATTGTTCTTGCATTGCCTCGTTTTCTTTCAGGGACGCGCGATACTTCATCTGAGTTGCTCTCATCGGACCAAACTCCCTGCCGGAAAGCACAAGAATCGGCACCGCTGCGAGCGCAAGAAACGCATAAAATTGATAGGGAATGACGTTAATCAGAACACTAAATGCGTTCTCGTCCCGACCGATTTCTTGGTAGGACCGCTCGATTAGTGACATGATATATGCGCCCCAGCCAATAAAGGGAATGAGGATACTAATCGGCGAAGAAGTGGTATCCAGTATATAGGCCAGCTTCTCACGGCAAATTTTGAACTCATCAAACAGGGTTCGGTAAAGGGGACCAACAATCAGACTATTACCCGAGTCGGTAAAGAATATGCCGATACCGGTCAGCCACGCCAACAATTGTGCCTTGGCGCCACTTGTCACAATCGAGCTCATTTTTCTGGCGAAGGCACTAGCGCCACCGGAGACCTCCAGTAGCTTGACGAACCCCCCGATCACAAAAATAGTGAGGATAACCTGAACCTGGGTGCCGCTGGAGATTTCCTTTAGTACCTGATTTTCAACCGAATTGAGCACCGCGGCGAAAGGATTAAAATCTACGATGATAAGTGAACCGCTAAAAATGCCGCAGGAAAGTGCAAAAAGAACATTTTTACTATACAGGGCAATGGCTATTGTCAGCAGGGGTGGCACCAAAGATAACGCACCGTAGTCTGCCATATCACCAACCTAACCTGTCAGCTATCCTGTGCCAACCCAATACCCAGGGCATAAACCAGGGATCACCGAAATAAAGTGGATGCGTCACAAAATCCAGATCATCGAAGGATGTCGCGCCTTCAGGTGACCCAAGCATTTTAAATCCTAGTTTTCTACCGAAGTAACTTGAACGCGCCACTCCGGATCCGCAATAACCCATTGCGTAATAAGCACCGTCAAATTGACCGAGATGGGGAGCGTGGTCAAAGGTATAGGCAACCAAACCTGACCATACATGACTCATACCCACTGTTTTAAGCTCGGGATAAACCTGAACCAAAGATTGTTTTAGTTCACGTGCGTTCACTTTAGGATTATCTTTTAGTCCGGAAGCTCTGCCTCCGAAAAGAATTCGGGTACCGTCCGGGGAGGGTCTGTAATAAGCGACTAACCGACGACTATCACCATAAAGTCTTAGTTTCGGCATAAGTCTGCTGATAAGTTCAGAGGGCAATTGCTCAGTCGCGATCATCGCACTTCGCAGCGGCAGTACCCGACGACGCAAAGCAGGGGTTGTTCTGCCAGTGTAGCCATTTGTGCAAACAGCAACCTGGTCGGCTTTCACCTCTTGTCGCACGCCTCCTCGATTGGTCGTCAAAACGAAGCCAGCGCCAGCTTTAATGAAGTCGACGACCCTCGTTTCCGGAAAAATCTTCACTCCTGCTTCGCGCACTCGTTGAACAAGTCCATCGTGATATTTCCCTGGATGCAGGCCAGCATCATCATGGTAGACAATACCACCGCAAAAAAGCCTAGATCCCGTCTCTAGCACCTGATCTTTCTGGTGCACCATTTCACCTTTGACGCCGATTGTTTGCTTCAGCATGTCGAGTTCAGCTGCCATCGAATCAAAATGGGAGGGCTTAAGAGCGCCACGAAATCTGCCGACCCGAGCGAAATCAGCTTCAATTTTTTCCTCAGCCAGAAACCCTTCGAGATAATCAACGAATCCTAGGCTCTCTTTTAAAATGGCATTCGCACGATCAGAACCAAATTTGTGCTTTAACCCAGCAACACCCAGCTTGTGAAAGCTTGGCCCGACCATTCCACCGTTCAGGGTGCTAGCACCACAACCTATCTGTCCTGCTTCGAATACAGCAACCTTGATGCCATTTCTCGCGAGCACCAAGGCTGCATTCAGACCGCTGTAACCAGCGCCGATGATTGCCACATCGATGTTAGTGGGCAATGCGCGTTCCTCGAGCATAGGCCTTGGCGCTGCCTCCCACCAGTAGGGAAAATCTCTGATGGTGTTTTTGCCGTCACTGATTAACTGAGAGGAGTTCATTTCATCAGAGTACCTGATTGGTCTCATGGGGGAAACAGACGTACCTGAGGACAACATCACGCCTGTAACTATAATCGCTTTGTGCCTTTAGCAGCAAAGTGAATGACTTGAACGATTTAAAATCGCCACTACACGTTGTTAGTCGCTCGCAGATAAAAATAGAGAACGCCTAGCAACATCATCACAAGTAATCCAGCGATACTCCAAATCTTCATCAGCAACCCAGGTCTGCTGGCTGCTGGGATTTCTTCACCGAATATTGCCCGGTGATTGAGATAAGCCAATACGGGTCCCAAAACAAAAACGATAACCGAGGTTAGATTTATAAAAGCGGAAAAAGAATGCATCAGAAGCGTGATGACTGTCACCGAACCAAAGCTAAGCAATACAATCACTAAATCATAAGTAGGAATTCCAACCAGCCTTTCACCATGCTTTGGGGAAAGCTCTCTGATAATCGAGGCGACAATACGTGGGTAACCGTCGAGCAGTGTCATCAACGTTGAAAACATGACAGTGATAGAGGCGACAGCGATGAGTGGATAAGTCCACTGGCCCATCACATTGGTAAACAATTCAATCACCTGCGAGGAAAATGCCGCCGCCCCTTTCGCCAAGGGCACTCCCGTGCCATGCATAACACCGGCTCCAAGTAACAAAAAACACAGCGCCAAAATCAACGAAGCCACAAAACCCACATTAAAGTCGAAACGCGACTCCGCCATAGTAGGCAAGGCACCCGTGTCTTTAGCTTTTGCACAGACCCAAAGCGATTGCAAAACAGAGGAATCTACCGGCGCGGGCATAAACCCACCCAGTACGATAATAAATAGTGTCGTGCTCACAGTTATCTCTGGCCAAGCCAAATTGGAAATAGACCAATCAATCCTGCTCACAACCATTAGTGTTGCAACAACAATTAGCAGGGTAAAAATGGGCACGACAAATTTCGTCAATTTTTCCAGTAGATGAAAGCGACCGCTAATCAAAATAGAGGTAACGACGGTGAGCAGAAAAGCCACCAGCACTGTATCCGATAGAGCAAGGTCGAATACCGACTTAATCAAACCGACAGTGACCAGGCTCACGGCAGAAATCACGAAACACATTGAGAAAATCTGCGCAATGCCATAGAGAAGCACGACCCACAGCCCACTTTGGCGATAGCTTTGTATCAGGTTTTTGCCCGTCGCTGATGCATAATCACCACCAAAGCGTATCGCTGGGTATTTAGTCAGACAGGCAATGATGACGATGCTGAACATACCCAGACCATAGCTAGCCCCCGCCTGCGTGGCGTGAACCAAATGCGACACTCCGACCGCCGCCGCAGCAAAAAGCAAACCAGGACCAACAGCCCCGAAGGACGCGCGCAGAGACTGATGGGATAAGGCTCTACTCTCAACATTATGATTCATTATGCTTACCCAATAATATTCGGCTAGATGCTCATTTCTTGCATCACATCAATCAACCTGCCTGAGGATGAATGTGCTTCCAAGGTGAGACCTCTGACCCCTTGGGCACGACCACATCAATCAATGTCGGTTTATTGTCTGCGATGGCCTTTTCCAAAACAGGCTTCAACTCGACAGGCGAATTGACACGATAACCTTCAGCCCCAAACGCTTGCGCCATTTTGACAAAGTCAGGGTTTGTAAACTCGGCACCCACCACGTGACCGTCGAAGCGGGTCTGCTGGTCACGCAGCACATTGCCATAAGCAGCATTATTAAAAACTAATGTGATCACGCCGATATTATGTTGTACCGCCGTGGCCAATTCCTGCATGCCAAACATAAAGCCGCCGTCACCGGTGATGCTAAGCACTACTTTGTCTGGATTTGCGACTTTAACGCCAAGCGAAGTGGGAAAGCCGAAACCCAGCGTACCCTGATAACCGGGGGTTACGTAGGTACGCGGCTGATAAACTTCAAAACCAAAGTTTGATGTAAAGCCCATCTGGCACAGCTCCTCTACAAAGAAACCATCTCGGGGCAGCATGTCTCTGATGAGGTTGAGATACGCCATTTGCGGCTGAATATCTTGAATGTCGTGTAGAAGCTGCTGCTGGGTCGAAATGATCAGTTCCCTATTGCCGGAACTCGCGACATTCGCAGAAATTAATGCCTCGACCAGTTGTCCAGTAGCGGTTGCCGAGTCGCCCTGAATATTAACATCGGTGTTTACACGTAAAAACTCATCGGGGTCGATATCAATACGGATAACCTTTTTGCCCTCAGCAGAACCTTGACGTTTCATCATGTCGCCCCAGCGCATGAGTTGAAGTTCCATACGTGTGCCAATTGCAATCAAGACGTCGGTCTGTTGCCACAACTTATACCCGGCAGGCGCGCAGACGGTGAAATCAGATTCGTCTGACACTACACCTTTGCCGCTGCGAAAAGCGGTGACGGGTGCCTCCAGCATTTCAGCCAAACGCGTGACCTCTTCACTGGCGTCGAGGGCACCACCCCCCACCATAATCATTGGATGAGAGCACTGCGATAACAGCTTAACGGCTTCAGCGATAGCATCAACATCTACCGCTTGCGATTCGACTTCAATGGACGCGTAGTTTGTTTGGTCAGTTTGTGCGGGCAATACGTCCCAGGGTGCTTGCACCGCTACCGCGCCTTTACGACCACCGTGCATTTTTTCAAATGCCTCCCGCATGACGCTGGCAGCATCGTCAGGCGCGGCAATATGCCCGGCCCATTTCACAATACCTTGTAGCGTTTCCTGCTGGTTTTTCAATTCATGCAAATGACCACGCCCTTGTCCCATAAAATCACTGGGTATTTCACCGGTCAAACACATCACTGGTGCATTCACCCCCTGTGCGGTACATAGTCCCGCGCCTGCATTCAATACCCCGGGGCCTGGCACCACAGAAAAAACGCCACTTCGCCCAGTTGAGCGGGCATAACCCAGCGCCATATAAGCTGCTCCCTGCTCGTGCCGGGGAGCAATTAATTTCATCTTCCCCTGAGTGTTATAAATGGCATCAAAAATTGGATAAATTTGGGCACCAGGGATGCCAAATACTGTATCTACCCCCTCCGACATCAGGGCACTAATCATTATTTCAGCAGTGGTTTTCACAGCGTAAGTTTCCTTGTGGCTCCAGTGAGTATAAGACGAAGCATCAGCTCGCAGCCACGCAAGCATCTGGCCAAATAGACACGTCAGTTATTGTTGTTTTTTATGGCCAACAGGGCCTTCGCAACTCGCTCAGCTTTGTCTTTCGCCAGCGCGGCAAAATTAATCCGCGCGTTAGGCAACATATAAATGCCATACTTTTGTTCCATTTCCATTTGCTGTTCCGGGCTTAATGGTAAACAGCTGAACATGCCCTTTTGCTGCACTAAATAGCTAGCATCTTGACTCGGATCCATTGCTTCAATTGTGTCGCGAAGCAGCGCGCGTAAACTGTAGATACGTTCGCGAATGACATCCAATTCCTGCCGCCATTCAGCGGACAAAGCTTCATCGCCAAGAATCTCAGCCACAATTTCAGCGCCGTGGTCCGGCGGCATAAAATAATTACCTCTGGCGACATCACGCAATAATCGATAAGCGTTATTTAAAGACCCTGCTTTATCGTTAGAGATCAGTGACAAGAGGCCCGCTCTTTCGCGGTAAATCGTAAAAGACTTCGACGAAGATACGACAACGATCATCTCTCTTACTAGACTCGCCATTAACTGCATACCGAGCAGATCTTCATCTACCCCATCACCATAACCCTGGTATGCAATATCAACAAAGGGCAGCACACCTTTTGAGCTGCATAACTCAGCGATCGCACGCCATTGTTCAAGGCTGGGATCCTGACCCGTCGGGTTATTGCAGCACCCGTGTAACAGTAAGACATCCCCTTCTTGCATTTCCTCCAATGCGCTCATCATTTCACTAAACTGGAAACGAGAATTTTCTAGGTCGTAGTAGGGAAAATATTTGAGTTCAAGGCCAGCATTTTCGAAGAATTCAAGTTGATGCCCCCAATTGGGGATAGATGCCCAAACCCGACTCGTTGGCGAGAGGCGCTTTACAAACTCAGCCCCAACCCGACAACCGGCTCCCGCCCCCGGTGTTTGGATAGACTGGACGCCCATTTCTGGCTGATTTTCAAGAGACGACTGGAAAAGTAATTTTTCCATTCGCTCGATGTAGACTGCATTGCCCATTGGAGAGCGATAGCCCTTATCAGTCGGTCGCGAGGCGAGACGTTGCTCAGCTTCTCGCACTGAACTTAGTGTCGCGACCTCGCCTGCTTCGTCTCTATATATCCCCAGACCTAGATCGAGCTTATTGGGGTTCTTGTCGTTTTTAAGTCGAAGCTGAAAAGCTTCAATAGGATCATCGAGGTATTCTTTAATTTCACTGAACATTGTTTACTCGCATTGTTTACTCGCGTTGTTTACTCTCGTTTTCTTCGGAAATTTTATTAAGCGATTGCTTCGCAACCTAGTCTGCATCCAGCAAGCCATCAACACGTTTTTGTTCCCTGAAAAAGGCCTGAAATAGCTACCCACTCATTTTGAGTTCTGGGTGCTTTGGCCAAATTCATCGGCTTACAAACGGCACCGGCCGCTTTTATTGTACACAAAGGAAATGGTCGATAAGCGACAGATAGCATTCTTAGTACGACCACTTCTATCTACTGAATGCTGTGGCGATAACTCACGGGCGCCATATTTGTCCAGCGTCGAAAACTGCGACCAAAATTACTGGCATCGGAGAAACCCAATTGGTGCGCAATTTCTTGGATCGGCATCATCGGGTTCTTAATATGCTGCAATGCTAACTCACGTTTAACATCATCTAACAGCTCTTCATATGTCGTGCCCACTTTTTTAAGTTTGCGTTGCAAGGTGCGCGTACTGAGCATCATTTCTTCGGCGACCCAGTCAATTGAAAGCACTTGCTTACCCAAGTGCGAAAGTAACATGGAGTAAACAGCGTTAACGGTATCGCCTCTCATTACGCGCGAAAGATATTCTGCAGTCATTTGCTCGCTATTGGCGGCAATGGTGTCGTTAGCGGAGGCTAAGGGTATTTCGATGTCTCTTCTGGCAAAGCAGATCGCATTTTCTGCTGCTTCGAACTCGCAAACACAGTTAAAAAATTGCTCATACTCAGCAGCAAGGCCTTTTTCCTGGTGCTGGAAGGTCATTCTGCTTGGAGAAAATTCGGACCCCGCCGACCAGCGAAACAATTGTAATAGACAGGCAATCATTGCCTCAGCGCCAATCTCCGCTTCATAGCCAATAATTGGATCCCAAGTAAACCTCACCTCGTCTGCCGTTTCTTCGAGCGTATTAATACATAAGGTATCAACGATGCGGCGGTACCGCATCATTTTAGAAATCATGCTTGCCACGGTTCTGCTTGAACTGATTGCAATGCTCAATCCATGATACATACCGGGATAAGCCACTTCCGCGGCCCGAAGACCGTAGGTCGGGCAGCCGCTTAACTGTGCCGACATTTCCCAAACAAGTTTCACCTTGTGCGACGGTATGCGAGATTCAGGTTGGTAAAGTACCGCAGGATCGATACCCGCATCGACAAATATTGCGTCAGCATCCAAACCAAATTGGGTGGCAGCGCGGTGAGCGACCTGAACCCAACATGAAATCAGCGTCGCCTGGAGACCAACCGACTCAGGTACAAGATTGGTCGTTATTGGTGCTTTACGCATGTGTCGCTCCTAATTGGCTGCAGAAGATGAGGCGACCAAACCCAGCTGGGTAGACCATCGAATGACGTACTATGAATAGATTATGGCATTAATCGACCGACATTATAGCGTAATCTAAGTTTTACGAGCGTTTAGCATCATGTGCGGCACTCAGACTCACGCATTTCGTCCGCCAAGGTCGAATTCAAATGCTGAGTCTAATCTGTTGTTTTCAATTTCGGTTGAATTCGATTGAAGTACCGACAGTACTTATTAAAGGTAAAAGCGCTTAACCACAAAAAATAATCAGGGCGATGAAAATGGTGAAGCATGCAAATTGGTCGGCGCGCTCTACCTTCCTTCTGGCCGCCATTGGTTCAGCTGTGGGGTTGGGTAACATATGGAAGTTTCCCTACATGGTCGGCGACAACGGAGGGGCTGCCTTCGTATTGATCTACCTCATCGCCGTGGTGGTAATCGCAACACCTGTATTAATTTCTGAGATTCTGGTGGGGCGTCACGCACAACTAAGTACCGTGAACGCTGTGAGTTTTATCGCGCGAAAATCCGGCGCTAGTCAGTATTGGCGATATTTTGGCTACTGGGGTTTTCTCGCCATGTTTCTCATTATGTCATTCTATAGTGTGATCGCCGGTTGGATTTTGGCGTATATCCCTAAACTGGCGACGGGTTCGCTAGAGGGCATGAATGCGACGCAGGTCAGCGGCCTATTTGACACTCTGTTAGCAAACCCGGTTGAACTCGCAGCATGGCAAGGAATATTTGTCATTGTCACTGGTTTAATCGTCATGCGCGGTGTGAATGACGGTATTGAAAAAGCGGTGACGGTGCTGATGCCCACGCTGTTTCTTATGTTGATATTTTTTGTCGTATATTCTGCAGTCACGGCAGACTTCATCGGCGCGTTCCGGTATTTGCTGAACCCAGATTTTAGTAAACTTACACCTACGGTCATTCTTGGCGCGATCGGGCAAGCCTTGTTCTCACTGAGTGTTGGCTTTGGCGCAATGATGGCCTACGGCGCTTACTTACCTAAAGACGTCAACATACCGCGCTCGGCCTTAATTATTTCATTTTCTGATACGTTGGTTGCGATTGCCGCAGGTTTTGTGATCTTCCCTATTGTTTTTGCGAATGGTCTTGATCCTTCGGAGGGGCCAGGATTAATTTTTGTGTCCTTGTCGTTATCTTTTGGCAACATGCCAGCGGGTACTTTTTTTGGCACGCTGTTTTTTCTGCTACTGACATTTGCCGCACTAACGACCTCAATAGGTCTTATAGAGCCCGTAGTGGCCTGGGCTGAGGAAAAATGGGATGTGACCCGAAAAATAATCGTTTTTGTGATCTGCCTTGTCGCATGGTTGATTGGGCTCGCAACGGTTTTCTCATTCAACATTTGGTCCGATGTCTACCTGCTTGGACAATTTGTCACTTTCGCGGAGAAAACACCTTTTGATCTGATTGACTATTTTGTTACCTATATTATGCAGCCAGCCGGCGCATTGCTGTTGGTTATTTTTGTCGGATGGAAAATGTCAGGAGATATTTTACGCAAAGAGCTTGTCAGCATCAGCAATACAATGTTGTACACGGGTTGGCTTTTTTCCGTACGATTTATTGCACCTTTGATTATTGTTACCTTATTTATTTTGGGCATCTTTTACTAACATTCGGAGAACTTAGGGGCGAGTTACTATGAAGTTAGCGAGCATTTCTTATCGAGGGTCTGACAGTATCGCTGTTGCTGTCGACGATGATCACTTGGTCAATGTGAAAGAGGCAATGGTTGCGTGTTTCGGTGCAGATATCGAGACACCGGCNNGCGCAGGGTGACAACGGATTAGCGAGGGTTGAAAAGGCAATCAAGTTTATTCACGAAAACCCAAGCAAAGCTACTTTAATACCTCAGAGTGAAGTTGCGTGGCATCCACCGGTACGAAAGCCAGGTAAGATTTGTGGTATCGCAATGAACAATTCTGCCAGCAATGAACGAAAAATTAGCGCACCTGATCACCCCGCTTTTTTCCTTAAACCCGCTTCCTGTTTGATAGGACACAAAGAAACTATCGCTATACGAAAGTACTATGGAAGCGTACATCCAGAACCAGAGCTTGCTGTGATCATAGGAAAGACAATGCGCGATGTTTCTGCCGCTGAAGCCTCAGGCTATATTGCCGGTTACAGTGTGATGAATGACATTACTGGCAATGGGATGCGAGCAGAGGATCTTTTTCAGTATTGGGCCATCTACGCAAATGAAGATAACCCTGATGAGACACGGCGTGTTGAACAGCATTTATCCTATGCTGGCCGGTACAAAGGGTCTGATACTTTTGGTGTTTTGGGACCATGGTTAGTCACCCGAGATGAAGTGCGCGACCCGGACGATCTGGCCGTGCAATGTCACGTTGGTGGTGAGATCATCGCGGAAGATAACACGCGATATTACAATTATAAGGTGGCAGAGCTACTCAGCTTTATTAATCAGTTTCATACGCTGCACCCCGGTGACGTTGTGTCCTGTGGTACAGCTTTCAAGCCTTCTGCCAATCGTAAATCTATTCACCATGCTAATTTTCAGCATGTCGCAGGCCCCGTTTCAGTGACCATCGAGGGCTTGGGCACGCAAGAAAACCCCATTGTGATAGAAGACAAGGAAATAGGCGCATGGCGTTTGGGCTAAAGGCTATCGAAAGCATCGCGGCACGATTGGCAATTACGGATTTAAATACGGATTTCTGCCACCACCTCGATCACGGCAACATAGAATCATTGATTGCGCTGTTTACTGATGATGCGCACTATTCCCACGGGAGTCGGGTAACGGTTGGGATTGAGCAGATCAGAGGTTTGTTCGAGCGTCGCGCGGCGGCTGGTGTCCGAACTGCTCGGCATTTATACAGCGGTCTAAGAATCGAATTGACTGAAAAAAACCAAGCCACAGGTCACAGTGTTTGCATGACGTTTGCCGCCGATCA
>ENA-UZWS01007596-UZWS01007596.1-metagenome-genome-assembly--contig:-Day-3-25m-contig-7596_pt1 | contig 12384 bp, 9 predicted proteins | sample MGYA00260343_ERZ794903 | MGnify/ENA metagenome assembly ERZ794903
AGCTGATCATAGCCCTTCATGTCGGGCACGACGGCTTTGATAAGATAGTCAAGATCGCCACTCATGCGATTGACCTCAAGCACTTGTGGCAAATCAGATACGACCTGGCGGAATTCTTCTGCCCAGGTATTGTTGTGCTGATTAGTGCGAATCGAAATATACACAGTTAGGGCAAGATTCAACTTTTCCTGATTCAGCAGAGTTACCCGAGATTCGATGAGTCCAGCGCCATCCAGTTTTTGAAGTCTGCGCCAGCAGGCAGATTTGGAGATGCCAATCTCATCAGCAAGGTCCGCAACAGACAGCGTGGCATCCGCCTGAATAAGTCTCAGGATTGATCGATTCAATTTGTCCAGCATGTTTTGTTCCGCCGCTTTCTGATTCATTTGATTGATTTTTAATCGCAATAATACAACAAAACACCACTTAAATTGGATATCAGAGAACAAACGTTCCGATAAATTACTCAAATCGCTTCAGGTAGAGACAATGTTCTGTCTCGGACCAGTTAACATGGCTGTCACTATTCAAGAGCAATACCTCGATGCAAAACTTAATCACACGAATTCGAGATTCGGTAATTGGTGGCAGGCATGTTATTGAGACGCCGTTTGGCAACAAACCGCTGATATATGCCGACTACACAGCGTCAGGGCGTTCCTTGGGGATGATTGAAGATTATATCCGGACCGAGGTTTTGCCTTTTTATGCGAACACGCATTCGGAGAGTGCTTTTTGCGGGGCGCGAATGACCTATTTACGAGATCGTGGCAGGCATGTAATCAAGGAAGCCGTGCGAGGACGTGAGCATGACAGGGTTATCTTCTGCGGATCGGGGGCTACTGCGGGGATTGCCAAGTGGATTGAACTGCTTGAATTGAAGCAGAGAACCTCCGCTGACGTTCGCGAGCGGCCGCTCGTGTTGATTGGAGAATACGAACATCATTCAAACGATTTACCTTGGCGTGAGTTGAAGGTAGAGCTCCAGGTCGTCGGGCTCGATGATCACGGTATGCTAGATCAGGCACAAATCGAGGCGATACTTTCTTCCAGCTCGGAAGGAAGGCAAGTGATCGGTAGTTTCTCGGCTGCGTCGAATGTGACTGGTATCAAGTCAGATGTAGAACGAATAACACGGTTATTGAACAGATATGGCGCGCTTAGCTGTTGGGATTATGCCGCTGCAGCTCCTTACGTACAGATTGATATGTCCTGCGGCGGGGGAATTGATGCTGTCTGTTTCTCTCCGCACAAGTTCATCGGTGGCCCCGGAACCCCAGGAGTTTTGGTAGTAAACAGCACGGCTATAACCCGGCAGAAGCCAACAATGCCGGGTGGCGGGACTGTTCAGTTTGTCTCGGGAACCCATCATGTTTACTCGGATGACTTGGTTCGTCGGGAAGAGGCGGGAACGCCGGATATCGTTGGTTCGATTAGAGCTGGCTTAGCGGTAGAGTTACAGCAAAACGTGGGTGTCACGAATATAGAGCAGCTTGAGCATGCATTGACCAAGCGCGCTCTTGATCGATTGGGCGGGCATTCAAACATTCATGTTTTGGGAAATCTTGATGCAGATAGGTTGTCGATCGTTTCCTTTCAGATTGGCCATGGAGATGACGCGCTGCACTATAGTCTTGTGGTTGCCATGCTCAATGACCTGTTTGGTATTCAAGCCCGAGGTGGTTGCTCATGCGCAGGTCGGTATGCCCACAATCTGCTTGATATTGATGAAGCTGAAAGCAAGAAAATCGAAGCAGATATCAAGGAGGGTAGTGTATTCAGCAAACCGGGCTGGGTGCGAGTTAACTTTAACTACTTCATTGAAGAAGCAGCTTTTGAATACATTCTTAGGGCGATTGAGTTAATTGCGAGTCACGGTGAAAAACTAAAGCAACAATACATTTATGATGAATCGTCAGGTGTTTTTGCTTATCAAGGCAAGACCGTATCTTCGGGCAGCAATATCAGCAAATGTTTCCTCGATGGTGCTTTACCCTTGAAGCCTATTCTCGGAGATGATGTTTCGACGATGGAAAACGACGGCAACCAATACCTCAAACAATCGCTGGCACACGCGGCTAATATTCTCTACTAGTGTCTGGGATCTAACGAAAAGCATCCTCTGCTGCGTAAGCAGAGGGACTTTTTAACAAAGAGACGTTGAGCATGCAGCGGCGGTATCAGACTGCCATTTTCGCCGTGATTGCATCGTGGCTCTGATATTCAGCCAGCTCAAAGTCTTCCATGATGAAATCATCGATAGTCTGCTGGCCTCGATCTCGAATCATAAGTTGAGGTAATGCAAGCGGAGTGCGGCTAAGTTGGGTTCTGCACTGCTCCTGAGCATCCAGATAGATGTGCGCATCACCAATCGCGTGGACAAACTCACCAACGTCGAGATTTGTAATTCTGGCGACCATGTGAAGCAGCAGAGAGTAACTCGCAATATTGAGTGGCACTCCAAGAAACATGTCGGCTGAGCGCTGGTACATTTGTAATGATAGCGCGCCATCTGCGACAAAGAACTGGAAAAAAGAATGACAAGGAGGCAAGGCGACATCCTTGTAATCTACTTCACCTGGATTCCAAGCATTAACAATGATTCTGCGAGACGTCGGGTTGCTGATAATGGTGTCAATGGCTTCCTGTAACTGGTCGACTTTTCGGCCGTCAGTTGTTTGCCATGCGCGCCACTGCTGGCCGTAAACACGCCCCATGTCTCCATCAGACTGATCTTCGGTGAGGCCGTGTCTCTTCAAATAGTCTTCGTAGTTGAGGTTCCAGAGTTTGTTATGGGCGTAAATCTTTTTCAGGTCGTTGATATTCCCGGAGCCGCTGATAAACCAGAGCAATTCGGAAACCATGGACTTCCAGACGAGCTTTTTTGTGGTGACCGCAGGAAATCCTTCGCTCAAATCATATCGGCCGTTCAGACCGAAGCAGGCGAGGGTGCCAACGCCGGTACGATCCACACGTTTTGATCCGTTATCAAGTATGTATTGAAGCTGATTGAGATAGGTTTTCATCAATAGTGTGGGAGCGGCCCGTCGAATGTGCAGACGGACCTCCCATCCCCCAAAAAGAGTAGAGTTAGCGCCTGTCTAGCCGCACTTACTGTCGCCACAGGCCAAGCAGGTCATACATCCATCCATTTGTACAACAGCCTGAGTATTGCACTTTTTGCACAGTTGAGCGCCGGGCGGGTAGCCCGCTGCTTCTCCTGGGTCTTCAGCGTTTGCTGCGCCGCCGACCAAGGCTGCTCGTTTCTCTTCAATCAAAGCTTTGTGCGCATCACTGAGCTCCTCGGTTTCGATCAGGCCACATTTCTTCATGTGAGTCTCTAGCACTTCGCCTATTTCCGCGACGAGTGAAGGCATAAACCTGCCACCCTTTTTGAAGTAACCACCTTGTGGATCGAATACCTGACCGAGTTCCTCAACAAGAAAGGTAACATCACCACCCTTGCGGAATACGGCTGAGATCAGTCGGGTTAATGCCAATACCCACTGAAAGTGTTCCATGTTTTTCGAGTTAATGAATATCTCGAAAGGATATTCCTGCTCATGCTCTGTGCCTGTGTTCAGCAGAATATTGTTGATTGTGATGTACAGGGCATGATCAGACAAAGGCGTCTTGATTTTGTAGGTGTAACCTTTGAGCTCCTCAGGACGCTTAATTTCTTCGTGCATCAATTCATGTGTGGCTTTGGGCGCTGGTTCTGCTTCATCGGGCTTTTTGATGCTGTAGCCCACAATGTTTTTGTCGATTTTAATAGTCATAATGTTATCCAGTTTTCTTCTGATCAATCTACGGGTACCGAGGGTCTCGGTTTACATCCATGCAGACATCAGAACTTTCCGTAATATCCTTCTTTGATGGCGTCGAACAGGTTTGCAGCTGAATGCAGTTCGCCGTCATATTCAATTTCTTCGTTGCCTTTGACCTCAACAAAGCTGCCATCTTCGAGTTCAAAGCGATATGTTGTGTTTTCGAGGTCCGCTTCCTTCACCAACACGCCCTGGAACGCCTCTGGGTTAAACCTAAAGGTTGTGCACCCTTTCAGGCCTTGTTCATAAGCGTAGAGGTAAATGTCCTTAAAGTCCTCAAATGGATAATCTGTTGGAACATTAGCGGTTTTCGATATTGACGAGTCGATCCAGCGCTGGGATGCAGCTTGAATGTCGACGTGGTTTATCGGATTGATATCGTCTGCAGTTCTGAAGTACTCAGGTAATTTTAGCGCTTCGTCTTTTGTGTAGGGTTCTGCATCCGGGTTGATCATCGCGCGGTATGCCAAAAGCTCGAAGGAGTAGACATCGACCTTCTCTTTTGACTTTTTACCTTCACGGATGACATTTCTAGAGTAATGGTGAGCGAAGCTTGGCTCAATTCCATTGCTCGCATTGTTGGCCAAAGATAGAGATATTGTGCCGGTAGGTGCGATAGATGTGTGGTGAGTAAATCTACAGCCGGACTCTGCCAGTTGTTCGATCAGTTCAGGAGACTCGCCACCGATCTTCTGCATATAGCGACTATATTTCGCGTGAAGGACCTTGCCTTTAACTTTATCACCGAGTTTGTATCCATCAGCGGCCATTTCCGGCCGATAGCGCAACATCTCTGCGGTGACTTCAAATTTTTCTTCCATAATAGGCGCGGGGCCTTTTTCTTTGGCGAGTTCCAGTCCGGTTTCCCAGCCTACCAATGCCAGTATCTTCGTGACCTCTTCAGTGAATGCTACAGAAGCACTATCGCCATAAGACATACCCATCATGGTAATTGTCGACCCAAGACCAAGGTAGCCCATCCCGTGGCGACGTTTGCGTTCGATTTCTATGCGCTGTTCGTCAAGCGGCAAGCCATTAATTTCGACAACGTTATCGAGCATTCTAGTAAAAACCGAAACCACTTTCTTAAACTCAACCCAGTCGAAATCTGCTTCGCTGGTAAAAGGTTGCTTAACAAATCGACAGAGGTTGACGGATCCAAGCAGACAACTACCGTAAGGGGGAAGTGGTTGCTCGCCGCAAGGGTTGGTCGCTCTGATATCTTCACAGAACCAGTTGTTATTCATCTCGTTTACTTTGTCGATGAGGATGAAGCCCGGTTCNNTGCGTCCCTCTGCATCGTTAACATATTTACCTTTAACGGGAAAATCTCGCCACATAACCTGGGTTGGGTCTGCAAGGTCGATTTCATCGGCCTCAACTTCATTGGCGGTCACGGGAAAAGATAGATGCCATTCGGTATCGTTCTTCACTGCTTCCATAAATTCACTGGTAATCAACAGTGATAGATTGAACTGTCGCAGACGGCCGTCTTCTCGTTTGGCTCGGATGAACTCCATGACATCTGGATGTCCCACCTCAAATGTCGCCATTTGGGCGCCTCGGCGTCCCCCGGCGGACGACACGGTAAAACAGGTTTTGTCGTAGATGTCCATGAAAGACAAAGGGCCTGAGGTGTAGGCACCGGCGCCCGTGACGTAAGCGCCTTTGGGTCTTAGCGTCGAGAACTCATAACCAATCCCGCAGCCTGCTTTCAACGTTAAGCCTGCTTCCAAGTTCTTATGCAGGATGTCATCCATTGAATCGTGAATCGTACCGGAAACGGTGCAATTGATCGTTGACGTTGCCGGCTTGTGTTCAAGAGCACCGGCATTTGAGATGATCCGACCAGCTGGAATAACCCCTTGACGCAGCGCCCAGAGAAACTGTTCGTTCCAGTGCGTCTGCTTTGATTCTTCCTCGACCGCCGACAGCGCTTTAGCAACACGCTGATAGGTCTCGTCGATATTACCGTCTACATGCTCACCTTTCTTGGTTTTGAGACAATACTTACTCTCCCATATATCGAGGGATGTCTCTTGAAATTCGATTTCTTTAACTGAGGTGGGAACGGCTTTTAGGTCTGGTTTCTGAGCGGTGGAATCCATGCATTTTCCTGAGTCTGTGTTACTTATTATTGCCTGCAATTTTGCTAGCGGTTATCCAATTCTCTGTTGCCAAAGTCATGCTGAGCAACTATTCAGCGTGCAGTATTGGGCTTATTTAGCGTCAAGTATGCTGCTAGCACAGTCTTCTGTAGACATGTTTCGTGGGCTTATTGCGTACACGAATCGTGCGCATCTTTCGTCTAATAGCCTGAGTGTTAGGTGACCTTCACTGATTTGTTGTTATTTTTTTATTTAGCGACAAAGAGCAGATATTGTGCCCCATGAGATTTTCAAACACAATATCTTGTGCCAGATAATTTTTCGAAGCAGACGAGTGGCAGGTCTTCCACCAGACTTTTGACATGCATAAAGCGTGCCACGACGGGGTCAGGTTGTGAAAGCGCCATCACAAAACGTGACGTTTGGCTGATTACTCGACGCCGCCGCTTTCTTCTGTAGTTAGGGCGTTAGAAAAATTTTGTCAACGATGCAGCTTATTGACCTACATATACTGAGCTAACTAACAAGGTAAGGTGGCTAGGAGCGAGTCTCAGGCAATTGACTGGCGACAGACTAGCATTCATGCGAGACCAACGGGCATTCGTCCTCCGTTCTATGTCGATCGATAATCCACGACAATCACAACGTCAAAAGACCCAATCTAATTTCCGGCTGTGTTGAACCAGTCGAGTGGCTAGGCTGCTGTGGGATTGTCTGATTCAGCCTCTTTCTGTATTGTCGAGCTCTACAAGCTGATATCCGATTCAGCTGCCATATCTAAAACAGAAAGAGGAAAACCGATGCATCCAGGCGTACTTGCGACCGCAAACCCTGACAAGCCCGCGTATATCATGGCCGAGAGCGGTGTTGTCGTCACCCGCCGTCAACTTGAAGAGGGGTCTAATCAATGCGCACAGCTTTTTAGAAGCCTTGGGCTGAATCGGGGCGACCATGTTGCCCTGATGCTTGAGAATCACGATATCTATTTACAGTTATGTCTGGGGGCGCTCCGAGCCGGATTGTATTTCACCGCGATTAGCTACAGGTTGCAGGAGCACGAGGTCGAATATATCGTCAATGATTGTGAGGCGAGGGTATTTATTACCTCCAAAAGCCAGACAGCTGTGGTTGAAAAGTTAATCGGTAAAATCCCCTCGATTGAGCAGTGTTTTATGCTGGACGGGGTGATTCCTGGGTTTGAATCCTTTGAAGATGCTGCTGGGGCGATGCCAACCACTCAAATTGCTGATGAGAGCACAGGCTCATCAATGCTGTACTCATCCGGTACCACTGGTCGACCCAAAGGGGTGCTGAAGCCACTCCCTGAAAATGGCTTTGGCGAAGATGCAGGCCCTAATATATTTGCGCTGCTTTATGGCACAACAGAAGAAAGCATTTATCTCAGTCCAGCGCCGCTTTATCACGCTGCACCTTTAACGTTTACCATCGGTTTTCTGCTGCAGGGCATGACCTGCGTGATCATGAAAAATTTCGAGGCAGAAGCCGCGCTGGTTGCGATTGAAAGATATAAAGTCACCCATTCACAGTGGGTCCCGACAATGTTTGTCCGTATGTTGAAGCTGGATGATGATGTCAGACTCAAATACGATCATTCCAGTCTTACCTGCGCGATTCATGCCGCTGCACCCTGTCCGGTAAAAATTAAGGAACAGATGATCGATTGGTGGGGGCCAGTGATATACGAGTATTACGCTGGCTCAGAAGGTAATGGTTTCGTGGCGATTAACTCGGAAGAGTGGCTGGCACATAAAGGTTCTGTTGGCCGGCCGTTAATGGCGGTATTGCACATATTGGACGAGGAGGGTGCTGAAGTGCCGGCCGGTCAGGTAGGTACGATCTTTTTCGAAGGCGGCGGTGAATTTACCTATTACAAAGATAAAGAAAAAACCGATGATTCGAGGAACGATAAAGGCTGGTCAACGCTGGGCGATGTTGGTTACGTTGATGAGGAAGGGTTTCTTTACCTGACTGACAGAAAGAGCTACATGATTATTTCTGGTGGGGTGAATATCTATCCGCAGGAGGCTGAGAATATTCTGGTGACGCATCCAAGAGTAATGGATGTTGCAGTCTTTGGCATTCCAAATGATGATTTTGGAGAAGAAGTAAAAGCCGTTGTACAACCAAAAGATATGAGTGACGCAGGTCCTGAGCTGGAGGAAGAGCTGATCGAATTCGCGAGAAGTCATCTTTCACATATCAAGTGTCCACGGTCGATTGATTTTGAAGAGGAATTACCTCGGCACCCGACAGGGAAGCTTTACAAGCGATTGTTGAAAGATCGCTATTGGAAAGATCACAAAGGTAACCTTGCGTCTTAGTAACGACGGGCCTTGCTGCTAAATAAGCTGCTCGGCTCCGGTTTCTTCGGCTAATCTTCCTGTAATAGATTAGCCGGCGAATACTGATCGGTAAGGATCCGCTTGGAAGTGTCCCAATCAATTGCTCGGCTCATAAACTTTGGAAAAGCTTCCATTTGGACGCCGTAGGTTTGAAGACGTGCAGACAACTGTTTTGCCCGATTCTTTAGCGCAAAATCACCGGGCAGGTTACCTTTCGTTGCCACGATCACCCGATTCCCGGTACCAGGCATTTTCAGATTCAGAAAACGACCAAAAACTTCGGCGTAAGTGGCCGATTCGTGGTCGTACAATTTGCTGCTCGAGAAGGTGTTGGCAATCAGGACGCCGTTTTCTGTCAGAAGATCTTTCGATTCATGCAAAAACTCGGCGGTCATCAGGTGTTCTGGAATATATTCACCGGTAAACGCGTCAAGAATCACTAGGTCATAATTCTGTTTTCTGAGTTTGGCTCGCTTGATATAGACCCGGGCATCAACGGCATCGACCGTGAGCTTGTCTGTCTCTGAAAAGTCAAAATAGGTTTTCGCGACTGTAATGACCGCAGGATCGATTTCGACTACTTTAATATCAGCGTCAGGGTAAAGTTCTGCCAATAGCACCGGTATGGTGCCTCCGCCCAGTCCAACGACCAGCACACTTTCTGGATTTGGATTAACCAATAGACCAGCGAGCGTCATTCGAACATAAGGGAAGACAACTCTTTTAGGATCTCTCATATCCTTGCAGGTCTGATTGCGCTCATCACGTTTAATCGTAAAAACTAAACAACGCCGCCCGCGCTCTTCACTGACGACGATATTTCGATAAAGAGATCTTTCTTGATGAATTGTTTTTGCAGCTGACAGAACAGGAAGCAGGGAAAGAACGATGATAAAAAAATATCGCATATTATGAAAACCTGTTAGCAATCAAAGCGCAGATACCCGCTATGGTCAGCGTCACGCACATTGAAATAAGAATCGTGTTGACTTCAAACCAGAGTACAAAATAGAAAGAGGTTGCTAGCGTGCCAAGTGCGCTACCAAGGGTCGATATAAAATAGAGACTCCCTGCCACACTTCCCGATCGAGCGCTGCTTTCGACTAACAACCTGACAGAGTAAGGGGCAATCATCCCTAGTATTGCGGTAGGAACAAAAAATAGGAACGTTGAAGCGACCAAAGAGCCATATCTAGGATCTTCAATCCTTAGAAAAACCCAATCCATAATGTTTTCGCCAAATATGATTGTCGGCAATAGCATCAGTGCGGCGACAATGAAGAATGTGCCATAACTACCCAGATTAGGATTATGCAGAGAGAGCTTGCCACCCGATAGGTAACCGATGGACAGCGATAGCATGAAAATAGTGATAATACTGCCCCACACGTAAATGCTGCTGCCAAAGTATGGCGCTAGGATTCTTCCGCCCAAGAGTTCGACCGACATGATGATAAATCCGCTGATAAACGCTAGCGGAAGTACGACAAAAGGGTGAAAGGTAGGACGTGTTGTAAGCACTGTTTCCTGAGGAGGGTTTGTTTCATCATCAGGTTGAGAGGCGGGATAAGTGTTTTGTTCCATGCAATTGTCTTTCAGCAGTCGAAAGCGCGGTAGTATACCGTTCGAAGATGTAAGAGGCGAGGATAAGCCGTGGTGCCAATTGGAAGCGGCTCGAGGTTCGGTATAGTAGAGTATCAGGCGAGTGGCAATTATGGCAGAATACGCCGTTGCGCTAAATAAACCTGCTTTATTGGTACTGTCGTTTGAGATCGCTTCTACGTTTAATCCCTGTCTTAAGAATCTATCGCTTCCAAATTGGCGCAAGCTTTTTCGCATTCTTTGTCGCCAGATTTTTTGAAATCAGTGCCTATTTTCTCGTCTCGATGGGCATTGATAGCATTCAGCAGGTCATCGAAAACGCTACGCCGGAGGTTAGTATTGGACAGGTGGCGCTTGGCATCGTGTGCTGTGTGCTGATGCGGTTCATCGTCGTAATATACGCGCGTCGTGGTCTGCGTCGGGTCGGGTTCGCCGTGAGTTACGACCTGCGGCAATCGCTGTTCAGCAAAGTTCAACAGCAGGGCAGTGAATTTTTTGCTCGAATGGGTGTTGGGGACATCATGACTCGGGCTATTCAAGACATCGCTCTGATCCAACGTTTGATCGCCTTCGGCTCATTTGGGATTGTCATCATGGTGTATGCGCCATTCTTCGCCATCATCGCGATGACTTATAAATCTCCATCGCTAACACTACTAATTCTGCCTGTACTCCCCATCATTTTTTTATATGGCTGGAAAATGTCAGGCGCAATGGCTGATTCATCCCTCGCCATGCAAGAGGGACTATCTGCTCTGACGACCCACACTCAGGAAAATCTGAGCGGTATACGCACGGTTCAGGCGCAAGCTCAGGAACAGAATGAAATTAATCGGTTCTGGGTGACCAACGATCAATATGCTACCGCGTTTTATGATCAAGCGAGAATCAATTCGCTGATGACAGCGTGGATGCCATGGCTTGCTTCAGCGGCTCAATTGATGATCATCATTTACGGTGGCAATCTTGTGCTGGAAAATCAGCTGAGCGTCGGTGATCTGATCTTTTTCCTCGCTTGTCTCAATATGCTGTTACAGCCGATTCGGATGGCGGGCATGCTGGTGACAATGGTGCAGCGGGGAGCTGTTGCGACTAGACGGCTGTTCGAAATCTTCGATGCGAAACCAGAAATCATAGATAACCCCAGCGGTCTAACGCCGGATATCATCAGCGGAGACTTTGAGTTAAAACACCTGGGCTACACCTACCCAGGTGCTAGCGAGCCCGCGCTTCAGGACATCAACCTTCGTATTCATCGCGGCGAATCAATAGGGATCGTCGGGCGTGTGGGTTCCGGTAAATCGACATTGTTGAAACATTTCACCAGAATGCTGGATAGCAGCGACGGTCAACTTCTTGTTGATGATATCGATGTTAAGTCTTACCCGCTGCGGCAGATCAGACGACAGATCGCTCAGGTGCTGCAAGACCCCTTCTTATTTGCAGAACCGCTTCGAAATAACATCAGCTATGACGATCCTGACCGTACGTTAGAGCTTGTGTGGGGCTCTGCTGAATCAGCAGCATTAAAAGAGACTATCCTGGAGTTTCCTGAACAGTTGGACACGCTGGTCGGAGAACGCGGCGTGACGCTTTCCGGAGGTCAGAAACAGCGTACGACCCTAGCGCGCGGATTTATCCGTGATGCGCCAGTGCTTATCCTTGATGACTGCTTCTCAAGCGTTGACACCGAAACCGAGGAGCACATTCTTTCCCGGCTGAAATCTCTTCGTGATGACCGTACGACGATACTGGTCTCGCATCGGGTTTCCACGCTGCGTCACTCCGACCGAATTATTGTGATGGATGAAGGGTCCATTGCGGAATCGGGGACCCATGAGGAATTGCTCGCATTAGATGGCCTCTATGCTGAGCTTGAGCGACTGCAAACCCCCGGCGCAGATTCAGATCGTTCACAGGACATGGAGTTATCGCCGGTATGACTGACGCTGCCATAGATAGTCGTCCAAGTACCACGCGCCCCAAGCGTCACGATCATTCGATGTTTGAGGCTGAACTCTCGGGGAACGTGCTGAACCTGCATCTGCTCGGACGCATTATGCATTGGCTGAAACCGTATCGGCTTGGTCTTTTTGTGAGCGCATTCTTTGTCTTGGCAGCAAGTGTACTAGCGGTGTTGATGGAGATTGTGATCAGCCTAGTGCTGGTGGACTACATTATTATTGGCCAATCCGACGGTAACATGCCTGATCTAGGCATGATTGAACTGACCCAATGGATTGAACATTCGCTAGGTATTCCTGCGCTATTTTCGGCGGGAATCGTATTTTTTGTCGCCATGACGGTACATGGCATTTTCGGCCATGCACATCGGCAGACGTTGGTAGGTGCAATCGTTAAAGCGTTGCGAGATCTTCGTCAGGACCTGTTTGCTCACCTTGAAACAAGACCAAGTTCATTTTACGACGGCGTGCCCATCGGTCGTATCATGACCCGAGTCACCAATGACATTGAGGCGCTGTT
>ENA-UZWS01003694-UZWS01003694.1-metagenome-genome-assembly--contig:-Day-3-25m-contig-3694_pt1 | contig 12252 bp, 13 predicted proteins | sample MGYA00260343_ERZ794903 | MGnify/ENA metagenome assembly ERZ794903
ATGCTCATTCATCAATTTAGCTAAGTCAGTTGAATATCTAACTAAAGCCTTGAAGTAGTTATCTGAGTTTGCAGCATAAGCAGCATTTTTCAAGATAGCTTGATGAGCAGGTGAAAGGCTATTGTATCTTTTCTTGTTCACTGGTATCTCAAACATTTCTTGGGATTGGTGAAAACTACCTAAGTGATAGTGTTTAGATACATCTTGNNGCATCGATCAAACCTGTTTTCATCGCTGGCTGAATTTCACCACCAGGTAATTGTCTTACGACCATTCCCATAGCAGTTAAAACGTTAGTCGCTAAACCAACCGTTCTATATTTCATCCCTTTAACATCAGACACTTTAGTTACATTCTTTTTGAACCAACCAAAAGGTTGTGCTGGCATCGGCATATGAAAGAATCCAACATAATCAAATCCTACTGAAGCTACNNTATGAAGGACCAGTTCCAAAAAGTGAAGCTGCAGCATTCTTACCGTACCAGTATGCAGTCACCCAGTGACCCATATCTACTACACCTGAACTTACTGCTTGTCCAACTTCTGAAGTTTTAACAATCGCTCCAACGGGTTGAAGGTCGATTTTTAAAGTTCCTCCAGACATTGCATCTACCATGTTGCAATAATCTTGCGCCATTTCAAAAAAAATGTTTGCGCCTGAAGGCCAAGCTGCTTGCATCTTTAAAGTTAGTGGAGCACCAAAAGCTACATTTGGCATTGCTACAGCTGTTGCTGCTGCCGCACCTGTGGCTGCTGCTGCTTTAAAGAACTTACGTCTTGAAGGTGTTTTTGAATCCTTCAATGATTTCTTATCTTTAATCATTAGTATCTCCTCTTATTAGTTAATTAACTTTTATAATTTAATTCTAATTGAAGATTGGAGTCTATAGCTTAAATGACCCATACCCATTTTTGATACAATCTAAAGTGGTATTATTTGATCTATATCAATTTTTTAGCTAGTATATATAATTTTGTATTACTTGAAAAAATAACAATTTCTCTAAAAAACTTAGTTTACTTGATTTTTACAATTACCAGTATTGAAGAATTCATCAATATTATCTATTGCAAGATTAGCCATTGCGGTTCTGGTATCTTTAGTGGCACTTCCAAGATGTGGTAAAATAAAAGCAGTTTTAATTTTTAGGTAACCAGGATTTAAGTTTGGTTCTCCTTTATAAACATCTAAACCAGCTGCATAAATTTTTCTTCTATTTAAAGCATCAATTAAAGCTTCATCATCTACAATATCACCTCGTGCAACGTTTGTGATTACTGCACCTTTAGGAAAATATTCAACTGTTTCCTTGTTAATTAAATTAACAGTTTCTTTTGTAGCAGGACAACAAATTGACAAAACATCTGATACTGAAAAAAGACTTTTTAAACTATCATGATAAATAGCACCCTGTTCTTTTTCTTCACTTAATTTAGAACGATTATGATAATGAATTATCATTCCAAGTGACTTTGCAATTTTTGCAATTTTTTGTCCAATTCTTCCCATTCCCAAAATACCGAGTCTAGTACCTGTTAACTGCTTCCCAATTAAATAATCTGCAGACCATTTCCAATTACTTTCTTTGGCAGCTTCAATTCCCTCTGCTGCTCTTCTACATGCTCCTAAAATAAGAAGAATCCCTATTTCAGCAGTTGCGTCTGACAAAACTTCAGGAGTGTTGGTAACCGCTATTCCTCTTTTTTTGGCAGCTTCTAAATCTATATTTCCAAATCCAACAGCAAAATTTGATATTACTTTAACAGTATCGGGTAGTTTATTGATTGTTTCTTCATCCATCTTATCAGTCAAAGATGTCAACACAGCGTCACAACCCTCACTTAATTCAATTAATTTTGACTGTGAATACAGTTCGTCATTTGAATTTATTTTTGCGTCAAAAGTATTTCGAGCTTTATCTTCACAATCTTTGAGTAGTCTTCTTGTAATCAATATCTTCTTCATAATTAATTCCTTTGCAGTGCTTGTGGTTTTGGGCCTCCTGTATACCAATCTAAAACTTCAATTGTGTGTACAATTGGAACTTTTGTACCATGAGAAATTTGGGTAATACAACCAATATTTCCAGTTGAAATAAAATCAGGTTTTAAAGTCTCTATATTATTGACTTTTTTATTAAGTAATTGTTTCGCTATTTTTGACTGTAAAATATTGTAAGTACCTGCTGAACCACAACAAATGTGACCCTCAGGGATTTCAAGAATTTCGTTATTTGTTTTTTCTAAGAGGGAAATTGGTTGTGAATGAATTTTTTGACCATGTTGCATTGAACAAGCTGAGTGATAAGCAACTTTATATTTTTTGTTTTTTTCTTTGATATCCAATTTCAAACTTTCAAAAATATATTCAGAAATATCTTTAGTTAAATCAGAAATAATCTTTGCCTTTTTACTTAATTCCTCATCATCTCTAAAAATAAAACCATAATCTTTCATTGTAGTACCACAACCTGATGTATTTGATAAAATTGCATCTAAATTACCTTTTTGGTGCTCCTCATACCAAGTGTTAATATTATTTTTAAAATCTTGATGAGCATCATCTTCTTTTCCCAAATGATGATTTAAAGATCCACAACATCGGATTTTTTTTGGAACTACAACCTCAACTCCATGCCTGTTTAATAATCGAATAGTTGCTTCATTTATTTGTGGAGAAATTTCTTTTTGAACACAGCCAGTTAATAGAGCGACTCTTGCAACTTTCTTTTTACTTACAACCTTGTAAATTTCTTTATTTGCTAATTTTTTTTTTGGAAAAGTTGTTGGCATTAAATCTATCATATCTCTAATTTTTAAAGGCATTAAAAATTTAAAAGGTTTAATTAATTTAACAAAAAAACTTGATAACCTAAATATTTTTGTATTTGGGAGAACCAAAGATAAAAAATATCTAATTAGTTTATCAAAGAAAGATCTTTCATAATTTTTTTCTATATACTTTTTTCCATGATCAATTATGTGCATGTAATTTACGCCAGCAGGACATGTTGTCATACAACTATAACATGACAAACATCTATCAATATGCTTAACAACTTTCTCTGTTGGTTTTCTGTTGTTTTCCAACATATCTTTAATTAAGTAAATTCTTCCACGTGGACCATCTAGCTCGTCCCCTAAAAGTTGATGAGTTGGACAAGTTGCATTGCACATTCCACAGTGCACACATTTTTTAAAAACTTTTTCTGTAGCCAAATTGTCAGAATTTTGTAATTGTTTTTCTGTAAAATTAGTCTGCATTAAACTCCCCTATACATTTTACCCGGATTTAAAATTCTTTTAGGATCAAAACTTATTTTTACTTTTTTTGATATCATTAAACGTATATCATCAACCATAAAAACTGGTTCTCCATAATCATAATCTGAAGATGTTTTAATAACTGTTAAGTATCCACCACAATCTCGTGCTATTTTCTTTAATTCTTTTATTTTTTGTTCCTTTTTTTTTTGTACTTCAATCCAAAATAACGACCCACACCAATCAACATAATACTTATGTTTATTCTCAAGATATTTAATAAGTTTTGAACCATGTGATGGTGGAATAACTAATCTTAGAACGTTATTTTTAGTTTTTTCAAATAACTCTAAATTATTCACTTTTTTCCAAAACGGTTCCGATTGATAAACATCTAAAATTGAAAAATCGAGTTCATTTAAATTAAGCTCTTTTTTTAATATTTTAACTTTTTCATCTATAGAAATTTTATCTCCTTCAACTCTAAAAGCTAAAAATGAAACACCAGATTTTAAATCATTAAACTTAAAAATATTATGTTTATTAGTTATAAAATCATTATTTTTTTCTTCAGGGATATATGTGGCACCAGAAATTTCACTACTCGAGCCAGATAATTTATCAAATAATTCAAATATTTTATCAGGTTCATTAATATAAATAACTACAGTATTAGAAGCATCTTTTTTTGGTAAAACCTTAAGTGTAATTTCTGTTAAAGCAACTAATGTACCGAAAGAGCCGGTTATAAGTTTCGATAAATCATAACCTGTAACATTTTTTACAACTGTTCCACCTGATTTTATTATTTCTCCTTTTCCATTAATACCTCTAAAGCCTAAAATGTGATCTCTTACACTTCCAACTTTAAATCTTCGCGATCCTGCATAGTTACATGATAGATATCCAGCCACTGTTCCCTTGTTGGATTTGCCATCTTCAATATATCCAAAATCAATTGTTTCAAAAGCAAGTTCTTGATTGTATTCCTCTAATTTTTTTTCGATCTCAATGATTGGCGTACAAGCTTTAACTTTTATGTAAAGTTCTTCAGGTTTATAATCAACAATACCTGATAATTTTGATAATGAAGTTGTGTTGGCTGATTGCGTTTTATTTCCAATATAATTTTTTGAATTTGTTCCTACAATTTCTGTTGGTGAGTCTAATTTATAAAACTCCTTAATTAATTCTGAAACTTCTAATTCATTATTTGGATAATAAATATTATTAGAATCTTGGAAGATCTGGGAATTTATCTTTGTTTTTGTGGACATGAACCCTTCCTTGTTCTGCGCATTTTCTGAGTATTGGATATACCTTACCTGGATTTAATAAGTTCTTTTCATCTAGTGACTTTTTAATACTTAATTGTTGTTGAATATCTGTGTTATTAAACATTTCGCACATTAATTCTCTTTTTTCAACTCCAACACCATGCTCTCCAGTAATCACACCGCCAAGTTTAACACAAGTTTTTAATATTTCTGTTCCAAACTCTTCCGTCTTTTTTAATTGTTCTTTATCATTACCATCAAACATAATTAGTGGATGTAAATTTCCATCCCCCGCATGAAAACAATTTGCAACTGGTAAATTATATTTTTTAGATAATTTTTTAATCTCTAACAAAGCTTCTGCTAACTTACCTCTTGGAATTGACCCATCCATACAATAATAATCTGGCGCCATTGCTCCACACGCTGGAAAAGCGGCTTTTCTTCCTGCCCAAAATGATAATCTCTCTTTTTCATTTTTGCTCAATTTAAGACTGGAGCAATTATTTTTTTTACAAATAGTTTCAACTTTTTTAATCAGCTCGTTTACTTCTGACTCTGTCCCATCAAGCTCTACAATCAATAACAATTCTGCATCTCTAGGATAACCAGCCTTACTAAAGTTATCAGTAGCCTCAATTAAAGCTTTATCCATTATTTCCATTCCAGCTGGAACAATACCTTTTGAGATTATTTCTGAGGCTGCATCTCCACCTTCTTTTATTGTAGGAAAACCGATTAATGCTGCTTTAACTACTTGAGGTTTTTTCAAAATTTTAACAGTTACTTCAGTTAACACTCCTAACAATCCCTCTGATCCACAAATTAAACCCATTAAATCATAACCTTCCTGATCTAAAGATTTGCTTCCAAATCTACAAATTGTTCCATCCATCATTACCATTTCAGCACCAAGAATATTGTTGGTTGTTGTTCCATATTTTAATGAGTGAACACCTCCAGAGTTTTCTGCAACATTGCCTCCAATAGAACAAGCTAACTGGCTGGAAGGATCTGGAGCATAATAATAACCTTTGTGCTCGACAGCATGTGTTATGCCAAGATTTGTTACTCCGGGCTGAGTTACAACACATTTATTTTCATAATCAATTTCTATAATTTTATTAAATTTACCCAAACCTAAAAGTATTGCGTCTTGCAATGGCAAAGCACCTCCAGATAAACCAGTACCAGCTCCCCTTGGAACTACTTTTATATTTTCTTTATAACAATATTTTAGTATTTCACTTACCTCTTGAGTATTTTCTGGTAATACTACAGCTAAAGGTGTTTGAGTATAAACTGACAACGCATCAGTTTCATAAGGTCTCACCTCATCTGCTTCACTTAAAATATTATCAGAATTAATAATCTTCGATAATTTTTTAACAATTTCGTCTTTTCTAATTAAAATTGATTTATCAATTTTCGGCAGCACTATTTGAGACATAGTCTCAGCCTAGCATTTTTTTGATATTTTCCAATGCGTTAGATATGTTATCTTGAGAAGCTGCAAAGCTAAATCTCACGTAATCATTGCAAGTTTTGCCAAATGCAGTTCCCGGAACTATTGCAACTCCAGCTTCATGCATAGCTTTTTTGCAAAACTCAGCTCCATTCATTCCAGTACCAATTACTTTTGGAAAAGCATAAAACGCTCCACCTGGCAAACTACACTCAACACCTGGTAAGCTATTTAATCCTTCATGAATTAATTTTCTTCTTTGAGTAAACTTTTCCATCATATCATGTATAGAGTCATCTGGACCATCAAGAGCAGCAATTCCTGCAAATTGCGCAGCTGCGTTCACGCATGATACACTATTGATTAAAAGTTTGTTTACATGCTCAACTAAATTTTCTGGCCAAAAACTCCAACCCAATCTCCATCCCGTCATTGAATAAGCTTTACTCCAGCCTTCTAAAACAATTAATCTATCTCTAAGTTCTGGATAATTAAAAAAAGTTGGCATTTCTTTTCCATCAAAAATTTGTCTACTATAAATTTCATCACTTAAAATCGTTACATGTGGATGTTTCTTTAGTCCTTCAGCTAATTTATCAATTTCAGGTTTTTCTACAAAACTTCCTGTGGGATTATTTGGATTAATCAAAATTAACAATCTTGTTTTATCAGTTATTAATGACAAAATTTTATCAGCACTAAATTTTAAATCTTTATCTTCTGTTAAATCATAAGGAACTGCCGTTGATCCTGTATAATTAATCATAGACTCATAAATTGGAAAAGCAGGTGTAGGATGAATTATTTCAGCTCCAGGCTCACCAAAACATTGAATTGCATAATGCATAGTTGGCTTTCCACCGGGCATGATCAAAATTCTTTCAAAATCTACATCAGCATCGTATCTTCTTTTAATCCATCTTGTTACTGCTTGTCTACATTCGGGGATACCATTTGACATAACATATCCATGGTGACCATCATCTAAAGCTTTTTTTGCAGCTTCAACTACGTGTTTTGGTGTTTTAAAATCAGGCTGACCTAACCCTAAGTGTATCATAGGGTTTCCTTGTGCCTCTAATTTTTTAGCTTCAGCTAAAACACTAAATGCTGACTCTGTTCCTAAACGATTTAAACTAGCTGCTAGTTTCATAATTCAAATCTATCCTTTTCAATTTTTTTAATAATTAATTTTTTTTATATATAATTTTTATAAGTAATTAATTTTTATCTTCGATAAATAATTTTAGTTTTATTAAGTTCTTTTAAATTTTTACATCCCATTAGTACCATATTTCGATTTATTTCATCATGCATATTCTGCAACAGACGCTCAACTCCAGCTTGACCTCCAGCACCTAATGAAAATAAGAACATTTTTCCAAAACTACATGCTGTTGCACCTGCTGCTAAAGCCTTTAAAACATGTGTTCCTCTTCTAATTCCACCGTCTAAAATAATTTCGAGTTTATCACCCACAGCATCTGAAATCTCCTTTACTTGATCAAAAGGAGATCTTGATCCATCTAATTGTCTGCCCCCATGATTGGAAATCATTATAGCAGTACAACCAATGTCAATTGCTCTTTTCGCATCATCAACTGACATCACGCCTTTAAGAGCAAAAGGTTTGTTCCATTTTTTTGCACAATATTCGGCATCTTTCCAATTCATAGCTGGATCATATTGTTCATTAATATATTCAATCACTGATTTTGAAATATTAGTTCCTTTATCTGTTTTATTCTTTACGTTAGCTAATTCAAATTTTCCGTGTGTAAAATAGTTGAATACCCACCCAGGATGCATTGCAAAACTTATTAAACTTTGAAGTGTAAGTTTTGGAGGTGTTGTAAATCCAGTTCTATGATCTTTCTCTCTGTTTCCGGCAACCAATGTGTCAACAGTCAAACACATACCATCATAATTAGATGATCTACATCTCTCTATCAGGTCATCTGTGATTGATTGATCTTTATGAACATAAAGCTGGAATAATTTAGGACCTTTTGAAATTTCAGCTATTTCTTCAATTGTATTGTTCGCCATTGTAGACATGCTATAAAAAGTTCCAAATTTTTCAGCAGCTCTTGCTGAGGCTTTGTCACCATCATGATGATAAAGTCTTTGCATTGCGGTAGGAGATAAAAATATTGGCATATCAATTTTTTTGCCAAATACAGTTGTCGATAAATCTGGTTTTCCCACACTTGCCAGAATATTAGGAACTAAATCACATTCATTAAATGCTTCTGTATTTCTTTTAAGTGTAGTTTCATCATCTGCTCCACCATCAATATAATGAAAAATTGGTGAAGGTAATTTTTTTTTAGCTAATTTTCTAAAATCGTTAAAATTATGACAATCTTTTAAATTCATTAATTAATTTAAAAGTTTTTAAAAAAGTTAAACATATAACTATTTGCACCAGGATTTTTATCTCCCAAACTAGCATTAGACAGGTGGTTATATGAAAAACCTAATTCAGTATTTTTTGATAAATCTAAAGATAACTGAACTTCACTTTTAAATTCAAGCATATGCCCGAGATCTTTACCATTACCTTCGTGATATAAACCTGGTGTAAAACTTGGTGTAATGTTCAATAATCCTATTTTATACTGTGCCTGAACACCAGTATAAATATAACCAGCGTTATCTGATGTAATTAAAGCCCCTGTGATAGGTGAAAGGTTTCCTAAAAAAGTATCTCTGTTAAGATTTTCATTTTGATGCTGAAATCCAATGAGTGTGGACTTTTTACCATCATCACTGAAATCAAACATGCCTGAATAAACATTAAATTCAGTATTTTTCTCATTTTTTAATTCCTCTGCATTTACTGAAAATGCAAACAAAACAAAGAAAAGAACTGAACAAAATTTTTTTAAAACCATATCGATTGTGTTAATTTTTTTTAATTATAAAACTTTTAATGATTATTGCACCTCCAATGACAAATATCAATATTGGCAATAACCACAAAATATATGTGTTTTTATTAAGTTCTGGATCATACAAAATCCATTCGCCATATCTTTCTTTAAAAAAATCATAAATTTGAATTTCAGAAAAACCTTCTGCTAATTTTTTATCTACTAAAATTTTCATACTAATAGCAAATTCAGAGTCTGAGTCATAAACAGATTGACCTTGGCAAACTAAACACCTCAAATTTTTTGTTATTTTACTTTTTATATCATCATTACTAGCTTCTAAGTTATTGAAAGAAGAAATTAAATAAATGATAAAAAATAATTTAAATATTTTCATTTTATTATTGATTTAATTTCTTCAGTTAGTTTTTTGTCTAGAGGTCCAATATATCTCTTTATTATAACTTCATCTTTTATCAAAAAAGACTCGGGCACTCCATATGCACCCCATTCAATTGCAATAATACCCTCTTGATCAAAAATTATTTTTTCATAGGGATTTCCTAATTCAGATAAGAAATTTTCTGCATTGATCTTTTTATCCTTATAATTAATTCCAACCACTTTTAGTTTTTTAACTTCTTTTAAGTCCATTAATAAAACATGTTCTTTTCTACACGGCACACACCATGACGACCAAACATTTAATAAATAAAATTTTTCTGATTTAAAAAAATTTGATGAATTTATTGTTTCATCTGAATAAAATAAATCACCTTTAAATGATGGTATTTTATTACTAATCTTTGTTTGTGGGGTATAAATACTTGTATTCTGCAGCCCTTTGTAAAAAAATATAAAAATAATTATAAAAATTAAAGTTATAAATATTGGTAATAATTTATTTTTCATGTTCTCTTTTAAAAAAACTTAATAATCCACCAAAACTAATCAATATTACTGATATCCAAATCCACAACATAAATGGCTTAACTTGATATCTAACATTAAAGTAATCTTGATTTTGAACAATATTGATCACTATAAATTTATCTGACAACAATGTGGTTTTAATATCTGCTTCACTAGTCACTATGTTTGGCTGATTATATATTCTTAACTCAGGTGACAAATCTTCAATTGTTTCATTTATATTTTCAATACTAAAGTTTGCTATAATAGATTTATAATTTTTTTCTTGTTTTTGATTAATGCTTTTAAATACTATTTTTGTTTTTGAGGATGTAAATGTTTCCCCCACTTTTAGATTGGTAATTATTTCACTAGAAAATAAATTATTTAATAAAATGCTTAAAATTAATAAACTAAATCCAAAATGAGCAATGTTCTGCGAAATGTTACTATATTTTCTGATAAAAAAATCTCTTAAAGTTATAAAAAATAAATAGAGAGCACTTGATACTAAAATTGTATTTATAAGTAGATTGGTGCTAAATTTTTTGACAATTAAAAAAGATAATACAATTGAAATTGCAAAGAATAATACTAAATAGAATTTGTCTACTATATTTGATTTGATCCATTTTAATTTAGGTCCAATAGCCATAGCCATTAAGAATGGGATTAAAAATGGAATTATTAATTTGTGATAAAATGGTGGTCCTACAGATATTTTTTGAGATGATAGAACTTCAAGGAAGATTGGATAAATAGTTCCTATTAGAACCACAGACAAAAAATACATCATAAACCAATTGTTAATTATTATTGATGTTTCTTTACTTAACCAAAAAAAACTATTTGAATTATTTGGACTGCTTTTATGAAAAAAGAAAAAAATGAATAGAGAGATAAAAATTAAAGAAAATAAGAAAACCAAAATAAATAAGCCTCTCTCTGGGTCATTTGCAAAAGTGTGAACAGAATTAAGAATTCCAGATCTTACTAAAAAAGTTCCACACATACTTAATGTGAATGTAGAAATTGACAAAATGATTACCCAGGATGTTAAAACCTGTTTTTTTTCTAATACAATGATGCAATGCAAAAGAGTCGTCAATGCCAACCAAGGCATTAAAGAAACATTTTCAACTGGATCCCAAAACCAAAAACCACCCCAACCTAGCTCATAATATGCCCAAATAGACCCTAGTAAAATTCCTAAAGTTAGAAATACCCATGAAGCAATAATCCATTTTTTTATATGTGAGGCCCATACCTTTGAAACTAGATTAAGATAAGTTGCAGCTAAAGCTGATGAAAATATAATTGATGATCCTACATATCCTAAATATAAAATTGGTGGATGAATTGCTAAAGCAGGATCTTGGAGTATAGGATTGAGGCCCATTCCTTCCTCAGGTGTTGGGAAAATAAAATTAAATGGATTTGATGTTTGAATTAAGAAAAGAAAAAATCCTATAATTATAATTTGCTGAAATATTAAAGTTAGAAGCTTATATTTAAGTGGTTGGTTTTTAGTTTTTAAAAAAAAGATTAAAATAAATAAAGTTAATACTAGCAGCCATAGCAGTAAACTTCCCTCATGGTTTCCCCATGTTCCAGCTATTTTATAAAAAAGTGGTTTTGTAGTATGAGAGTTGTTAAAGACTGTTTCATTGCTGAAATCAGATAATACAAAAGATATTACTAAACTTACAAAACTGATCACAACTAAAAAGAATTGTAGAAAAGTAAAAGATAATATCTTTGTATTAAGTGTTGAAGAGTTTTGAAAATTTTTGATTGAAAAATAAACAAGTATTAAACTAATACCTAGCCCTAAAATTAATGCGTAGTATCCAATAGAGCTATAAAGCAATTTATTTATCCTCCAATGCTGCTTTTACTTCTGGTGGCATATAATTTTCATCGTGTTTTGCTAAAATTTTTGAAGCAGATAAAACATTTCGATCTTTTAAAAAACCTTCGGCAACCACTCCTTTTTCTTCTTCAAAAAGATTTGGTACTGCTCCAGTGAAAGTGACATTTATTTCATTTTTAAAATCAGTGATAATAAAATTAATTTCGTTAGAATTAATAGAAATTGAATTTTTTTTAACCATACCACCCACTCTAATTTTACTTTTATTTAGTTCTATAGAAGAATTAATTTCTGATGGAGACTGAAAATAAACAACGTTTTCTTCAAGTGATTTTAAAACTAAAAAGACAGTTAATACTAAAGTTATAAAAATAATTACTACAAACAAAAATCTTAATTTAACTTTACGACCATACATGGTTTAAAAGTTAATTGTTTGTGGCGTTAGCTAATATTTCTTTATTAATTCTTTGTGATTTTGCAGAATTAGCTTTCTCAGTGTTAAGAGATCCAAATTTAGCAACAAATTTATTTTGCTCCTTAACAAATTGAATTTTTGTAACTAAATAAAGAGCTGTGAAACT
>ENA-UZWS01021823-UZWS01021823.1-metagenome-genome-assembly--contig:-Day-3-25m-contig-21823_pt1 | contig 12117 bp, 8 predicted proteins | sample MGYA00260343_ERZ794903 | MGnify/ENA metagenome assembly ERZ794903
AGGTGGTCGTACCAGAACTTTACATCCTCTGCGGTAAACGGTGCACCATCAGACCATCTGTGGCCTTTGCGCAGGTAGAAGGTCAATTGCGTGAAATCGCTATTCCACTTCCAACCCTTGGCAATATTCGGAACGATTGTCTGCAGATCGTCGGAGAAACGTACAAGATTTACGTGACGTACAGACAGGAAGTCAGATGTTCCGGCCTCAGTGGCGTTTGAAAGCACGTCTAGTGTGCCTCCGTATTTTCCAATTGAATCATACGGTGCATAAACCAAAGGTTCAGAAGGCAACCGACTTGAAACTGAAGGAACCGAACTTGGGTTACCACGGATTTTTCCGTTAAGTCTGCCAATGTCCGGATTGCCTTGGAAGGTCATTTTACAACCCGCCAGTTTCTCGAATTCGGCTAGTTCGTATTGTTGCGGAAATTGTCCGGTTTTTACACCTTTTGAGTCCGCTACTGTGACAGCAGGACAACTGGCTGCCAGGGCGACATTACTTCCGAAGATCATTAGAAGACCTGCTACTACAAGGCTTCCCCCCGAAAACAACTTACCCAAGAGTTTGGAATAACGCATATTCATCTCCATTATTGATATTGCCAGAGAATTTCTCACAATTTTTCCGGAAACCAGAATTCTTAATTGAATTATGAACCGGTGTTCTGTCCCTGACTCACAGAACAAAAATGTTAAACTATAACTAAATATTGATCCTAAAAATCTAAAATACCATGTCATTTCTAGCTAAAAAAAATCTTGCATGAACCTCAATTTCATTGCACTCAAAATAAAGAATGTTTTTTACACACCACCTGCTGATGTGACTACTACCAAAAGCCAATGAGACCTATTGGACGTGTCTTTAATAATGCAGATTCATGATTTTTGAAATGAACAGGATTGTAGCATTTAACTGGTTCATGTCAAGTCATTTGTAATCTTTGTTATTGTTGCATAAAATTACACGAAATTTCTTCTACTAGAGCTGCCAAGATCCATTTTGCGGATACATCAAAATTTGTCTGACCAAAACAAAATACCACATTGTTTGGCAACATGTATCAGCTGACTAAAAAACTGAAAAGAAGATCATGTGCTCCGAAACAAATAAGGCCTTGATACTAACAGTTTCATCAATTTCCATGATCCAATCCAAAACTTCCTGTCCCGCCTATACTTTCTCCACCGCCACTACTCCAACTGAATTTATAGTCTCATAAGCAATAAAATGTGTAGTCATACTTTTATTTTTTGAATCCGTGATTAATTTAAGGGAACCTCTATAAATTAGAATTTAATTTATTTCATTGAAAACCACTTTTCAATCAATTTATGTCTGTTTTTGGAATGAAAATTTGAGTATTTACAGTGAAAATTTTCGATTGAGTTTTTGAATATTTTAATATTCAATCTCAAGCTTGAATGAAACTGTGTATTTTATTGGTTTACCGACTAATGTTGTTGTATTATCTTAATAAAACATTCATTTAACAAAGACTTTATACTATTTTTAACCTTATCAGTTGTTCAAACCTGAATAGGTTGTAGGTCAGATTAACAAAACCAATTGTTGCAGTAATTCTCTGCTGTCCAATTTGTCTCAAGTGTAGAGCATCATTCATTGAGTTTGTCATAAAACCAAATACATGTTCAACTCTACCTCTGATTTTAGATTTACCAGCATTGTTTTTTTCCTGATTTTCTGAGGTTGATCTTTAAAAAACCAGATCGTCTTGGCATCAGGTATTTTGTCTGATAGTTCTAGATTCAAAAAATCCATAAAAGAGAGTCGATCTTTTATTTGAAACTCTGTTTGATCATCCGATATGTTAAAATAACGTTGTAATATAATGATATTAAACATCAGTATTTTATCAAATGGTGGACGTCCACTTTTCGCTTTGTTTTTGTTCAATAATGCTGATTCTAGCATGGGACGAAAGATCTCCCAATCTAATACCTTAATTGAGTTTTTGCAAAGGGGGTTGATGTTTCTTAATGACATCCATTTTAAATTCAAAATCAAAAAACCCCATCAAGGAGCCACTATATATTTACATTAGTTACTGATATTGTTAAATATTATCCCATTAACTGTGGTATTAAATAAATATTATTTAAGAAAACTCAATCAAAATGGGTTTTTAGAGATGCCCTATAATAAATTAATGTTTTTAAATAAAGTGCATTTGTCTGAAATGAACAATTATTTAATCTGGATTTAAAAATGATTCTACGTAATTCCGCAATACTTGTCATGATTATTATATTATTTACCGCACATCAAGATTAAGTTACAGCATGTTTTTAAAACTGTAACTTGCGGATAGAGTTTAGTAGTGTACAATTAATTAGTAAATCTAGCTTGAGCATTGCAGTACTGTAACCAACTGAGAGACTTCAGTCAAGTAGTATGAATGTATCGGAACGCTAGAATTGCTTTCAGATAAGTACGGCAGATAAATAATTATTTTTAAACTTTCTTAGTTAACAAACGGAGCAGACCATGGTCATCAATCATTTCATTAACGTTTCATTGGAAATTCTGATTTATTTTCTGGTCAGTATCGTTTGTTTGTTCATCGGTAGGAAAGTTCTGGATTGGATAACACCCTATGACTTAAGCAAAGAGACTTCTGAGGAGAAGAACCTTGCTACAGGCATTACTGAAGCCGGATTCTTCATCGCCATGTCAATTATTGTCCACGCTTCAGTATCCGGAGTTGTTAACTATGAAATGTTCAGTTTCATCAATCCAGAGGATCCTGGCCGGTTTGCATTGCTTGGTGCGGAGTTGATTACAACAGCATTATATTTGCTGATCGGCTTGATCTGCATGAGTCTTGGCCGCCGCTCACTGGACTGGGTTACGCCATTTGACTTGAATAAGCAAATTCAATTGGAACGTAATGTTGGAGTAGGCGCGATTGAAGCATCCATGTACATCTCGATTGCGATCATCATTCACGGAATTATTCTCTGACAACAACTTAGACTTTCATTGTTTTGATAATCTCTTTTTTTCAGACATATTGTTGTTTGGAACAAATTGGTTTCGAACTACCTGCCTGAATTCCTTGAAGCAAATCAATTCAATAATTATTTCCCTATTAATTCATGCAATTTGATACACGACTGTGGTCATTCACCCTGGGTGTTAGAGGACGCATTGCCTTCTCAGTACTGATCGGTCTGATAGCAACAGCACTGGGAGTGGTTCGTCTTGCTTTGCTCGGTTGGTTGATCGGTCTGATTCTACTCGGTCAGACTGTTGAAGAATTGATTATGCCAATCGTTTTTGCTGCTTTAGTGATGCTGTTGCGAGGATTTTTTGAGCATTGGCGTACTATGACAGCGCACGAAACATCGGCAATTGTTCAAAAGCAATTGCGCCGTCGTCTATACGACAAGATAGTGAATCTGGGACCTGGATATTCAGGTCGTCAAAGATCTGGAGAACTCGTATTGACACTAGTGGACGGAGTAGAACAGCTGGAGACTTATTTTGGAGAATACCTTCCACAATTGTTGATCTCAGCACTGACCCCCCTGATGATATTCGCTTTTGTAGCCTTTCTTGACTTACCGGTTGCCATTATACTCCTGGTAGCCGCGCTTGTATCACTTGTAGCTCCATCCGCATGGCACAAATTTGACACTAAAAGATCAATAGAAAGGCAACAAGCCTATGCCGCATTTGCCTCAGATTTTTTAGACGGAATCCAGGGACTTGCGACACTCAAATCATTTGGTCAAAGCGGATCCCGTATTGAATTACTAAAGGAACGAGCTTTCGAACTGTTCCGGAGCACCATGTGGGTTCTTGCCACAAATTCCCTCTCAAGAGGGATTACAGATATATCCATCGCAGTCGGGGCAGCAGCAGGCTTGGGGTATGGGGCCTACCGTGTGATTGACGGTGAGATGGAACTCACCACATTGCTGATAATTCTGATGATGGGAGTTGAAATTTTCAGGCCTATGCGTGACTTGCGTACAGTTCTACATCAGGGTATGGTGGGTCTTTCTGCGGCTCAAGGAGTTTACAAAATTCTTGATGCTGAACCGGTTGTTTTGGATGAACATTCGGAAAATGAAACAGCCCGACTGGAACCTACTATTCATTTCGAATCAGTTAGCTTCAGTTACCCAAAACACACACAGATTGTGCATGATTGCTTGAATTTCAAAATCAGCAAGGGTGAACGAGTGGGGATTGTTGGTTCAAGTGGTTGCGGGAAGTCATCGATTGTCAAGCTTCTGCTACGTTTCCATGACCCTGTGCAGGGATCAATCAGCATTGGAGGAAAAGATTTAAGAAACATCTCTTTTGACCAACTACGAAGTGAGATCTCGGTTGTTAATCAAGACACATTTCTCTTTCATGGGACAATAGAGGAGAATATCCGTATGGGTCGTCCTGAAGCAAGTAAAATTGAGGTTACCCATGCAGCAAAAAATGCGAACATCCATGAGTTTGTAAAAACCCTTCCGGAAGGATATCAAACGATAATTGGTGAAAAAGGTATCAAGCTTTCTGGTGGTCAACGTCAGCGAGTAGCAATTGCAAGAGCCCTTTTGCGGGATACTCCTATTTTGATTTTGGATGAGGCACTTTCTGCAGTTGACGCGGAAAACGAATATGTCATCCAGCAGGCACTTGATCGTTTGATGAAAGACCGTACCACCATAATTTTAGCCCATCGTCTTTCAAGTGTAATAAAATGTGACCGTATACTGGTAATCGATCACGGAAAGATTGTTGAATCTGGTCCTCACGCTACGCTGATGAAGAAAGCTGGTATGTATTCGGCCCTGATGAATGAGCAGGTTCGCGAAGCAGAATCAAAGGAATTAGTCAGTGGTGAGCTAGAGCCAACGCTTGTTAATGCTGAACCTGAAGAGCAGATTGAAGAATCGTTGCTGAACTTACCAACAGAGGGCATTATTAAAGCAGAGGGACTCAATTGGAAGCAACTAATTGTTGAGTTGATGCGCCACATAATGCCATGGAAAGGCAGGCTAGTGCTTAGCTTCTGTTTCGGAGTATTGCGTGTGTTGGCTTTTATCGGTGTAGGGGTCTTCAGCGCTCTGATTGTACTTGCGCTGAAAAACGGTACAGATTTCACTTTCCTCTTCACAGGACTTATGATCGTGGCACCGCTTTCGGGAATACTTCACTGGCTTGAGTCCTGGGTGGCCCATGACATGGCTTTCAGGTTGCTTGCGGAGATGCGGATCAATGTTTTTAGAAAACTCGATCAACTTGCTCCCGCATATCTCGTTCGACGCAGAACTGGAGATTTGATGGGAATCGCTACCCAAGATGTTGAACTGGTAGAATACTTCTTTGCCCATACAGTTGCTCCAGTTTTTGTTTCAATCCTAATTCCAGTTGCAGTAGTCACTGTCCTGACAACAGTAAACTTCTGGATGGCATTAGCTCTTTTACCCTTTCTGCTTGCTGTATGTATCAGCCCGTTTTTAATGCGTGCAAAAGTAGATCAACTAGGTTCAAAAGCCAGAGAAGCTGCAGGAGAGCTTTCTGCCCACGGAATTGATACAATCCAGGGTCTGGCAGAAATAGTTGCATTTCAGCAGGAAGGCCATCGAGGTAATGAATTTGACAGCCTTACAAACCGACATATCCAAATCAGGTTGCCGTTCTTCAGAGAGTTGACACTGCAAAGGACCATCCTTGAAGTTCTAACCGGCTGGGGTGGTCTTGCTGTTGTCTGTACAGGAGCACTGCTCACCACCCATGGATCCTTCGATGCAGGGCTTCTTCCGCTGCTAACTATACTTGCTATGTCAGCATTTTTACCGGTCTCAGAAATCGCGCAGATAGGTCGACAATTGGCCGACACACTGGGTGCCACGAGAAGGGTTTACGCATTGGAAAACGAACCGGTGCTGATTGCGGATGGTAATGGTTTAAATCCAGAGGATTTGTCTTCAGGTTTTTCATTCCGTAATGTAAATTTTTCATATTCGGGAAGATCCATCCCTGTCTTACAAAACCTTAATTTTGATATACCGGTTGGCAAGACACTTGCGTTAGTCGGTCCATCAGGTGCCGGTAAAACGAGTCTCGCTCAACTGCTTATGCGTTTCTGGGATCCAGAGAAGGGTTCCATCTTATTGAACGGAATTGAACTCAGAGATTTTAAATTGGAAGATTTGCGTTCCCGTATCGCATTGGTAGCTCAGGACACATATCTCTTCAATAATTCACTGCGGGAAAACATCCTCGTTGCGAAACCAGCGGCCACTGAGCTGGAATTAAGTGAGGCAGTCAAACTTTCTGCTCTGTCTGAAGTTATCGAAAGCCTCCCTAATGGTCTGGATACTATGGTTGGAGAACGTGGTGCGAGCCTCTCAGGAGGGCAGAGACAGCGTGTTGCAATTGCACGAGCATTCCTGAAGGATGCACCGTTTTTAATTTTAGACGAAGCTACTTCTCACCTGGACGCTCTCAGCGAAAACACTGTCCACAAAGCCCTTGATCTACTTAAGACAAATCGAACCACCATTATCATTGCGCATCGGCTTTCTACCATCCGTAACGCGGACCAAATAATTGTCCTCAATAAAGGCAGCATGGTGGAAACCGGTTCACATCAAGAGTTGTTGCAGAAGAGGGGGCTATATAGACAGCTTGTTTCCAAACAGCTCGGTGGATCAGATGTGGAGTAGCCAAGAAGAGCTACGCTCTGACGAAAATAATTGAACTTATGAAGCCCTTATTTTTATCGCTGACATTTATTGCTAATTCCATTCAACTGCAACCGTAATGTTATAAGTACTGGCTTTGACTCTACTGGACTCGCCTGCAATCCTTAAATAATATGCGGTACTTGCTGATAATATCAATTTTGAAGATACAAAGAGTTACGTTAAGACTTTACAAGTTTATCCGAAGACCTGCTGAACGGACATTAAATCAAATAACTGCTCAAAATCATTCATATCCCAGACACACATTTGGACCTCGCAGCACTGATCTGCACGGTTTTAATCACTGAGAATGGCTTGAAACATGTATTGCAAGCATCAAAGAGTTGCATGCAGATGCTGAATTGTGTATCATTACAGGCGATCTAAGCAATTCTGGAGATCAGGAAGCTTATCATGATTTTCGTGAAATTCTCCAGCAACTCCCAATGTCTTACCATATTCTTAGCGGCAATCATGATCACCGTGATATTTTCGCTGAGATTTTCCGGAAATTCCATTTGACGAGCATGGTTTTGTGCAACAAATGTTAGCAACTGAGCAAGCTCGCTTGCTATTTCTGGACACAGTTAAGCATAAAAATAATGAAAGGACTTGACGATTTTATGACCTTTAATGAACTGGGCCTATCTGCCCCTATACTTAAAGCTATTGCCAAACAGGGTTATAGTGAACCTTCACCAATTCAGGCTAAAGCCATTCCCGCTGTACTTGCTGGCCATGATGTTATGGCTGCAGCGCAGACCGGTACAGGTAAAACAGCTGGTTTTACGCTGCCCATTTTGGAACTCTTGGCTAAGGGGCGTCGCGCACCAGCCAATCAGGCACGCACCTTGATCTTAACGCCGACTCGTGAACTTGCGGCGCAGGTGGGCGCCAGTGTTGCTCTGTATGGAGCGAACCTCGATCTGAAGTCTACGGTGGTATTTGGTGGCGTCAAAATCAACCCTCAGATGCAAAAGCTGCGTCGCGGTGTTGATATTCTGGTGGCAACACCGGGCCGTCTAATGGACTTGCACGGTCAACATGCCGTGAAGTTTGATCATTTGGAAGTGTTGGTATTGGATGAAGCTGACCGTATGTTAGATATGGGATTTATTAACGATATTAAACGCATTATTAGTCTGTTGCCCAAGAATCGTCAGAACCTGATGTTCTCAGCAACCTTCTCTGAAGATATACGCAAGCTGGCCAAAGGGCTGGTGCGTAACCCCATAGAAATTTCCGTTAGCCCGCGTAATGCTGCTGCACCATCGGTAGAACAGTGGGTCTGTCCGGTGGATAAGAAAAGCAAACCTGCGCTGTTAACAAAACTGATTAAGGATGGTAGCTGGACTCAAGCACTGGTGTTTAGCAAAACTAAACATGGTGCTAATAAATTGACCAAATACATCGAAGCCGAGGGTATTACAGCTGTGGCAATTCACGGTAACAAAAGTCAAGGAGCGCGCACCAGAGCGCTGGCTGATTTTAAAAACAATAAAATTCGGATACTGGTGGCCACAGATATCGCCGCTCGTGGTTTGGATATAGAACAACTGCCTCATGTGGTTAATTTTGATTTACCCAATGTTTCAGAGGACTATGTTCACCGTATTGGCCGTACCGGTCGCGCTGGTGCTACTGGTCAAGCTATCTCCTTGGTCAGCGCCGATGAAGTAGAACTGCTGTCAGACATTGAGCGTCTCACGCAGAAGATATTAGAGCGTCGTGAAGTTGAAGGCTTTGAGCCCGATCAGAGTTTAGCTCTGACCACTTTACGTCAGCCCATGAGCAGTAAAAAGACACGCAAGTCGCAGGACAGTGTGACCAAACAGCAGAACAATAATCGTCATAACCATAATTCGAGAAACACAAAAAAACGTGCGGTGTATGGTAATGGGTCAAAGGCTGGCGGTCGCAACCAAAACAGCAGACAAGGTCAACGTCCTGAAGGTTCTTCTGAGCAACTCTCAGAGGCTAATGGCAATGTAGCACAGAGAACCGACGGAGCACAAACAGCCGGAACAAGGACAACATCCTCCAGAAAGTCTTCAGGCAATTCACCCTATGGTAGAGACGGAGCCAGCCACAATCACAGTGGCGACACTCCAGCAAGTAGCAATCGTCCAGCGGACGGCAATTCAAATCATAGTTCTGGCCTTCCTAGATAGTGGCCAGATATAACGATTATCTTTAACATAACTTCCATAGTCCTGAGTTCTAATCCCATTGATCACTAAGAAAGTCCTTATTAATGTTTGAGTTTCATTTCAGTAAAGTCGCCAGTTTTAAAAACGATTTACTCTCCGGTTTCACGGTCGCCCTCGCGCTAGTCCCAGAAGCTGTAGCCTTTGCCTTTGTGGCCGGTGTTGATCCGCTGGTAGGACTCTATGCAGCCTTTATGGTTGGTTTGATCGCCGCCTGTATTGGCGGTCGTCCCGGCATGATCAGTGGTGCCACTGGTGCGCTAGCGGTAGTGATGGTCTCCCTGGTTGCGAACCATGGTGTCGAGTATCTGTTTATCACGGTGGTACTCATGGGCCTGCTGCAGATCACAGCTGGGGTATTAAAGCTCGGTAAATTTATCCGCATGGTACCTTACCCTGTGATGTTGGGTTTTGTTAATGGCTTGGCGATTGTAATCTTCCTTGCACAACTGGGACAGTTTGGTGAAGCAGGACAAGCAGGTTGGTTACACGGAACCTTTATGCAGGACAGCATTGTTGATGTGGCCTGGTTGCAGGGAGAGCAGCTTTATATGTTGTTCGGTCTAGTGCTGTTAACCATGATTATTATCCATTTCTTACCACGTCTTACCAAAGCATTGCCATCTTCACTGGTGGCTATTATGGTGGTTACTGGTCTGGTCTTGGGATTAGATTTGAACACCAAAGTGGTTGGCGATATTGCCTCTATTAGCGGTGGTCTGCCTGCTTTCCATGTTCCGGATGTTCCTTTTAATCTGGAAACCTTGTTAATCATCCTGCCTTACGCCGTTATTTTGGCAGCGATTGGCTTGATTGAATCATTGCTAACCTTACGCCTGATCGACGAGATTACCGAGACCCGTGGTCGTGGCAATCGCGAATGTATTGGTCAGGGTGTGGCTAATACAGTCACCGGACTCTTCGGTGGCATGGGTGGCTGTGCTATGCTTGGCCAGAGCATGATCAATGTTAATTCAGGTGGTCGTGGCCGACTGTCGGGCATCAGCGCCGCAGTCTTCTTGCTGCTGTTTATCCTGGTGGGTTCAGCACTGATTGAACAAATTCCACTCGCAGCGCTAATCGGGGTGATGTTTATTGTCGTGATCGGCACCTTTGAATGGTCGAGCTTTCGTATTATTGGCAAGGTGCCAATCAGTGATGCGCTAATTTTAATAACGGTGTCCGCGGTGACTATAGCTACTGATTTGGCTTTCGCTGTAGTTGTTGGCGTGGTTATTTCTGCTCTAGTATTTGCCTGGGAGCACGCCAAATTTATTCGCATCGATGCTCTTGAAGACCATAATAATTCAACGGTTTATGCTGTTACAGGACCATTGTTCTTTGGCTCCGTCACTTCATTTTTAGAGGGCTTTAACCCCAATGATGACAACGATGATGTGATAATTGACTTTGCTCGCTCAAGAGTGGCAGATCACTCTGCCATTGAGGCGATTGATACTCTGGCAGAACGCTATATGAATGCCGGCAAGAAATTACATCTAGTTCATCTGAGTGAAGAATGTCGCAGATTGTTAACCAAAGCTGGAAATCTAGTCGAGGTGAATGTGATTGAAGATCCAAAATACTTTGTTGCGGAAGATAGCCTAGCCTAAGCTGCTGGGCTAGCCTTTAATGAAGCTAGTCTAATCGTTAAGAGCGGAGTGCAAGGCTCCGGAAACGGCTTCAATAATCCGAAAATGAAAACGTTTAACTTTTCATGCTCCATCCTCCTTTTAAGCTTGGCATTCCAGTTCAGTGCTCTTTTTTAGCAAAAGTATCGATTAAATCAATCCAAACAATAGAACAAATAAATTTTACAGATACAAATCGTAATGCTAGAATGCAGCACTTCATCCAAAAACCGTTCTTAATTCCTGTCTAAAAAACAACTGATGAAAATCATCCAGATCACAGACACACATTTGATGCCACACGGCACGAATCTGCATGGCCTCAATCCCTGCGAACGTCTTGAAGCATGTATCTCAAGTATAAACGAGTTTCATGCGGACGCTGAATTGTGTTTCATCACCGGTGATCTAACCGATCAAGGACACCGTGAAGCCTATCACGATTTGCGTGAAATTTTCCGGCAACTCAAAATGCCATATCATCCATTGATCGGCAATCATGATCATCGTGAAATTTTTACTGAAGTCTTTCCGGAAGTCCCGCTAGACGAAAACGGATTTGTGCAGCAAATGTTAGCAACAGAGCAAGGACGTTTTTTGTTGCTGGACACTGTTGAACATGGGAAACATTGGGGTTCTTATTGTGAAAAGAGAGGTGACTGGCTCCGGAAACAACTAAAGGATGCCGGAAGTGATGCTGTTTATCTTTTTATGCATCATCCTCCATTTAACATTGGTATTCCGTCTCTTGATTTTTTAAACCTCAAGAACGACGCAAAGCGTGTTCAAGAAATCGTCTGCGATTTTTCCAACATCAAACATCTTTTCTTCGGTCATGTTCACCGTCCAGTTAGCGGCAGTTGGCATGGAATTCCGTTTACCACACTGCGTGGCACAAATCATCAATTCCAACTGGATCTAAACGCGGTGGATTATTTGCCGTATAGCCATGAACCTCCTGCTTACTGCGTGATCTTCCTGGAACATCAACAAACCACCGTGCATTTCCATGATTATCTTGACGATTCTCTGTACATGAAAATGCCTTTAAACACGGCATGAACAAATATGAACCGCAGCAAACAAAGCGCAATATTAGTTTTCTTTCGTATGAAAACGGAATAAAATAATGAGTTATCCCGTTTTGTTCGCTTTGCTTAGTTTGTCATTGAGCGGTGTGAACGATATAGTTTTTAAAATCTACTCTACTGGAGGACGTTCACGGGGGATGTTCCTTTTTGGTGTTGGACTCATTTGGACTTTGTCTCAATTGGGACTTGCCAAGATTCAGGGGACTCCACTTGAATTCAATCATGCGACGATCGCTTTTGGGCTGCTGGCCGGATTATTCCTGACACTTTCCAACTTGATGCTGTTAGAAAGTCTTGGACAAATTGAAGTCAGCCTTGCTACAACAATTTACCGTTTAAACACAATCGGTGTTGTTCTTTTTTCATATTTCATGCTGCATGAATCTTTTGGCTGGCTCAAAGGATTCGGTATTTTTCTAGGCTTGATTGCTGTGTTTTTTCTCTACAAAAGCCAAATCCATCAAAC
>ENA-UZWS01006483-UZWS01006483.1-metagenome-genome-assembly--contig:-Day-3-25m-contig-6483_pt1 | contig 11915 bp, 10 predicted proteins | sample MGYA00260343_ERZ794903 | MGnify/ENA metagenome assembly ERZ794903
AAAAGTATTTGAAATGATTGAAACTGATCGACCATATAAACCAACAGAAATTAGATGTTGTTTAGCTCTCTCTTCTGCATCAGAGGGTTGTGGGTGGGTTTTGTTTTTAAAATTATCCATTATAACTTTCTAATTTACAGGCATGAATAAGATTAAGCTAAATTAGATCTAGCAAGTGTTGTGCCACCTTTCCAAGAAACACCAACTTGGCGATAGTAGCCTTTAATTAACTCTTCAGGTACAAGTAATTGAAATTCTTCAACGGGTGAAGAGAAAAAATCAATCTCAAATGATCCTTTAAACGTTAGTCCAATCTCAGCATCATAACCTGACATCGTGACTACTTCATTCAAACTATCTTTTCCATTACATTCAATCGCAGGCATCCAACGATTATGAGCCATAGGCAAAGCGTTCACAAATCCTGCATGATCTGACTCCTCCTCAATGGTGAACTGAGCCTGAATTAGACGATGATCATAAGCTGCAAGTGTTGCGCCAAAGGTACCACCTGGCTGCAGCCGAGGTCCAGCTTTTCCTACAGTGGTTGGTCTTGTTAAATGTATAGAGCCAAGTTTTTTTGGATAACCTTGAAATTGACCACGAATAGCTGCATAATCTTTATCTACCCAGATATATATACAACGTGAGTAGGTTTTTTCTTGATATTTACAGCGAACAACAATAAATACCTCTTTATATTGAGCACGTACAGGATCTAATAATTCGTTAAAGTTATCACTACAGCTTTGCCAGTCTGCCCATACTATAGCAACAGCTCCAGGGTCTTCATCAGCCAGTTCAAATCCATCTGGCAATAGTTCAGCAACTCGATTAGGGTTAGTTCTGTACTCTAAGGTTAACAAGTCCCCAGAGTAGTGCCAAGGAACATCAGGGAGTAATGACGAATCACCAGTGTGAGTTCTTGGAAACATAAAACCTTTTAAAGACATATGACTAAGAATTTAAATATAATAAATATATGATACCATTCGGGAACGAATGAAATTATATTAAATAATATTTAATATTTTAAAATGGTAGTATATAATATAATCATTCGTACCCAAACGATATAAAGGAATAAATCATGGCAACCAAAGAATATCGAAAAATACTATTAAATGGATCTTCAGTTCAGGTAACAGTAGAAGGAGATGAGCTTATTACAAAGGATGGAAGAAGTATTGGCATCGAAGAAGCTCAACATCTCCCACCTACTCAACCATCAAAGATTATATGCGTTCATTTAAACTATGAAAGCCGTGTTAAGGAATATATAACAAAGCTACCATCAGCTCCCACTTATTTTCATAAACCTATAACTGCATTAAATAGCCATAAAGGTGAAGTTATAAGACCTGAACGTTGCAAATGGCTTAATTATGAAGGTGAGATTGCAATTGTTATCGGTCGAAATTGTCGTAATATTAGTCCTGCAGAAGCCGGAGAGTATATTGCTGGTTTCACAATAGCTAATGATTATGGACTGCATGATTTTAGGGATACCGATGCAGGATCAATGCTAAGAGTTAAAGGCTCAGATACACTTTGCCCTGTCGGACCAGGGCTTATTACTGGATGGGATTTTCATAACAAAGGTATACGTACAACTGTAAATGGAAAAGTTATGCAAGATGCCAATACTAACGAAATGGAATGGGATATGAATTATCTTGTTGCTGATATTGCACGCAGTATTACTCTAGAGCCTGGAGACCTTTTGCTTTCAGGTACACCAGCTAATAGTCGCCCTGTTAAACCAGGCGATATAGTTGAAGTTGAAGTTGAAGGGTTAGGACTCTTATCAAATACAATTATTCATGGCACTATACCAATCCGTGATGATGTTGGTGCCCAACCATCAAGCTCAGAGGAAGTGGTTTCTACTGCTATGGGTGGTGATTGGGAATTTCGCGGTCAAAGAGCTGCAGGTGGTCAAGGCTCAAAGCACTATAAATCTGCTCTAAAAAATAAAAAATAAATACAGTGAGGATTAGATAATGGTTAAAACAGTCTGCCCAACTTTCAATGATGATATCGATGCAGATATTACTGATCATGATACCTATGAAAAGGGATTTCCTCATATGGCATTCAAACATATGCGTGACAAAAATCCTTGCGCCTGGATTGATGAAAAGGATGGTGGCAAAGGGTTTTGGGCAGTCACCCGCTATAATGACATTAAGGAAGTAAATGGTTTACCAAAAATCTTCAGCTCAGCTCAAGGGATTCGCCTAGAAGAGCAATCTAAAGAGGAATTTGAAGCTCGAAAAACATTCCAAGAGACTGATCCGCCAGTACATACCCGTCAACGTATGATGTTCCATCGTGGTTTTTCACGCAAACTCGTTTCAACTTATGAACCATTGATTCGTGATATTTGTAACGATATCCTTGATGAAGCAGTTGATTTAAGCGAAATCGATGCCACTAAAGAGATTGCAAAAAAATTACCAATGAGAATGCTAGGTCGTGTTATCGGAACTCCAGATGAGGATGCAGAGTGGCTAGTTTCAAGAGGTGACTCAATGATTGCAAATAGTGACCCAGATTTTACGGACCATGTTGTTGATAAGGTAGATACAGATGAGTATAGATTCTTACCTTTTCGCTCTCCAGCAGGCAAGGAAATTTACGAATATGGAGAAAAACAAAAGAGGCTTCGTGAAGATCATAATATGGGTGATGTAATGTCAATGTTATTGCAACCAAATAAGATGGGCGACAAACTATCAGACCTTGAATTTAAAAACTTTTTTGCCCTAATGATTGCTGCTGGAAATGATACAACCAGATATTCGATGGCATCTTCAATACATGCTATAGCTAATAATCCGTATATTTTTAACTGCCTAAAATCTGCACCTGACGATGCCCCAGTTTGGGCCAGTGCTACTGAAGAATTTATCAGATGGGCTTCACCAACTATACACTTTAGACGTACAGCAACAGAAGACTATAAACTTCATGGGAAGCAAATCAGAGAGGGAGACAAAGTTACTATTTGGTTTACTTCAGGAAATTATGATGAGCGCAAGTTTTCCAATCCATTTAATCTTATTTTAGAGAGAGAAAATAATAATCATCTCGCTTTTGGTCAGGGTGGCCCTCATGTATGCTTGGGTATGTGGCTTGCACGATTAGAAGTTCGTGTGGCTATGCAGGAGTTACTTAAAAGGGTTTCGAAAATTGAACAAATCGCCCCCGAAAAATACTTACGCTCTAATTTTATTCGAGGGATAAAAAACTTGCCTGTTAAGTTAACATCAGCATAATATAATATTAAAAAATTAATTATAGGAGAAAAAGTGAAAACTTATAAAAGAGTTCGAGTGTTATTCTCAGATCATTTAGGTTTAGCGAGAGGAAAATATCAACCTATAAAAACTGCAGCTGGTGGTGAGGCAAAATTTTGTATTAGCCTTTATGGCCTTACCTATGATAAACAGTTATTACCAGTCCCAGGTAGTGGATTACTTGATGGTTTACCTGATGTGGTTGCTAAATACAAAGAAGAGAATATTCACCCTTCTTGGGAGGCTGACACTGGTGTGGTCATCCCAGATATCTATTTTAAAGGAGAGCCTCTGGCACATTGTGGACGTAATGTATTAAAAAAGACCATAGCTCAGTTTGAAGAAATTGGCTTAACACCATATATTGGAATTGAATTAGAAGCTTATATCTTTGAAAAAAATAGTGATGATAAATGGGTGCCATACGACACACCAGGTGCTTATGTATATGGTACTGGAGCAAAGATAGACCCTGCTGGCTTAATTGATGAAGTCTGGGAACAGGCTGAAGCTTGTGGTATTGAGTTAGAATCATACAATTCAGAGTTTGATTCACCACAATTTGAATTAACCCTAAAGTATGACAAGGCACTGGAAGCTGTTGATCAGATATTTCTATTTAAAACAATGGCAAAAGAGATTTTTGAACAGAATGGCTACTTATTAAGTTTTATGCCTAAACCTTTATCAAAAAATGGTGGAAGTGGAATGCATATTAATTTTAGTTTTAATAACAAAAAAGGCAAGAATGAAATTTACGACAAGTCTGCGAATGACGGGTTATCAAAAATTGCCAAAAAATCAATTTCTGGACTGATCTATCACCATGAAGGTATGTCGGCCTTAGTAGCACCAACAGTTAATTCTTATCGAAGATTGTTGCCAGCAAGTCTTTCAGGGTATTGGGCGAACTGGGGTTACGATCACCGAGGGGTAACAGTTAGAGTACCTGATGATCGGGGACCTCTTTCTAGAATTGAGTTTAGAATGCCAGACTGTGCTGCAAATCCATATACTGCAGTTGCAACTGCTCTTCAAGCTGCTAAGCTAGGTATAGAAAATAACTATGATTTACCAGAAGCGGAAACTCTAGATTGCCTTGAATCTCAAAGTACCGATAGACATGTACCAGATAACTTGAGTCTTGCTCTAGAAGCTTTAAACGCTGACAAAGTTCTATGTCAAGCAGTTGGCCAAGAGTTAGTTGATAATCATACTGCTATCAAAGAACAGGAATGGCAAGATTTTGTTGCTCATACAACTGATTGGGAGTTTGACCAATACCTTAAATATATCTAGGATTATGTAATGTCAAATAGAACTTCTATCAAAGGCGTCAATGTTTCTACGGATCACTATATTTTTGGAAAGCGAGTTCCATCCAAAAAAAAATTTACCGTCATTAATCCAAATAACCCTAGTGAAGTTCTCGCTGAAGTATCAAGGGGTGATAAAGAAATAGCGAAACTTGCAGTTGCTGCTGCCAGAGAGGGATTTAATGTATGGTCAGTAATGAGTGTAGATGAGCGTGCACTAATTATGCACAAACTGGCTGATCTAATCGAAAGTAATGTTGATGATATTTCTCTCATTGAGTGCCTAGATATGGGTATGCGTCATGAAAGTCTAAGAAACCGAGTTATTCCAAGAGGTGCTAGAAATTTTCGTTCGTATGCAGATATAGCTAAAGAATATAAACCAAGGAAATGGCATTCAAACACTACTGAGAATGAAATTCAGCGTATGCCTAGTGGAATTAGCGTAATTATTACTCCATGGAATGCTCCATTTATGTTGTCTACATGGAAATGTGCACCTGCCCTCGCTGCAGGAAATAGTGTAATTTTAAAGCCAGCAGAATGGTCTCCATTGTCAGCATCATTGTTGGGTGATTTGATAGATGAGGCAGGTTTTCCAGCTGGGGTTTTTAATATTGTCCAAGGTATTGGTGAAGAGGTTGGAGCGGCACTAGTGTCAGACCCAAACGTAAATCGTATCTCATTTACTGGCTCCCCTGAAGCAGCACGCCATATTGGCAAATCAGCTGCTGAAAATATCATTCCATTCACTGGTGAGTTAGGTGGAAAAAGCCCATTAATCATCTTTCCTGATGCAGATTTTGATACGGCAGTTGGAAAAGCTGCTGGTCAGTTTGATGACTCTGGTCAGATTTGCCTTGCTGGTACAAGATTGTTAATTCATTCATCCATAAAAGAGAAGTTTTTGAGTCGTTTCTTAGAATTAACCGCCAAACAAAAACTAGGATCAAGTCTTGATGACGAAACCGAAATCACTCCAATGATTCATCCTGATCACCTAAAAAATGTTGCTGATTTTGTTGATCGAGCAAGAATTAATGGAGATAAAATTCTTTGTGGTGGAAAAATTTTAAAGGATGGAGAATTATGGTACGAACCAACTTTAATCGAACCTTTTTCTAACCAATCTGAAGTGGTACAAAAAGAAATCTTCGGTCCAGTACTAACACTACAAACTTTTAATACTGAATCAGAAGCTATTGAACTAGCAAATAGTACCAAATATGGCCTTTCAGGAATGGTTTACACGAAAAATAATGCTATTGCTCAGCGAGTCGGACGGGCAATTCGTGCTGGTACTGTCTGGGTTAACTGTTTTCTTATTCGTGACCTTACAGCTCCATTCGGTGGTTTCGGCATAAGTGGAATTGGGCGCGAAGGTGGTGACTACGGAATCGATTTTCATAGTGACTTAAAAACCTTTCAAATACTTGACGATTCTTTATCCGAGTAGTACTTATTAATATCTTAAAGGAAAAGTAAAATGGCATTAGTTAAATATATATTAGAGGACAATTCTGAAGTCTGTATTGAGGCAAATATAGGACAAAATTTAATGCAATTGGCAGTTGATAACGGAGTCGAGGGTATTGAAGGTGCTTGCGGTGGCTCGTGTATGTGCGCAACCTGTCATGTTCAGATTGAATCGATTAATGGAGCCCAACTTGAAGACAGGTCAGAGATGGAGGTGGAAATACTAGAAATAGAATTTGATGAGCTTGCCCCTAATAGCCGCTTGGGATGTCAAATTGTGATAAGTGAAGGAATAGAATCAATTACTGCACGTATTATTTCAATCAATAATTCTTAGTATGTCTGTAGTTATTATTGGCGCTGGACATGCAGGAGTAGCTGCTGCAACTGCCTTAAGAAAATTAGATAAAGATATTAATATTACCCTTATTTCTGAAGAGAAAAATTTACCATATCATAGACCTCCTCTTTCTAAAAAGACAGTTTATTCTGAAAAACCTAGCTGTGATTTTCTTTTAAGTGAAGACTACTACATCAAAAATAATATTAAATTAACTCGCAACTCACCTGTTGAAGATATTGATCCTGAGAATAATTGCATCAATTTAGCATCCAAAGAACTAATCCATTATGAACAATTAATAATTGCAACAGGCGTAGAAAGATGCAAACTAAAGATGAATGGGGGCGAATTAGCAAAGACTCTTTATTCAATGGAAGATGCTTATTCCCTTTCTAAAGGTATATCTACAGCAAAAAGAATTACAGTAATCGGTGGTGGTTTTATAGGTTGCGAAATTGCTTCAGGTTCACGTAAACTTGGGAAGGAGGTAACTCTATTAGAAGCTGGACCTTCAATTCTAGGTCGTTCGGTTGCACCTATTTTTGCGCAAAAAGTTGCAAAATATCACAAATCTCAAGGTATTAATATTTTGACAAATTGTAAAGCTTTATCAATTGACAATAAAGAGGTTAAAACCAATTTGAAAATTATTTCAACGGACCTCACTATTGCTGGTATTGGTGTTACACCTAATGTTCGACTTGCTACCCAAGCAAATTTAGACGTTGATAATGGTGTAGTAGTTAACAAATACCTCCAAACTAATAATGAAAATATCTTCGCGATAGGTGATATTTCAAACTTTCCATTTAACTCTGAAACTGGTCGTCTGCGATTAGAGTCAATTCAAAATGCCAATGATCAAGCTAAAACCGCAGCAAAAAATGTTATTGCAATTAGACTTAACAAGCAATTATTAAAGTACTCTCCTATACCCTGGTTTTGGTCAGATCAAGGCGATTTAAAGCTACAAATGGTTGGTATTGGGAATTTAAATGCAAAACATCATGTCCTAGAAAATCAAAAAAAAGGAACATTAACAGTTCTTCATTTTGTTAACGATCAACTAGTTGCCTTGGACACTATGAATCATGGTTTAAATCATATTTGTGGAAGAAAACTACTTTCATCTAATCAGCGTATTTCGATAGAAAACATCAATAAATTTGAAGGTAATCTAAAAAGTTTAGTTAATCATCTCCATTGATGATTATTTAATTTTACTGTTAAGTCCAGCCGTCAACTGGCCGATCAAACCAGAGGTGAACTTGACCAGTCCCTGTTGCATTTTCGTAATCACCAAATTGACGACCTTTAGCTTTACAATCTATCCCTCCTATCGCTTCAGCCATTATTAAGTAATGTCCAAATTTACCTTCTGGAGCGAATTGATTATATTCATCCATTCCTTCAAATACAGATTGATGGTCACCTTTTTTTAACCAATCAATTCGCTTTTCATCAGCTTTCCTTGCCTCTNNGGATTGCTCTATGGCTTCTCTCAAGCCTTTACCAACACTCATAAATTGTTCTTTGTTAGCTGTAGCACAAATACTCATAGAAAGCCATTGCTCATTACCCTGAAGAAACTCAAGCATATTTACAGTTGGATAATGAATTGGCAAATGTTTATTATTATTCGTAGAGCAACGAACACCATTCTCAGTTACACGTTTTGCAATACTATCTGCTAGCTCAGGGTCACCAGTTATATCAAAGGGGATACTGTTCATTGTCCTAGGTAGCTCGTCAGATGTGTAAAAACCTTGACGTCTTTTATGACTTGATACAATAAATTCAACAATCGTAAACCAATGTGTATCAATAACAATAACAACATCTGGCTTGAGTGGTTCGAATACTTTGAGCTTTATTTCCTGTAAACCAGGTACTAATGATATTTCTTTACCTTCATTTAGAGCATATCTTTGCTCTTTGGTCATCATGATTGTCGGTGCATGAGACACCAATCCAATTCCCACTATTTCACCCAAAATATATTCTCCAGTCAAATATAAAATTCAATTATTTTTTAAATAATTAATTAAATGATTAAAATTGTTCGTATACGAACGTTTTATATAAATATACTATAATAATAATTCCAAGTCAAGAAATTTAAATAACTAATCTATCAAAAAAGTATTTATATTATTAATTCTTTTTAGTAAAGTGAAAACAAAAAAAATCCATTATCCATTGTGCCCAAATACTTGAATCAGATTTACCAATTTCAATACAAGAATTAGCTTTTTCAAGATCTTTTTCGTTTAATACTTTTTTTGTAACCTCAAGAAAGTTATACATTGCGCGTTTTGGTTGTTCTGGATGACCCTGCAGACAAACAATATTGTTACCAATAGTATAGGCATAGTATGGATAGTCTTCAGAACTGGCAAAACTTATCGCTCCCTCGGGTAATTTTATTACCCTTTCTTTATTGAAATGATAAAGATCAGTAGTATTTACCTTCTTTTTCATCCAAGGAAAATTTTTTTCGATTTCTAAAGAGAAGCTACCTATCATCCATCCTTTTTCATTATGATCAATAATTCCACCAAAATACTTTGCAATCAACTGATGGCCAAAACATACTCCAACGATTGGTTTATTTTTTTTATTTGCTTTACCTATAAACTCAGAAAGTATTTTTATCCAATCGAAATTATCATGAACACTAACTGGACTTCCCGTCAACAAGTATCCATCATAACTTTCAATCTCCTCAGGAAACTCATACTCAGAAACATAATAAATATCAAATTTTGCATTGAGATTTTTTGGCTCTAGTAACCTAACAAATTTCTGACCATCTGTTATGCCATTATCATCATACCAATGAAATTTAGGCACAGAATCGAGTATTGCAATTTTAATTTGATGATCGCTCATTTACCACCTACCAATAATTATGCCAGCCCTCTCGTCTGCCTCTGGAGAGCGCTTATATAGTTCGTCTAACTCAACCACTGTTCTTTGTTTTCTATTTCTTAACCAAGAAAATAATTGCTTCTCAAAGTCTTCTAAACGCTCAGATTGGTCATGGTTTTCTGCCAAATCATTGAATTCGTTAGGGTCATTCAACAAGTCATATAACTGTGCTCGGTGCCCTTCCCAATAAATGTATTTCCAATAAGTATTTTTTATCATATAGCCTCGACACTCATATGGGTGTTTATCTAGCACTTGTCTGGCACCACGATCACTATAATCTATTTCTGCAAAAACTGTATCACGCCAAGCCGGGCTATCGCCAAAAAGTAAAGGGACAAGTGATCGACCCTCCATTCTATTGTTAGCGTAAGAACCACCCATTGTTTCAACAATTGTAGGAACTATGTCAACGGATTCAACCATTCTTTTTTCAGAAGTTCCACGTAGATTTATTGGCATTTTTGGTTCAACAATAATCAATGGAATTCTAATAGAGGGCTCGTGAAATAAATCCTTCTCACCAAGCCAATGATCGCCAAGATAGTCACCATGATCACTGGTAAAAATAATGACAGTATTTTCACTTAAATTGTTAGTATCCAAAAATGATATGAGTCTTCCAATATGATGGTCAATTTCACTGATTAAGCCCATATAGGTTGGAATCACGTGTCTACGTTTTTTCTCATCAGTATAATTTTGAGAATATTCAAGCTGCTGAAAAGCAGAAAAGACGGGGTGAGGATTTTTCATCTCGATTTCATCCTTAACAACCCCTATAACATCACTTTGATTGTACATTTTGTGGTACGGCGACGGAGCAAGTAAAGGCCAATGAGGATTAAAATAGCTTAAATGCAAACACCATGGCGTATCCTTATTTCTAGTAGAAATATAGTCCATTGCACGATTAGTTAGAAAAGCTGTTTCTGAATGTTTTGCTTCGATATCTGAAGGTAAATGAGCATTTCTCATCTCCCAGCCGCTACACTTGAAACCAGACTTTTTAGTGGCTGTATTGGCTGCGTTTTCCCAAGGATTATGCATCTCATAGCCTTGAGACAATAAATAATCGTTATAGCCAACTCCATCACGGACTATAGGCTCTGGATATAAACCTCCATAATGCTCAAAAGGAGTAAAACCATTGTCATGACGATTTAGAGCTATTTCAGAATCTAGTGGTACGTTTAAGCGCGACAAGCCTTCCACATTGGGACGGCCCTCGCTTTTACCTACAACATGTGCTTCGCAACCCAACTCACGCATGTAATCACCCAAGGTAACTTCGTCCACTTTTATTGGGTCATCATTAGCCATCACCCCATGGCTAGTCATATAACGACCAGTATAAAAACTTGCCCTACTAGGACCGCAGAGTGAAGCATTGCAATAACTGTTCTCAAACAACATACCTCGACTAGCAAGTATATCAATATTTGGTGTTTTTATACTTGGATGGCCGGTACAACCAAGATAGTCATGCCTTAGCTGATCACACATAATAAATAAGATATTTTTAGTCATTCTATTAATGTAGCTTAGTTAGTTTTCCTTTCTGTATTGGCTCCATATTACCCAAAAATGAATTAATAGTGAAATCACAATTATCACAAAAATTGTTCCTGAAATGGGTCTATTTATATAGTCAAATAAGGTATCGATTTTTGCCTGACTGGCACGAAACCTTTGTTCCATAATAGTGCCTAATACCATTCCAAGGACGATTGGTACAATAGGTAGATTAAGTCGTTTTAAAGCATAACCAAATACACCAAAAACTACACACATTATGCAATCAATTATAGAATTTCGTAGCGTATAAACACCAATAAAAGAGAGGCCCAAAATTGTGACACCTAAAAAACGCTGCGGTATCTGAATTATTTTGAGTAGATGCTTTGTAGCTACAAGCAAGAAAACAATCACAATAATATTAATTACAATTAAACTTGCATATAGCCCATAAACAAAATCAAGATTCTCTACAAACAAATCTGGGCCTGGAATGATGTTGTGAACATAAAAAACTGACAGCATCATTGCTGTTAAAGCTTCGCCAGGAATACCAAGTGCTAAGAGTGGAATCATGGCTGCAGCTGGAACGGCATTGTTCGCAGCTTCAGCTGCAATAATGCCTTCTGGAGCTCCTTTACCAAATCTCTCAGGTTTATCAGAAATACCTCTAGCTATATTGTAAGAAAAAAATTGTGCTAAGAACTCACCTACACCAGGAATAATTCCCATTATCACTCCCATCCCTGCAGAAATTAGTGCAACAGTTTTATATTTAATTAAATCGAATATACCTTCACGGTTTTTACCTTTTTTCAAACTAGGCATTGAAACTCGCTTATCACTGCCAAGAATTAGTACAAAAGCTTGAGAAACTGCAAATAAACCAAGCAATACGGTTATTAAATCAAAGCCTGATAAGAGCCACTTTTGATCAAAAGTAAATCGCATTGAATACTTGACACTTTCCATTCCAATAGTACTTATAAACATCCCAAAGAAAACTAACATTCCAGCTATTAGGGTTTT
>ENA-UZWS01000305-UZWS01000305.1-metagenome-genome-assembly--contig:-Day-3-25m-contig-305_pt1 | contig 11882 bp, 14 predicted proteins | sample MGYA00260343_ERZ794903 | MGnify/ENA metagenome assembly ERZ794903
GGTTTTGGGGCTTCATCAGATTTTGTTGCAGGAGGATCCAATTGTTCAGATAATTTTGATAATTTTGCCTCTAATTCTGCAATCTTTTCTTCAAGATCTTTTTTTGTGTTAGTTTTGCGCTTTGCTGCCATTCAAATAACTAATAATTTCATTGTTTATTTACATTTTGTTTAGAATCACATAAAAGAATGAATTAAATTCAAAAAAAATGAGATTATTTAACAAATTATTAAAAATTTTATAAAATTGTTTTAATAGAAGAATTAATCAGGTTCCCAAAATTGCATCACATACATACAATTATTGCAACGCCACAATCGGACATGAATTCCATTTTCAGCATCTGCCACATATTTTCCATCTTTCAATTTTATTACTTGAGGGAAATAACTTAATTCATTATTTTCAAGCCATTCATCTTCTTGACAATTAGGACAAGGGGTTTTTGGAGCCATTACATACTTTAACAAAAAGAAGTTTATTACTTTTTTAAAAATTAATTATAATTTTAATCGTTTAGATTCAAGCTCTTGTTGTAAAAGAACAATTAACTCTTCAACAGTACAATGTTTTAATGAATCAGGTAAGGATTCAGGATTAAAAGATTGTAATTTATGGATTTTTTTTGAAATCAAAATTTTAACAAAACTAGGAATATTTTCATCAAATTTTTTATTCAGATAACTAAGAATTTCATCAATTTCTTTTTGCTGCATCACAATTCTAAATTATATTGACATAATAAATTTAAGAAAAAAAATACAATTAAAAATAAGATAGAATAAAAATATAAAATAAAGGGTATTGTGAATTAGAAACCTTTTGGTAACGAACCTTTTCCTTTAGCTTTCATTTCTGAAGCATAGGATTCTTTTGCCAATTTTTCTGCTTCCTTTGGAGTTAATTTAGGAGCTTCTTTTGGTTTTGATTGCACACTAAGACCATCAACAGTCATAGCTACACCACTGAAACTTCCAAATGTCTTATCTGCAGGATGATATGCCATTCTGGCTCTTGTTGCAAAGTATTGGTTTGATACTGCTGTATAACCAGTAACTGTTGCTTTTTGATCATTCCAGTTTTTAGTTGGAATTTTACCTACAGGAGCAGTGCCTCTAACAAAGTATCTGTTAGGTGCTGGAGAATATCCAGTTACTTTTGCTCTGTACTGATGAAAATCAGACATTGGAGCAGTCATGTATGCATTTTCTAATGCATCTTGTACAGTTGTTGGAGCAGATGCTGTTTCAGCTGGTTTTGGAACCTCTTTTGGTGCTTCTTGTGGTTTTGGTGTAGAACCTTTTGGAAGTGTAGGTTTTGGTTTAGCTGTTTCAGCTGGTTTTGGTGCCTCTTGTGGTTTTGGTGTAGAACCTTTTGGCAAAGTTGGTTTTGGCTTAGCTGTTTCAGCTGGTTTTACCTCTGCGGGTTTTACATCAGCAGGTTTAGTTTCTGCTGGTTTTGAGGTTAGCTGATCAGATAATTGATTTAGTTTTGCTTCTAATTCGGCAATCTTGTCTTCAAGATCTTTTTTTGTTTGCTTTTTAGCAGCTGCCATTAATTTTGATGCCTAATTCGGGGTTTATGTACATTTGGTTTGAACCAGTTGGATGAGTATGATCAATTTTATATGTTCAACTTGACGATATTAGTTATGGATGACTTTGAAAAAGAATTTCCAGATTTTGATTGGAAAAACACACCAGCATACAAACATCCAGGAGGAAGAAATTGTCCATGTCCAAAACATGAATACATTAGAGAGCAAATCAATTTCACAAAACAAGTAAATGAAAAAGGGAAAGAACCTTCCAAAGTCACACTAAAGTTTTGTCCAGATCACTATAGAGTGTATTTAGATGAAGTAATTCCTGCAATGCCATTGAAATATAGAATTTTGACTAAAATTGCATTAAAATTGGGAGCTATTCAAATTGAACAATTGAAGTACATGGAATCAGAATTGTGTTTCTACTGCAAGTTTGGTTCTGGGGGTCATGACAAAAAAACAGAATTACCTCCTATGTAGATAGTAACAAAGTTAAAAAAATCTAGTTAAGCTTATACCTGATTTAAGAAGAGCTTGAATATGCCAATACAAGATACACAAGAATTTATCATTGAACTTGAAAAACAAGGAGAATTAAAAAGAGTAAAAACAGAAGTGAGCCAAGATTTAGAGATTGCAGAAATTCTAAGAAGAGAAATGTATTCCAATGGTCCTGCAATTCTTTTTGAAAATGTAAAAGGTCACACTATGCCAGTTTTAGGAAATGCATTTGGCTCAATGAAAAGACTAGAGATAGGACTTGAAATGAAGGACTTTACAGAAATTGGACAACGTATTACAGACATGACAAAAATGGACATGCCATCAGGTTTTCTTAATAAAATTAAAAAACTTCCAGAACTTTCAAAAATGACAGCATCATTTCCTAAATCAGAATCTAGTGGATTAGTTACAGAGTTCACATCAACAGATGCATCATTTGATGATTTACCAATTTTAAAATCATGGCCTAATGATGCAGGACGATTCATAACATTAGGATTAATTGCAACAAAACATCCAGAAACAGGAGTTCGAAATCTAGGAGTATACAGAATGCAAATTATTGATAAAACACATGCATCTATGCATTGGCAAAAACACAAGAGAGGAGCAAATCATGGAGATATTTCAAAAGACAAAGGAGAGAAAATACCTGCAGCAATAATTTTTGGAGGAGAACCTGCAACAGTATTTTCATCAATTGCACCAGTTCCAGAAGGATTAGACAAATACCTATTTGCAGGTATTACAAGAAAAGAAGGAATTAAGACAGTAAAATGTAAAACAATCGATTTAGATGTTCCAGCAAATGCAGAAATTGTTTTAGAAGGATATGTGGATCCTGCAGACATTAGAGATGAAGGACCATTTGGAGATCATACAGGATATTACACACCAGTTGAACCATATCCAACATTTACATTAACAGGAATTATGAGAAGAAAGAATCCAGTGTATCTTACCACAGTTGTAGGTAAACCAATTTTGGAAGATGCATATATTGGAAAAGTTATCGAACGTTCATTTTTACCACTGGTTCAAATGTTCCATCCAGAAGTAGTAGATTTTAGTATGCCAGCTGCAGGATGGTTTCAAGGTTTTGCAGTAATTTCTATTAAAAAAAGATATCCAGGACAAGCAAAAAAAGTAATGATGGGGTTATGGGGAATGGGACAACTATCACTTACCAAAATGTTTGTCGTTGTAGATGAAGACATCAATGTGCATGATATGGATGATGTAATATGGGCCATTACTACAAGAGCAGATGCTGCAAGAGATACAATAATCATCAACAATACACCTACAGATACCTTAGATCCAGCATCACCATTAGTTAATCTAGGTTCTAAAATGGGGATAGATGCAACTCAAAAAACAAGAGAGGAAGGATACATGAGAGAAATCCAGCAACAAGTCAAAGTAGATGAAAAAACAAAGAATTTAGTAGATTCTAGATGGTCTGATTATGGACTATAATGTACGAATAGAATTATAGAAATTATCTCGTTCTTCAACTTGATATCCAATTTGATGTATAGCATCAATTATAATTTTATCAGTTAATTCAGTTGAACGTGCACCTGTACAGGAGACTACTTCTTCTCCAATTAGAGTACCACCAAAATCATCAGCACCGTATTGCAAAGCAAGTTGTGCCATACCAACCCCATTTGTTAGCCAAGAAGATTGAATATGTGGAATTAATCCATCTAAAACCAATCTAGAAATTGCAATCATTTTCAAAAGTTGAATTCCTCCAGTCCCATAATCAACAGTGCCCTCATCTTGCATCAAAGTATTATTTGGTTCAAAATTCCAAGGAATAAAAGCCATAAATCCATTTGTCTTTTCTTGTAATTTTACAATTTTAGAAAAATGTTCAACAATATCATTATTGTTTTCAACACTACCATACATCATTGTGGCAGAACCAGGAATTCCCATAGAATGTGCCTCATCCATTATTCGAATCCAATCAGCACTAGAAATTTTCTTCGGACTAATTATTTCTTTAACAGAATCAGTTAAAATCTCAGCACCAGCACCAGGAATTGATTGTAAACCTGCATCCTTTAATCTAGATAAAATTTCTTTTGTAGATGATTTTTCAACTCTTGCAATCATATCAATTTCAGATGTAGATAATCCATGAACACCAACAGTAGGAAATTTTTCACGAATCATTTTGAATGCATCTTCATAATATTCAATTTTTAAATTTGGATTATGTCCACCTTGAATTAGAACTTGACGAATTTTAAACATATCATAAGATGTTTTGACACGAGTTTCAATTTCATCAAGAGACAAAGTGTAAGAATCTTCAGCACCAGGGGATCGATAAAATGCACAAAATTTACAATCAGTGATACATACATTGGTATAATTCAAAATAATATTATTAACAAAAGATGCTTTATTTCCAAATTGTTTTTTAGTGAGATAACCAGAAACCAAGCCCATAAGATGAACGTCATCAGATTCTAAAAGTCTCAAAATATCTCCAGGTCCGGGCCTATTACCTTTAAGAGAATTTTCTAAAATATCTTTAATATCACTTTTTTGTATCTGTTCAGTAGTCTGACTCAATTATCATTCATCCTTTAGAATTTCTATTTAATTCTTGATAGAAAGTACAATTAAAAATAAATGAAGAATTTGTGCTTAATTTTAAATCAATTTGAGCATGTAAGTGCACGTTATTTTTAAGTAGGGCTGAAAGAACAAAACAAAACATGGTATCAGCAAATGAAATTAGATTAAATCGAATTATGAGAAAAGGCAAGATGCTTTGCATTCCAATGGATCATGGAATTTCAAATGGACCTATTGAAGGTCTTGAAGACCCAGCTTCAACAATTTACAAATGTGAAGGACATGGATTAACAAGTGTAATTATCAATAAAGGAATTCTCAAATCATTACCAAAACCACCAAAAATTGGAACTTTAGTACATTTTTCAAGTAGCACATCATTATCATTATCACCAAATCGTAAAATGTTAACAGGTACTGTCAAAGAAGCAGTTGCATTAGGTGCAGATGGGGTTTCACTTCACATCAACATAGGAGGCAAAGAAGAGCCAGAAATGTTAGAACAACTTGGAATGACAGCTGATCAATGTCACAGATGGGGAATGCCATTATTAGCAATGATGTATCCAAGAGGAGAAAACATTCCAAATCCACACGATCCAGAAATAGTAGGTCATGTTGCAAGAATTGGTGCAGAATGTGGTGCAGATATTGTTAAGACATTATACACAGGAGACATAGATTCATTTTCAAAAATCGTGAAAAGTACACCAGTTCCAATTGTTATTGCGGGTGGACCTAAAGCAAAAACAGATTTAGATATTCTTCAAATGACTGAAGATGCAATTACTGCAGGAGCTAAAGGAGTAACGTATGGAAGAAATATCTTTGCACATAAAACACCTGAAAAAATGGTGGAAGCATTATCAGAAGTGATTTTCAAAAAAGGAACTGCAAAGGAAGCAATGAAAAGAATTGAGTAAAACAAGAGAATTAATTATTTTACCAAAAGTAAATCAAGCACAATTAACAAAATTTTTACCACAATTAGAGGATGAGGGAATTAAAACCATATATTTAGATCCAAAAAAAATAGGTAAGAAAAAAACTAAATTAAAAACAGTATCAACATCAAATACTTCAGATTACGTAGTATTAGAAAAAGAAAATGCAACTAAACCAAAAGGGAAAAAAGTTGGAATAAAATTTGAAGTGTTATCAAATTCAGATATAGAAAACGTGTTATCTATTTCAAAAAAAGGATTAGATTTTGTCATAATAGAAGTAAAAGATTGGAAAATTATTCCATTAGAAAACATTATTGCCAAACTACATAAAATTCATACAAAAATTTTTGCTATTGCTAGAACACCTGAAGAAGTAAGAAAAATGTTTTCAATCTTAGAAGTAGGTGTCGATGGAGTAATTTTCAGCACATCATCAATTAATGAAGTTCGAGAAGCAATGGTATACTTAGGAACCAGGAGTTTTGATATGAAGCCAGCAAAAATACTTGAAATTAAGGAAGTTGGAGACGGTGAACGAGTATGTGTAGATACAGCATCAATTTTACACAAGGGTGAAGGAATGTTAATTGGTAGTAGGTCTAATTTCTTATTTCTGGTGCATAATGAATCAGTTGGTTCATCATTTACATCACCAAGACCATTTAGAGTAAATGCAGGAGCAGTACATTGCTATACATTATCACCAGATGGAACAACAAATTATCTATCAGAAGTTGAAACAGGATCAGAAGTTTTAATTTTAAATTCTAAAGGTAAAGCACGAAGAGCAACAGTTGGAAGGTCAAAAATAGAAAGAAGGCCAATGTTAATGATTAAAGCATCAGTTGGAAAGGAAATAGGAGGAATAATTGCACAAGATGCAGAAACTATTAGATTTGTAAAACCAAATGGCCAATTAGTTTCAGTGACACATCTAAAAAAAGGGGACATAGTTATGGCACATGCAAAACCTGCAACAGGTAGACATTTCGGTATGGAAGTTTCTGATGAGTACATATTAGAAAAATAATGAAGTACAAAACTTGCGTATCAATTGCAGAAACTTCACCAAAAAAAATTAGAATTAAATTAAAAGAAGCGTTAAAAAAATCAGACTATGTCGAAGTTAGATTAGATTTTTTGAAAAAAGAACAAGTTCCAAATACATTAGAAATAATAAAAAAAGATCTTAACAAAATTGTGTGTACATTAAGACCAAAAACAGAAGGAGGAAAATTTGAAGGTAGTGAAAAAGAAAGAATTTCAATAATTAAATTAATTTCAGAATACAATCCATATTTGTTAGATGTGGAATACAATACATTAAAGAAAAATAAAGAATTGTTAAAATATCTAAAATCAACAAAAACAAAATTATTGGTGTCATGGCATGATTTTAAAAAAACACCAAAAACTACAGAATTACAAAATAAAATAAAACAAATGAGTAAGTTCTCATCTAATGTGAAAATTGTCAGTACTGCAAAATCAACAGATGATTCAACCAGAATGTTAGGATTATACAATAAAAGAGGCAAAAATAATTTAATTTCATTTGCAATGGGGGATTTAGGTAAAATATCAAGAATTTTGTGCCTGTATCTAGGAAGTCCTTACACCTATGTTTCACTTGGAAAGGCAGTAGCTCCAGGTCAATTTAGTGTAGATGAAGTAAACAAGATAATTAATCTAAAATAAAGTGAATAGAAAATTGAGAGTTTAAATCAATCATATTACTCAAAAAAATAACATGGGAAAAAGTTTTGCAGTTATAGGAGATCCAATTGATCATTCACTATCTCCAAATATTCATAGTGCAGCTTTTAGAGAATTAAATTTAGACTCATCATATATCGGATATAGAATTCCAAAAGGAGAATTAGAAAGTGGAATCGAAGGCCTCAAAAAAATAAAAATCAATGGATTCAANNGTTACAATACCTCACAAAATAGAGATGATGAAATATTTAGATAAAATGGATGAATCATGTAGTGTTATTGGTGCAGTAAACACAGTTGTCAATAACGAAGGAATGTTGAAAGGGTACAATACAGACATGGATGGTTTTTTAGAACCAATTAAAAAAAGAGATATCCAAATTAAAGGAAAAAAAATATTATTACTAGGAGCAGGTGGGGCTGCAAGAGCAATTATTGCAGGAATGGCAAAAGAAAAAGCAGAGGAAGTCATTATAGCAAACAGAACTCCAAATAATGCGATGAAATTATCAGAATTTGCAGCAAAGATTGAATTAAAAACAAATACAAAAAATCTTGAAGAAGTAAATCAAGAAATAGAAAAATTTGATATGATAATAAACTCCACATCAATTGGATTAAAAAATGAAACTAGTCCAATTTCATTTGAAAGAGCAAACCAAGAAACAATAGTTTATGATATTGTATATTCGCCAATGAACACAGATTTCATCAAAAAAGCTAAAGATAAAAAATTACAAGTAATTTATGGATATGAAATGTTACTTGGACAAGCAACCAGAGCTTTTGAAATTTGGCACGGGATGGAAGCACCTTATAATGCGATGAAAAAAGCATTGTTAGGAGGATTTTGATGGCAAAAGTAAAAGCTACCATTCACGGGGCAGTCTCACTAGTAAGTGCAATTGCAAATAAAAAAGGAGCAACATTAGGAATTTCATTAAAAGTTGAAGCCATTATAGAGACATCAGAAGGTAAAGGAATTACAATCCAGTCAGAAAATAAGAGTTTAAGTTCACGATTAATCAATAAGACAATTGAAAAAATTGTATCAAAAAGAGATCTAGAAAAAAATAAGATCACAATTACACTAACTTCAGAAATACCAACAGGATATGGTTTAAAAAGTTCTAGTGCAATTTCATCAGTTGTTGCATTAGCATGTGCAAAAATTTTCAAACCAAAATTAACTGATCAACAAATACTATTAGCTGGAGTAGATGCATCAATAGAAAGCAAAGTCAGTATCACTGGAGCATATGATGATGCATGTTCTTGTTATTACGGCGGATTCAATGTTACAGAAAATGCAAAAAGAAATAGAATACAATTTGAAAAAGCACCATCAAATTTGATTGCAGTAATATTTATTCCAAAAAATAGAAAAAGAGGGAATTTAAAGAAATTAAAAATTTTATCTCCAATTTTCAATAATGCATGGGAATTAGCAAAAGAAAAAAAATATTGGGAATCTATGACAATTAATGGATTAGCAACATCATCAATTCTAAATTCAGATCCTAAAATCATCATAGATTTAATTGAAAAAGGAGCATTAGCAGCATCAATTTCAGGCAATGGTCCATCAATTGCAGCAATTGTGAAAAAAGAAAATGAATCCAATGTAAAAAAAATATTTGGAAATCTAGAAGGAAGTATCATAGTTTCTAAAATAAATAACAAAAAGGCAGAAGTACATGAACTGTAAAGTAGAGAAATCAAAAATTAGTGGAGAAATAAATTGTCCTTCAAACAAAAGCTATACACATAGAGGGATTTTTTTAGCATCATTAGCTGGCAATAACAGTAAAGTGGAGAATGTATTATTATCAGCAGACACAAAGGCAACAATTGAAGCATGTAGAAAATTTGGCGCAATCATAGAAATACATAATTCAACAATAGTGGTAAAAAAATCAATCAAAATAGGTACAAAAGTACCAGAAATCAATACAGAGAATTCAGGAACCACAATTAGAATTGCAATAGGAATTGCCAGTTTGTTTTCAGAAAAAATTACTTTAACAGGAGATTCCAGTATTCAAAAAAGACCAATGCAACCACTACTTGATGCACTTTCAAGTATGGGGGCAAAATGTAGTTCAAAAGATGGAAAACCACCAGTTACAATTGAAGGGAGTGTTTCAGGAGGAGAAATAAAAATTCCAGGAAATTTATCCAGTCAATTTATCTCATCATTATTAATTAGTGCACCTTTAACACAAAATGGAATCAATTTATCAATTGAGGGAGATTTAGTTTCTAAACCATATCTAGATGCAACAATAGCAACAATGAGAAAATTTGGTGTTACAGTACAAACACTAATTCCTTACAAAAAATATAATATTTCACCACAAATTTATAAAAATACAACATTTACAGTTCCAATAGATTTTTCAAGTTTAGCATTACTTCTTTCATTTACTGTACTTAATGGAAATAATGTAATCATCAAAGGCAGTATGGGAAATTTACCTCAAGGTGATGAGGCATTTATTGATTTTCTAGAGCAATTAGGGGTTTCAGTAAATATTAACGATGATGAAATTAAGGTCAAATCACCAGATACACTAAAAGGAGGAGTATTTGATTTAAGAAACTCACCAGATTTGTTACCACCACTTGCAATTTTATCGTTAATATCATCAGAACCAATAGAAATTGTAAACGTCAAACATGCAAGATTAAAAGAAACAGATAGAATCGCAATTCTTTCACGAGAACTACCAAAAATAGGTATCAATGTAGAAGAAAAAGAAGACGGATTGATTTTAGAATCATCAGGGAATCTCAAAAGTGCAGAATTAAATTCAGAGAACGATCATAGATTATTCATGGCATTTTGTATTGCTGGAACATACATTGGAGACTGTGTTGTAACAGATCCAAAATCAGTCGAAGTATCATATCCAAGTTTTATTCAAGAAATGAACAGATTAGGTGCAAAAATTGAAGTCATATAGAGTACCAGCATAACCACGAGGAATTATAAACATCACTTACATAGGTAATGTGTGCCGGGAAGTTCTATTGGCCAGCGTCTTGTTTTAACAAGTTTTGGTGAAAGTCATGGAAGATCAATTGGAGCAGTTTTAGATGGATGTCCTGCAGGATTAGAAATAAATGAAAAAGAAATCCAAGACATGTTAAATTTAAGAAAGCCAGGTCAAAATTTAATATCCACACAAAGAAAAGAAGGAGACATCGTAGAAATAGTATCAGGAGTTTTTAAAGGATTCACAACAGGAGCTCCGATAACTATGTTAATTTGGAATGCAGACCAAAAATCAAAAGATTATGAAAATTTAAAAACAAAACTTAGACCAGGACATTCAGATTATCCTGCAATGATGAAATATAATCAATTTAATGATCATCGAGGAGGAGGTAGATTTTCAGGAAGACTAACTGCAACACATGTGATGGGAGGGGCTATCGCAATAAAATTATTGAAAGTTACATTAGGAATTGAAATTAATTCATTCACAACACAAATTGGAAAAATAAAGATGGAGCAAGAATTTACTAAAAAAATGGCAAAAACAATTTATAAAAATGAAGTAAGATGTCCTGAAGAAAAAACAGCTAAAAAAATGAGAGAATCAATACTAAGTGCAAAGAAAAAAGGGGATTCATTAGGAGGAATTATTGAATCAATTGCAACAAATGTTCCAGTAGGGTTAGGAGAACCAATTTTTAGTTCCTTAGAATCAGATTTGAGTAAAGCAATTTTTTCAATTCCATCAGTTAAAGGAATAGAATTTGGATCAGGGTTTAGAGGTTCAGAGTTATTTGGTTCAGAAAATAATGATTTGTATACAATGAAAAGAGGAAAAGTGGTTACTAAAACAAATAACTCAGGAGGAATATTGGGAGGAATTTCAAATGGCATGCCAATAACAATGAGAATTGCATTTAAACCAGCATCATCAATTGCACAAAAACAAGAAACAGTAGATATTAAAAATAAAAAAGATGCAGTGTTACAAGTCAAAGGAAGACACGATCCATGTGTAGTTCCAAGAGCTGCACCAGTAGTTGATTCACTAGTAGCATTAACTATTGCTGATCATGCACTAATTACGGGTGCAATAAAACCTAGTTTGTAAAAAAATGTCCGATATTAACGATCTTAGAAACAAAATGGATAAAGTCACATTGGAAATGATCAATTTGCTAAAAACTAGAACAGATATTGCAAAAGAAATTGGCAAAGTTAAAAAAAATATAGGAAAAGGTATCTCAGATGAAGAACGAGAAGGTAATTTACGAGGGAAAATTATAGATTTATCAAAAGAAATAGAATTAGATGAAGCATTAGCATCAAAATTTTTAAATTTTTTGTTAAATGAATCAATTAAAGTTCAGTCTGAAAATAAACAAACACATCTTTCAATATTTTTAAAAGCAAAATCATTGGAACAGGAAGGTAAAAAAATAATCCACATGGAAGTAGGAGAACCAGATTTTACACCACCACAAATAGTAAAAAAATCACTCTCAGAAATTTTCGATGAAGGATTTATGAAATATGGACAAGCAAAAGGAATGCCAATTTTTAGAGA
>ENA-UZWS01002573-UZWS01002573.1-metagenome-genome-assembly--contig:-Day-3-25m-contig-2573_pt1 | contig 11875 bp, 12 predicted proteins | sample MGYA00260343_ERZ794903 | MGnify/ENA metagenome assembly ERZ794903
TACCTACCCTGAGTTCAACTTAGGTAGTAGGAAACAAATAGCTAGACAACTGATACACTTTGGATGGGAGCCGACTGAGCTTACTGAGACTGGAATACCTCAGGTGTCTGAGACTATACTAGAGAATGTAGACTTCCACGAAGGTAAGTTGATTGCTAGATACCTAATGTTACAGAAACGTCTGGGCTTAGTGTCATCTTGGATTGAAGCATCAGGTGTACTGGATAGGATACATAGCTACATTAACCCTATCGGTGCTGTAACTAATAGAATGACACACAGTAAGCCTAACCTCGCTCAAGTACCAGCGTCAGGCAGCCCTTACGGTGAGGAATGTAGAAGCTTATTCAAGGTAAGAGATGGATATAAGTTAGTAGGTATGGATGCCTCAGGTCTGGAACTCAGGATGCTGGCACATTATATGGACAATGAAGAATATACTAAGGAGGTTGTAGATGGAGATATACACACAGCAAATCAGGTGGCTGCAGGACTTGAATCAAGAAATCAGGCTAAACGTTTCATCTATGCTTTCTTGTACGGAGCTGGAGACGGGAAGATTGGAGAGATTGTCGAAGGAACAAGTAGCGATGGTAAACGACTTAAGAAAGACTTCCTCGCTAATACGCCAGCACTTAAAGATTTACGAGACCGAATTACAAAGCTGTCTGAACAAGGCACAATCGAAGGACTAGATGGTAGGAAGCTACACATCAGAAGCTCACACGCAGCTCTCAATACATTACTACAATCGGCTGGTGCTATCGTAATGAAGAGAGCTTTAGTATTGCTGGATGCTTATGCTAAGAGCTACAATATTGACTATAGATTCGTAGGTAATATCCACGATGAAATTCAAACAGAAGTAATAGAAGAGAAGGCTGGGTTGTTTGGTAGCCTAGCGGTAGGGAGTATCATTGAGGCAGGTACATACTATGAGATGAATTGTCCCCTTGATGCTGAATATAAAGTAGGAGATACGTGGGCTGAGACTCACTAGGAGAAGTTATGAAAAAGATATATGATTTAGTAGATGACATCTATGAGGTGTTACTAAGAAACGAAGCAGCCGAAGGCGTTGATGTTGATAAAGTAGTAGATGAGTTTGGAGAGAGTATGAAGAATATCCTTAAGAATCAAGTACTTACGAAGCACGAAGAAAGCTCAGCACTACGAATGAGTAGTATCGGTAAGCAAGATAGATACCTTTGGTATAGACATAGAAACTATAAGTCTGAGTCAATGACACCTGCTACCTTGATGAAGTTCTTATACGGTCACGCAACTGAGGAGCTTGTACTTGCCCTAGCTAAGTTGTCTGGACACGAAGTTACTCATCAACAACATAAGGCAGAGGTAAACGGTATCAAAGGTTCTATGGACTGTGTAATTGATGGTACTTTAATCGATGTTAAGACAGCTTCTAGCTTTGGATTTAAGAAGTTTAAAGAAGGTAACCTACGTAATGATGACCCTTTCGGTTACATCGACCAACTACGAGGATATGCTGAGTCCTTAGGACACGAAGAAGGTGGCTGGTTAGTAATTGATAAGGCAGCTGGACATCTATGTACTCACTTTGAGAACTTCAAATACGATGACCCTATCACTGAGAGGATTGATTACCTGAAGTGTATGGTAGAAGATGACCAGATACCTGAGCAATGCCACGATACTGTACCAGATGGTAAGTCTGGCAACCGTAAGTTAGCTATGGAATGTAGTTACTGTATCTACAAACAACATTGTTTCCCAGATGTTAAGGTATTCGCATACTCAACTGGACCAAGGTTCCTAGCTGAAGTTCAGAACTACCCTAAGGTTCCTGAGATTTATGATTACTTTGATGAGAAATAGAGTATAGTAACAACTTTCGGGGGAGAATAACGTGAAGACAACCTTTAAGATAGCACCGGTAGTAGCATCAAGACCTAGAGTAACTCGTTGGAGTACCTTCTTTCCTAAGAAGTACGCAGCGTTTAAGGTTGAGATGTCTGAGCTAACTAAAGATATTGTCTTCACACCTACTAAAGAACTTATCTACGTACAACTCACCTTCTTTGTAGCAATGCCAAAGTCTTGGTCTAAGAAGAAGAAGCTTGAGAAAGGTGGTAAGTTCTGTGATAACAATGCGGACATCGATAACTATTGTAAGGCAATCTTAGATTCACTTGAAGGAGTGTACTTTGAGAATGATAAACAAGTAGCTATGATTAAAGCAATGAAGTATTACTCAGCAACTCCGAGAATTGAATATCAACAAACGGAGTTAAAGAATGAATAAACAAGAGCTATGTGAGGCATTAGCCGAAGATTACGCAGATAAGGTAGCTAACACAGGGGGTAACTACGATGATGCCTTTAATCACTACCTAAAGCGCTGTATGAAGCGGGAAGAAAAAGACCTTGAACACCAATTCAATGTCCAAGGTCTTGATAAGTTAAAGATTAACTTTATAGTTTAGAAGGTGTAAGCATTCCTCTATATTTCTCAGCAGATTTAATTCTTCTTTCTGTGTGAGGGTACTGAGGATTCTCATATTCGCTCATAAACGTTTCAGCAATATCTTCATCAGTGCCATACTTAAAAGCGTCCTGTAAGAAGGCTCTATCGGTGCTGTCAATGTTCATTGGTGCTGTCTTCCAGTTACCTGAAATGTTTTCACTAACAAACCTGATTTGATTCTCAGCACTATCTGCTAACCCTTCTTTCTTTAACCAACTAAAGTAGTAAGGCTTTTGAAAGTCAAATTGGAATAGACCGTAACCAGGGCCTCCTGTCTGCTTTTGCTGGTAATTGAAGCTACCTCCTGTCTCAACGTCAATGTTCCCCATAATGCCAGGTATGGCCCTCTCAGGGAAGTATTTTTGTAACAGATTGTAGGTATCAGATTTTGTCTGACTTAACATTCCAGCCATTAGTCACAGATTCCTTTAAGCTTGCCAAGTAAGTCAGCAGACTGTGCTTCATCAAGACCAGCATTAATCATAGCACTCTTCATCATATCAGTCTTAGAAGCTTCATCTACAGGCTTCTGAGATAGCATTCCTTCAACTTCTTCATCTAACCCTTGAGTCATACCTTTCTTCTGATTAAAAGCAGTCTGAGCGTTCTTAGGTAACTTAGCAACGTCTTCAGCTGTAATAGAATTAAACATATCTTCAGACATTGAATCAAAGTTAGTAGTCCAGTTCTCGACTGAATCCTCTTCTTCAATAGCCATCTCAGCTTCAACTTCAGCATCAACATCTTGATTGTCTAATGCTTTCATTCGTTCGTCTCTGTCTTCTTTTCTAGCAGCAGCGGCAAGTAATGCTTCAGGTGTACGTCTAGACTCAATATCAGCCATAACATCCTTAATAGGTGTTTGCTCATCTTCAGTAGTTACTTCTCCATCGACAATGTCAATCTTACGTATAGAGCCTTCAGTTTGAGGACGCAATGTACCATCACTATCCCTGCTACCATTTAATCCACGACCTTGAGTCTTAGGCTCAACATCTTGACCGTCAGCGTAAACAAGCTCACCTTCTTCGTCATAGACTTCCATATTGTCCATTTGAGCTAAGAACTCTTGGTCAGTCGGAGCTTTCTCTTGGTAAGACTCAGAATCACCTGTCCAGTCAGCAGGTGCTTCATCAGGGTTCTTCTTAAAGTAATCAGCCCATCTATCTGTACCGAATGAAGTACCACCTTCCTCAGTAATAGGACCTGTATTGTATAAGTTACCAGCATCAACACCATCTAAGAATCGTTGTCTGTTTAGTTCTTTTAATTGTTTTGCGGTTAGTAATGAACCGTCTGCGCCTCTTGCCATTGTTATTCTCCGTTAATTATTCTGGTTTACCATATTGAGGGAATCCGAAGAAACCCGTGAATGTTCTTTCAAATCGTTCTTGCCACTGTAAGTCGTCTTGCATTAGAGGTTTACCTACAATAGGAATACCTTTACCTAGTATCCACTTACCATAGTGTGTATCTCCAGTGTTCATATCAACAATACTAGGACCCATCGGGAAGCCTTTCTTCATTGAGAACCACTGCTTGTTAAACATACCTTCCATTATAGTCTTAGGAACCACAGAAGCTTTGTTCATTAATGTATGTTGAGGGTGTTGTACCCAGTGAATAGGCTCAGCAATCTGCTTAGAGATTACCATAGACTCACCGCCCCCTAGGTTTAACTTACCTGAGGTTTCACCACCCCAGAACTCACCTAGACCTTCCATAGTAGGTTCTTCATCTGAGAATAACTCAGACATCATCCACCACATACCAGAAGTATAGAAGCCAGCACGAGCAGCATAAGCAGCATACATGTTCCAAGCTTGTACAATCTCTTTCTCTTGAGGACCCCACTTACCGTCTCTAACACGTTTAGCTACTGCTACTGATACTTCAGGTAATCCTGTAAATGTCTTACCTACAATTCTAATGTTAGAGATTGTCCAGTCAGGCGCAAACAAACCAAGGTTTAACCACCTACGTCTATTAGCAGGCATTATTTGAGCTACCTTAGTAGCCATCTTACCTCTTAGAGTACCAGGTTTACGATAAGCATAGTTATACAACCTAGTAGCAAAGTCATTCCAATCTAAAGAACCGAAGGCATCATTAGCGAACTCAGCTGCTTTCTTACCAGAGGTAACATCATCCATACCTTTAGACCTTAACTTCTCTTTATGCTTAAGATAAGCAGCTAGTTTATATCTATCGTGTAAGTATTCCCAAGTAACCTTATCAATAGCACCAAAGGCTTTCTTACCAGCTACACCTACACCACCTATCTTATCTAAGAACTCATCTAACTCAACCTTACCAGGGTTAACTAACTCTTGTCTCTTAACATTAACAATCTGTAATCCAGACCTAATAGCTTCCATAGTTGCTTCTTTAAACTGACCTGAGCCTAACTCAAAGTCTTGCCATGAATGCTCAGCCCCTAGTTTACCTTTACCGAACATACCTTTAACAGCACCTGATAAACCTAATGAATAGATACTAGACATAAACAAGGCTTGTCCGTGGAACAATGAACCAAATACAAAGACACGTTTAAGTGAGTTATTTAAACTTAGTAAACCTTCCTTAAAGTCATTGAAACCACCTTCACGGCTAATCTCAAAGTGGTCATTAAGAATACTCTTAACATTACTATGAACCTTATAACCGTCTAGAGCAGGGTGGTCAAACTCAGAGTAATGTAATTGCTCATCTTTAGATAACCTACCACCTTCTACAAACTTATCAAACTCATCTTTAGTGAACATAGCAGGTAATGGTTTATCTCTTGTACCTAAGTCTAGTTGTTTAAACTCCCCTAATAGCTTTCTATTATGAATAGTTCTAGCCATAGCTTGAGTGTAAATAGATAAGATTTGAGCAGGGTCATCTACAACAGCATAACCTTGAGCCTTAAGGTCATCAATAGTTCCTATAAGCTTACGTGGAATGTTATGTACTGTACTAGAAGCACCGAGAATCTTAATCTTAGAAGCCTCAGCTCTAATCAACTCTTCCTTTTCCTTGTTAGTTAAAGGTCTAACAGAGCCATCAGGATTAACCTTACCTCTAATAATATGAGAAGCGTAGTTAGCAACTAATTGAGTACCTACTTGTTTACGATTAGAAGACTTGAATAAACCTACATCAATGCCTTGTCTAGCTAAGAAACTATGCCAGTCATTCCATTGTTTAACTAAAGCTATATCATCTTTATCTGTGAATCTACCTGTAGGATTTTCTACTTCATCTAAGAATTGTAGACCTCTCTCACCTGGGAATCTAGCTGTAATAGCATCACCTAAGTCCTGACCTACAGTCTCTAAACCTTTAGCGTAAACAGATAAACCTTCATGAGCTTTAGCTGCCTGAAGTCTAGCCTTAGCAACCTCTTGAGGAATCTTCATCTCAGTTAGCTTTCTATAAGCTTTAGGTCCACCTAGTACAGCAGCAGCACCTAAGGCTGCCATATAAGGAGCATCACTACCTTCAGTTAAACCATAACCAGCCGTAGCTGCTCCAAGCATAGCTTTACCTTTATGAGCCTCTAACACTTGAGCTACTTTAGAACCTCCGTCACTTTCAGGGACTACTTCTTCTTTAGCTAGTTCTCTTCTCTGAGCCTCATACTCAGGTGGTAGATACTGTTCAGCTTCAGTATAAGCTTTAGCCGCAGCCTCAGCCTCTACTTCTGATTTATCAGCTGAAGCTTTACGGCTTTTCCTATATTCTCTGTCAAGCTCATTAAATGCTAATTGATTAGCTTCCCTCTCCTTGTTAAATGAACCAGGTCTAGCTCCATCATAAGGAGAAGCTTCATACGTTCTACCTTCCTTGTTCTGGAGTACATGAGCTTTCTCATGAGCTAATTGAAAAGCTGAATAACCTTTCTCATTCTTAATAGAGTTTAACTGACGAGGTGTGGCATTAGCTAAAGTACCACCTTCGTTAGTATGTAACTCCCAGTCTCGCATTAAACGGTCAAAGGTTTCTTTAGTCTCCTTCTCACCCCAAATGATAGTCTGCTTACCTTCAGCATCTGTTCTAACGAAAGAACCTATACCGTCTTTACCTTTTAAATCAAAGCCAGCTTTAGCAGCATCAGCTCTAGACATAATAGTGTAATCATTACCTGTCAGTTGAGGGAATAAGCGTTGCTCGTGTTCATCTATTAAAGACTTAGAAAAAGAAGTAATATCCTCCTCATCTTTAGTTGTCATTACATCATTCACAAACTCTTGAGTATCTAACTTCTCAGCACCTGATTCATAATCAGCACTCTTAGCTGCTTTATCACCAGCTTTAACTGTCTGTTCAGGTATTAAACCTTTAGCGAAGATACCCATACCAGCAAGTAAACCAAAAGCAGCACCAAACTCAGCACCTGATTGAACATCATCTGATTTAATCTTACCTTCATTGAGAGCTGAATAAGAAGCTTCATAAGCTCCACCACCTATAGCACCTACACCTACAGGAGTAGCTACTTTAGTTAAACCTCTAAGAGCTTTAGGTTCAATCCTATTAATCTTATTCATAATAGTGTTGAAAGCTGAAGCACCTTTAGCTCCTTTACCAGCTAAACCAGCCCAAGCAGCTACTGATAACGGTAAGTCTTTTAAGAACTCACCTGTAATAATACCTGTAGCGTGGATAGGATTATTAATAACACCTTGTACGAAGTCATAAACACCTACATCTTCATTATCAATACCCCACCTATCATTAAAAGACTGACCTTCAGCATCAATAGGAGCGTCTAGGTCTCCACCTACAGCTTCTTTAGCGTAACCTAAGTCACGCTCAATCATAGCTTTACGCTCTTGTAGTTCCTTCGTAAGGGCTATCTCTTCTTCAGTGAAGCCTCTGACCTTACTAAGTGCTTCTAATGCTGCTAAGGTGTCGTTAATACGACCCATACCGTAGTTAACTGAGTTACGTTTAATGAATAAATCCTTATCACCTTCTTCACTTAAGAACTTAGAAGCTAAAGCTCCAGTTAACCCAGAGGTAAACCAAGAACCAAAGGTCTCATGTCCACCTACTACTCCTTCAGTAAAGCTAGGGTCAGTACCCCCATAAAAGGCGTTATTAACTACATCCTCAGCTTGAGTGATGTTGTAGTCATCAGTAGGTTGTCTGGAGATTAAGCTCATAATCTAATAGATTTCATCCATAGGTTTCTCAGGCGCATTATCAGGTCTAGTTAAATCCCAGAATGCTTTACCTTGCTCCCAAGTAGCTGAAGGTACAGGGGCATTAGGTGTAGTACCTAAGTTAGGTAAATCTGAAGCTTGATTATTAAACATCTGAGTAGCCTCAGTTAAAGGAGCATCAGTTACTGGAGCGTCTTCATTGTATTTATTATTAACAATATGAGTATTACGTGCTTGCTGTAAGGCTGTTTCCATCGTCTTAATCTGCTGACCTGCCCCACCTTTATGAATCTTTCGTAATAAAGCTTTAGCTTTAGCTTCAGTCATCTTAGCCCAATCAACATCCTTAAGAGCCTCTTCATCATGATTGGCCTTTAACCAGTATGAAATAGCACCTTGCTTCTTATTAACATCCCACCAGTTACCTAACTTAGGGACACGCTTCTGAGCAGCTTGTTCTTCTTGTTTAATCTGTAAAGACTTATTCTGTAACTCTACTTGTTGAGCGTATGCTTTACCTTTCAACGAATCTAATTCATACTCTTGATTCATCTTGTTATACTTCTCCCAAGCTACAGGGTCAATCTGTCTAATCTTAGCTAAAGCTCCCTGACGACCTTCAGGAGTATCATAATCAGCACCTTGAAGAATAGCATTAACAGCTTCTTCCTTATTCTGAAGACCAAGCATACCTCTAGCAGCACCGCCTAACGTATCCATAGTAGGAGCATAGTCCTCCTTACTTAAGTAAAACATTCCATCTGGTGTAAATGCCATAATATTCTCCTAAAAACCTTGAAACATTCCAGAAGCTCCACTGAAAGTAGGAGTTACTGAAGGTGTGTTGCCAAAACCAAACTGCTTCTTAGCACTAAAGTATTGCTCAAATTGATTAGGAGCAGGGTTAACTAAATCATTAAACTGACCACTAATACCTAACCATCTGTTAGCTTGACTAGCGCCTCTAGCTTGAGCAGCTGATGATGATAATGCAGCAGCAGACTCAGCGGCACTTCCTAAATTAGAACCAATCTGTAGTCCTGTTTGAGCATACTTCTGAGGCATTTGACCGATAGTCTCAGCCATACCTAAGTCTGTAGCAGACCTGCCTCTGTAAGTATCAATCATACTTTGAGCTTTATCTAAACCAGCATACTGAGCTTCTAAGTCTTGCATCTCTTGAGCTTTACGTAGCGCTTCAATACGAGAAGCACCACCAGAAGAACCAAGCATACCTTGAGCCAGTAATCTATTCTCTTGAGCTAATCTTGCTTGTTCTTGTTCAGGAGCATAGATAGCCTTTTGCATCTCATAGAACTTCTTACCAGCAGCCATAGGGTCTGCTTCCATTCCAGCAATATAGTCTCGTTGTTTCTGAGCGCCAGCCATAGCGATGTCATACTCTGACTGCCAAGGTTGAGATAAACTTAGATTAAGTTGTCTACCATCTTCATCAAATTCAGCACCACCGAAAGCACCTTGAACATCCCAAGGTTTTGACCTTTCATAAGCTAGTTCAGCTTGTCTCTCAGCAGCAGCTGATGCTCTATCTTGAGCTTTACCTGCTTTACGTTGACCAATTAAACTTACTCCTGCTCCAACAGCTACTGTAGGACTAGGCATCTTGAACCTCCTTCTTTAATTCTTTAACTGACTCTCCATAGAGTCTCCAAATACTTATTGACATATCTCTACCCCATTGGTGTCCACCTATTAAGGTAGCACATAAAACAAACAGTTGGTATAGCTCAGCTCTTAATACATAAGCTTTATCAACATCATTAACTTTCTTCTCTTTCTCAAAGACATTAGCTGTATGCCACTTGAGTATTATATTCTGCATCATAGGAGCTATATCTCTTTGATTTAAGACATAGAACGGATTCATAGGCATATCTACCATCAAGAAGGTAAACACATCATTAATATCCTCATCTTCAATCTCAGTATCTTTATCAATTAAATCATCCCATAGGTGAATAGCTTTAATCATATCTAAACAAAACGACACCGCATTTGAGTTACCTATCAGCCAGTAGTTGAGGTTCTCTTTAAATACAGGTAATTGTTCGTTTACGTCTTTCATTTAATGCTATCTTCATCCTTAATGAATACTTGGAACTCAGCGCCTGTAGGTATCTCACGCTCCGCTACTATGTTAGCTTGTTCTCTAAGCGTACCTGTTAGACCTTCAAAGTCTTCAGGAATAATAGGGTAAGACATAGCTTCTTCACCTTCTACTTTATATAGAATCTTAATGTCTGTTAAATTACTCATTACCCCACTCCATTAATACATAACCTGGAGAGCCATTACCGCCTCCGCCAAAAGCACCTTCGCCACAACTACTGCCATCAGGAACACCACAGCCACCTGTACCTTTACTCATAGCATAAGATGATGTATCACCATTAACACCCCAACAAGCTCTACTTGGATTGTACGCTTGTTTAGTACCGTAACCTGACTCAATAGTACCACCTAGTGAGTAACCACCTCGACCATTACCACCACTCATCTGACCTTGTTGTCCTGTAGTACCGCCTGTAATACCACTAGTAGTTCCACCTGTTCCTAATGATGCTGAATCATTACCGCCTTTACCAGCGCCACCACCATTTAAAGTAATAGTAGAAGATGTTACATTACCTGTAACTGTAAAACCGCTTATTGTTGTCGCTGTGCCACTTGTAGAGTTATTACCGAAGGTACCGCTTGTTTCACCAAACTTACCACCTGTACCGCCTGTACCAACTGTAATGTTGATAGTAGTACCTGGTACACATTCTACTTCTACTGAATCTACATAACCACCACCCGAGCCACCTTGACCAGCAGTAGAGTAATAACCTCCACCTGCTCCTCCACCTGCTCCAGCTGCCGATAGTTTCATATAATGAACACCTTCAGGCACAGTGAATGTTGTAGTAGTTGCAGAAGAATGCTCTTGTGAACCTTCAGCATAGACAGTTCTCCAAGTACCTGAGTCATTAATACTCACGTCTTGGTCGGCTCTTTCCCAAGTGCCACTTACATTATTATGTACTGACTTTATTCTTTGCCAAGTACCACTGTCTTTTACATAGATAGTCATATCAGTATCTGTACCAAATGTCTCCGTCTGAACCACCACTAGGTGCTGAAGTTGATACTGTTTTAGTACCATAACCATTAGCATCTGTAGCATCTGTAATGTTTGTAAGTGTGTCTTGCTTAGTTGCAGACTCTGTAGTCACAAATTCTGTTGTAGCCACTTGAGTTGTATTGGTGCCAGCAGTAGCTGTAGTCGCACTAAAAGACTCAGTAGCAGAGCCGTTAAGGTCAGCTTTTGTGTTTACTGCTGTTTGAACTGTTGTGAACTCAGTGTTCATATCAGAACCTGAAATAACCTTCTCTGGGTCTGAATCCGATAAAGCATCTTTACCCGACCAGTTAACTGCTATAGTGTAATTACTCATCGTATCTTTCCTTGTTTAAATAATAAAGTTAAATCTTGTAAGGCTGCTGTGTAACCAGCTGTCTCAGCACTCATCTCAAGCTGAAGAAACTTAGCACTTCCTGTTAGAGGTATATTGTATTCCTTTAAGCCGAAGATAGGGGCATACTTAGCTGTTCCAAATAACGAAGTAGAGCTTCCCCATAGATAACTAGTACCTGAAGACGAAGGATTTAAAGTAAAACCTAACGTCTTTGAAGGTGTAACACTAAAGTCTTTATACCACTTAACACCTACTTGAGTACCAGGACCACCACTAATAACAGCCTTCATCTTCTTCAACAGAGAAGCTACTACTGAATCACCTAAGTTAATCCAGATAGTCTTAAAGTTACCATTGTAAGGGTAAGAAGTATAAGTACCTCCACTCACATAAACTTTATCAAAGTAACCTTCATAGGTAGCAATAGAGCCAGCCTCTTGTCCAACTAAGAAACCTCTAATAGGCAAGTAAGCTAAAGCAGAGATACCTCTGTCTCCTGAGAACGACCAAGTAGTAATACGAGGAGCTTCGTTAGGAGTCTTATGCTTAATATCAAATACATAGGTAATACCCAGGTTAACAAAAGACGTTACTAGTACACCTTCTGTTTCTACGTAGCAAGACTTTATATCACCGTTAGAGCTAGAAGCAATGTTACGTACAATAGTATCTTTAATATTAAGAGACAAGTCAGTTAAAGGTAGCTTGTCTTTCTCTGTAGTTCTGAATAATGAGCG
>ENA-UZWS01018638-UZWS01018638.1-metagenome-genome-assembly--contig:-Day-3-25m-contig-18638_pt1 | contig 11703 bp, 13 predicted proteins | sample MGYA00260343_ERZ794903 | MGnify/ENA metagenome assembly ERZ794903
TTCCCAAACAGCCTGATCGAAAGGGAAAGCGGGCGCACACAATGGCTGACGATTTCAATCGGCAGCATCAGCGGCGCAAGTAACGGCATGGGACCAAGAAATTGTTTTATGTAACCGGCTCCATGTTGACGAATACCCATAACATGAGTCATTATAAAAATGATCAAGGCAAAGGCAATGGTAACGTTAAACTGATCTGTAGGTGGATTAAATCCCGGTACCAGACCGATAAGATTCAGCAACAAAATAAATAAACCATATGTGCCAAGTAATGGAATAATGGGGCGTGCCCCTACTCCATGGCGGATGGTTCCGCTTAAAAAATTCAGAATTGCGCTGACTAAAACTTCTGCAAAATTAGAAAAATTGGCTTTACCTGAAGGTTCAAGTAGATCAGTTTGTCTGAAAGGTCTGCCTGCTAAATATGCGAAAACAATGAGAAAGACAGCTACTATCACCAAGTCCAGAAATGGCACTGGGTCAATACCAAGATCCACCAGTGGCTGTTCTAATCCGCTAAATAAAAAGTGGGCCCATGTGAATCCCTCCGCTGCAAAAACAGGGGCGGCTAACAGTAAAAAAACACTGATTAGTGCAAGTCTCTTGTTCATTCTGTAGTATTAGTTGGTTGACTTATACAGATTATTGAGGGCGCATTACCCTGATAAAAGAATAAATGAGGACAGCTAGCGCAATATTAGAAAGGCCGATCAAAAGCCCCTCCGCTGAAAAATCAAAGTATTGCATTGCGACAAACAATATGATTACTGAAATTCCGAATTTGGTAAAAGAAAACAGCAGATCAAGTGCTTGTAATTTTCGCTCTTGTAACAGCTTCCGGACAAACTGCATAGTCCAGAAATAGTTAAATCCTATAACCCCACATCCTAACAGAACAGAGGGCAAAAGGTCAATACTAAATATTGCTGTTCCCGCAACTAAGATGACACTGGCAACGAAAAGCAGATTCCTGAAAACATATGCTTGCTTGAGCTGGTCGGCTTCCTTAGTGGGAGCAAAGTCTTGAGGAACTTCAGAGAAATTTGAATTTACCGTAACAGTGGGATTTAAAGGTTTTTTTTTATCTATATTATCTTTTGTATCCACTAACTTTGAGTTAGGATTTGATTTTTCTTCGTCCTCAGGCTGCATATTTTATTTCGGATATTAGAGATGGTTTAGTTGTCCTTTTCAGAATCAGCATCCGCTTGAACACGTTTTACCAGGCGAAAAATGCTCCTGTATCCTGCTATTATTCCTGCAATTCCAAAGATCAGTAAAAACCATGGGTCTGTTGCTAACCACTCGTCGATCCAACTACCTATTAGAAAACCGACGACAACAGACAATCCAAGCTCCAAACCCATGGAACTATACATGACCCATTTTGGACCGGCTTTGTGAAGTTGTTTCATTTTGCAGAACTGTTTCGAAAATTACTGTTTCCTGATAAATCTAAATGTAAAAGAATCCAGCATCAGTCTAGTGTTAATAGCCTGAAATTGCAAGATTAGGGCACCAAGTTTCTTGCACCTTCATCGTTAAAAGGTTATGCTGAAAGGACTTTAAAACGAGCAAATCAAGTAAGCTAATCAAGATAAGCTAAAAATGGGTGACAGTTTAGGACAAATATTTCGAATCACTACATGGGGCGAATCCCATGGTGGAGGAGTTGGAGTAGTAATTGATGGTTGCCCTTCCGGGCTTCCGCTGAGTGAAGATGATCTGCAATATGAACTTGACAGGAGGCGCCCCGGACAAAGCAAAATAACAACACAGCGTAAGGAAAGTGATTCTGCGAGGATTCTTTCCGGAGTTTTTGAGGGACGTACCACAGGAACTGCAATTTCTGTGATGGTCTCAAATCAAGATGCAAAGTCGCATGCGTATGATCACCTCAAGGATTTGTACCGTCCGAGCCACGCGGATTATACTTTTGAGCAGAAATATGGTTTAAGAGACTGGATGGGAGGTGGTCGCTCTAGTGCGCGTGAAACTGTAGGAAGAGTTGCTGCAGGAGCAGTTGCAAAAAAACTTCTGCACCATTGGGACAAGATTCAGACGATTGCGTGGGTGGAGCAAATCCATGAGATAAAATCTTCTGTAGATAAACATACTGTCAGTGAAAGTCAGATCGAAGCCAGCATTGTACGTTGTCCTGATCCGGAAGCATCCTCGGCGATGATCGAACGCATACATGAAGTCCGAAAGTCCGGAGACAGTGCTGGTGGAATCATACGGGCGGTTGTCCGCAATGTTCCGGCGGGATTGGGAGAACCGGTATTTGATAAACTAACCGCGGATTTAGCAAAAGCCTTGATGTCTCTGCCTGCTACGAGAGGGGTGGAATTTGGTCTTGGATTCGATTCTGTGGCACTAAAAGGTTCAGAACATAATGACGCATTCTTCATGAGTGAAGGGAATATCCGGACCAGTACAAATCGTTCAGGAGGAATTCAGGGAGGAATATCTAACGGAGAGGATATTGATTTGAGAATTGCTTTCAAACCAACCGCCACGATAAACTTTGAGCAGGACACAGTCAGCAGAGACCGCCGGGAAGTCAAACTGAAAGCCAAAGGTCGCCATGATCCCTGTGTTTTGCCTCGCGCGGTACCAATGGTAGAGGCTATGATTAATTTGGTTTTAGTTGATCATCATTTACGTAATCAGAAAAAGCGAATTTAAGGTTTTTTTGGGGGGGGGGAACTTTTTATTCTGAATAAAGTGAAAAAGTTGGTTCTTTTTTTGCAAAATGATTAGTAGTAAATAACAGTAGGAAAAAATAACAATTAATTATTAGATTTATGCCTCCTAAAATTAAACCCGAGAAAGTATCAGCAAAAACTATTCGTCCTTCAAATTCCAACCGCATTAATTCTCTTGGAGCAAATTCGGATGATAGATTTCTCACTCCGGGATCTATAGCTGTCATAGGAGTCCTCCTTTTTTTTGCCTTCGTAACCGCGCAAATTATTTTCATCAATTGATGAATCGGACAGGCTGACATGCCTTACATTGACATCTTCAATGGGGATGCCGATGGGATATTGGCCCTCCATCAACTGCGTCTGCAAAATCCTCTAAAAAGCCGTCTTGTCACAGGAGTAAAGCGTGACACCCTGTTGTTGCAGCACGCACTCTCCGCACGTGACTGCGTGATTACAGTGCTTGACATTTCTTCTCATGCCAACCGTGAACCTCTCCTGCAGTTACTGAATCAAGGTAACACCGTTCACTACTTTGACCACCATTTTGCAGGGGGAATAGTAGAATCCCCACTTTTTCACTCACATATAGACACCAGTCCCGGTGTTTGCACCAGCATTTTGGTTGACCGTTATTTAGAAGGAAAATATCGTCTCTGGACTGTAGCTGCTGCTTTTGGAGACAACCTTTACGCTTCCGCTTTTCAACTGGCTGAGAGTCTTAAACTTGATCCGAAAAAAACTGAAGAATTACGGGAATTGGGAGAGTTAATCAATTACAATGCATATGGTGAAACGTTAGCTGATTTACATTTTTCACCGGAAACTTTATTTCTGGCTCTGCATCCATTTACTGATCCGTTTGAATTTATTCAGTCCTCCGGAGAGTTGAAACAATTACGCGAAGGCTTCCGGAGTGACATGCAAAAAGCAGAAGAAAAACAACCTTTGAGACAAAGTTCTGCGGGCAGGATTTTCCAGTTTCCGAATGCTGCCTGGAGCAGGCGCGTTTCCGGAGTTTTCAGTAATCATCTTGCACGGGAATCTCCCGAACAAGCACATACATTGTTAGTTGAACGTAAAGACGGCTCGTTTCTGGTAGGTGTCCGTGCCCCGATTGCCAGGCCTTATGGTGCAGACACATTATGTCTTAAATTCTCAGGTGGCGGAAGGGTTGCTGCTGCAGGCATAAACCAGTTGGCACCGGAAGATGTTGAACGTTTTTTTGATGCTTTCGAAAAGCAATTTTAAGTCATTCTTCCTTTTGTAGTAGCATTCAGTTTTTTGGCGCTTTATATTTGTTTGAAATTTCTTCAGCTGTTTTCTTCACAAGTTCTTTCAAAATTAATTCCAGCTTTTCACAAAAAACCGGAACGTCTTCAGGCAGCAGCTTTTTTGGAACGTGAAAAGGCTCTCCGAATGCTTCGATAATTTTTGAAAAAGGCTTGGGTATTTTGTGTCTGTCCCAACTATTAAGATTCCACTGATGAGCGGCTTCATAGTGCCATGGTATGATGGGAACACCGGCATATTTAGCAAGCAGGATCACGCCGGACTGAATCTTTTCCGGAGGGCCAAGCGGACCGTCCGGAGTAATGGCAACCGAGGTTTTTTCCTTAAGTAATTTTATCATTTGTTTCAAGGCTGGAATTCCACCTCTGGTTGTTGAACCCCGCACCGCCTGATAGCCATAGTGGGCAAATACATCATAAATTGCCTGACCGTCATCACTGCTACTGATTAAAGCGGTTAGTTCTTCTTTACGTAGAAGCCAGATGCTGAAATATATGTTTTGGTGCCAGGTTGCAACAATCACACTGCCGTACTCCTCGAGAGTTGATTTCAATACTTCGTGATTTAGACGTCGTACACGTGTTGTACTTGCTGTAAATCGAATCAGCACCACCAGTATCCTAGTGATCAGCCAGTGCTGAATACGTTTTGTCCAGGAAGTTTTTGCTGCTTGCATGGTGAAAATATTTTTAAGTTGAATGAATGGCTAAGTAACTTTACAATACCAGTCTATCACGAACGGTGTCAGCTAAACAAATCAGATGAATGGTTAATTGATTTTGGTGGTTGTTTATTCGCTGTTATATATTGAAAATATTATTATACTTATGTTCTATGGGATTGTTTTTCAAAAAAAAAATAATAGGCGAGCACCCTCACGAGGTGTTCCGAAAAGACTGGGAAAATGTTATGGACGCACTTTTCAGGAACGTGATTGCTAATAACCCAAAAGGCGCTGCAGTTATTTGCAACACCGAACGTCAAAATAAAGAGGATGGAGTAGGCGCAGTTCACCCTGGATTAGTCTATCGTATCAAGGCACAACGCGTTGATGAGATCAGGGAGGATTTGAAGAAGATAGACAGGCTTCACTTTGAAAATGTTTTCAAGACATATTTTGGCAGTGAACATGAAAAAAGTCTTGATTTTTATCGGATGAGAAATATTCTTCAAGAAGATGTTATCGTATACCCTTTGGTTCAAGGAGAGTATAAAAAAGGATTGCTTGTTTACGATTATCCAATTGCAGATCATAATGTGATTAACATAATGCAGGTAATAAAAGATGTATTAAACAATCCTGAAGTACGATCTGCACCTCCGTCAGATTCTCCATCAGAAAATGATAAAAAAGGACTAGCTAATTGACCAGTTAAGGCCTTCATGTAAAGAAAAATGTAAATGCATTTTCGTTCCATAGCGTACGTCATAGGGACTCTTTTGTTAGTTACCAGCATAGCCATGCTGTTTCCTATTGCTGTCTCGTTAATATATCAGGAGGGTGATTTAAGTGCATTGCTGATTTCCGTGGCAGTCGCATTTGGTATGGGTCTGCCTCTATGGTGGTTTAAGCCGAGTCATTACGAATTAAGTTTTCGTGATGCAGTCCTCATCGCGGTTTTAGGGTGGGTGGTCATTTCGGCGGTGTCAACACTACCTTTTATAATACACGGCTCAATTCCTTCATTCACTGATGCATTTTTCGAAATGATGTCAGGTTTCACAACAACAGGTGCCACCATCCTGAATGATATAGAATCTGTGCCACACGGTCTGTTATTCTGGCGCAGTGAAACTCATCTTTTGGGAGGCATGGGATTCCTGACTCTGACATTGATCTTCCTGCCTCATGGGATGGCGGGAGTTAGAATTTTTCGCGCAGAGTCAAGTCCTGGTCAGGTTATCACCAAAGAAAAATTTCTCCCCCGTAATCGTGATGCCATGATTTGGCTCTGGTCCATATATCTGGGATTGAACCTGTTGCAAACCTTGCTGCTTTGGGGGGGAGGTATGTCTATGTTCGATTCACTGTGCCATGCTTTTAGTACAGTAGCTACTGCTGGATTCTCCACAAAAAATGCCAGCATTGGCTATTACAGCAATGTTTATTTTGATTGGGTAATTATAATTTTTATGTTCCTGGGCGGAATGACATTCATGCTTTTTTACTACATGTTGAAAGGTGAGTGGAATTTGGTGAGGCTCAACACCGAGCTCCGCTGGTATGCCAGTATCGTTGTATCCTTCTGTGGTATATCAACTTTAATTTTATGGATGAATGGAAGCTATGACGGATTTTTTGAAGCACTGCGATATGCCTCTTTTCAGATAATTTCGCTGCTGACCACTACAGGTTTCACCACAGCGGATTATGAACTATGGCCGCAGGCGGCACTGATGCTGCTTTACATTGTCTGTTTCATAGGTGCATGTGACGGTTCAACCACAAGTGGTATAAAAATCGTGCATTTTGTCATCATCTGGAAACACATGGTTACTTCAGTCAAGAAAATGTTTTTCCAGCCCAGAACCATCCTGCCGATTCATCTAAATCACCGCGCCATTGATTCATCTGCGATCAACCTCTCAATCTGTTATTTCATCGCAAATATTTTCCTGCTCTTTGTGGGAGCGGCAGTAATGGTGCTTGTGGATTCAATGGATTATCAGACCGCTATGAGTTCAGTAATTTCTGCACTGATGAATATTGGTCCTGGATTTGGAGAGGTCGGTCCTTCAGAAAATTATTCGCAAATATCTACTCTTGGAAAATGGTTTCTCGCATGGCTGATGCTTGTGGGCAGACTGGAAATGTTTTCAGCTCTTGTGCTGCTCTTCCCTTCTTTCTGGAAAAGATAAAAGCTGTATGCTGAAAATTTTTTAATTACGGCTTGTCACTGGGCAAACACTTTTACTCTTTGCCTTCCCAATGTACTTTTACCATCCTTTCCGGACTTAGTTTCTGTAGGAAAGTACATTTTTCTTTATGGATGGTGATTACTCTTTCTTGAGTGAGATAACCCAGAATGACCTGGTTTTTCATCGGAGAGCAACAGCGTGCGATGCGTGTCATCACATTGTCCATTCCATCCACTATAATCTTGCCACTAGAGTGTGTAGGAGTTGTTTTCTTTTTGCCGGGCTTGAGTTTTTTATCTGCCGGTTTTTGAGTTTCAACTGTTGAGCTTGCAGAAGCGTCGTTTTGATCATCCACAAACCAGCGTCTAACTTCTTCACTGCGAATAGAGCCATCGCCTATACAAAATAAGATGTGATCAAACTCCTGATTTTTACGCTGAAGTGATTCATGTTCCATCCGCCCATCCCTGACTAGGCGGTTCAGATGAAGACCGTGATTGCGGAATTCCCGTTCCAGTATTTCCAATCCCTCTTTTCTACGACTTTCTCGACTGCGCTCTTGCAAAGCATGTTTTATTTTATTGCGGGCGTGGCGTGTTTTCACAAATTCGAGCCACTCTTTCCGTGGTTCCTGCCGCGGTGAGGTCAGTATTTCTACGGTATCACCGCTGTGTAGTCTGCCGTCAAGCCGTGTTATACTTCCATTAGCTTTTGCACCGGTCGTGCGGTTACCTACTTCTGTGTGAATTGCATAAGCAAAATCGACCGGTGTCGCGGTTTGAGGCAACTCCCGGATTTCCCTTGCCGGAGTCATGACATAAATATTGTCACTGAACAAATCAATCAGAGGAATCGTTTCGTCCTTACTGTCAGCGTTAGTTTTTTCTAGCTGTGATTCTTCAATTAGTTCTGCGGTTTTTCCTTTAGGAGCTTGCCGTTTTTCCTTGTAAAGCCAGTGTGCCGCAACCCCATATTCAGCCATACGGTGCATTTTATGAGTGCGGATTTGTATTTCAATTGGTCTTGAATATCCGGGATCATCATCCCGCAAATCGGTGACTGTTGTGTGAAGTGACTGATATCCATTGGATTTGGGTTTGATTATGTAGTCTTTGAAACGATCTTTTAGCGGAACCCAGTTTTCATGAATGTAACTCAGTGCGGCATAACAATCATCAACATCTTCAACCACAACACGAAATGCGATCAAATCCTGTATACGATCAAAATCGTTGTCCACTTTTTCCAGTTTTTGAAAAATCGAATAAAAACGTTTGTAACGTCCCTGAACTTCATGGCGAATGCCAGCCTGTTTTAAAATCAACTGAATTTTTGCTAATATTCTTTCAACATTTTCAGAACGTACACTTCGCTTTCGCGCGATTTTTTTCTTTAGGAGCTGATATTTGTCATATTCCAACTGCCGGAATGCGCTGTCTTCCAACTCTGACTTGATCCAGAAAATTCCTAATCGTCCTGCTAAGGCAGCATGCACATGCAGCGCAGTCCAGGCGGTAGCATCCCTTTTTTTTGGAGGAAGGGTTTCCAACTGCTCCAATTTCTGCAACTGCAGCACCAGAAAAACGGCGAGCAACTGCACGTCTGCTAGCACAGTCAGAAGCATCCTCAAAGTCAGTTCTGCCTGTTCCGGATTTTTTGGACGTTCAGGAAATTGATGCACCTTGAGCATCCGCTGATAAAGCAGAACAGCTTGCGCAAAAAATTTTGATGAATCATCCGGAATGTTATTTTCAAAGTTTTTTGGTAAATCTTCTGCATGCTGATAACATAAAAAAAGCAGCGCCGCCAGCAGGGAAGGAGGATTCAAAGAAAGTTGAGAGAGTTTTTGCAGGAGGGAATCTGCGGATTCAGGATCACTTTGCTGTGCATACCAATCTTCAAAAATCCTGTTAGCTAACGGATTTGTTAAATAAATTTCCGGGACAGGAGTCTTTTTGTCAACGTTAGACTTGACAGTGCCGATTGTCGGTGACAAAGCGTTTTGTGGTAGTTCAGTTCCTGGAAGTTTACTCATTTGCAGATTTACTGAAAAATATTTACAAGAGTCCTTGTGCCATGAAATAAGTATAAAGCTTGACGTCAAATTGAACGTTTTGTTCCATCTCTTCGTTGAAAAATGCTGAAATTTCTTCCGGATATTTCAGAAAAACTGTAATGAATTCTCCGGGTTCATTTTTAGCAACAGGCTGTCGATTCTCTGGCAGCATTTCGTCAACCGAAATATGTGCAAATGAAACTGTTTCAGAAAGAATGCCTGGCGATGAAAACAAGTCTGCGCTGATTTTTTCGACTATACCAACATAACCTGTTTCTTCCAAAAGTTCGCGTGTAGCGGTAGTTTCAGGATTTTCCCCAGGATCAACCAGACCGGCTGGGAATTCTAAGATGTAAGAATCCGTAGGCGGTCTAAATTGCCTTATCAAAATATATCGTCCGGAAGGTTTTAACTTTGCGATTATAATTACCGCTGCAGCTCTGTGTTTACGGTGTAAACCTTCCCATTTCCGGGTTTGTTTTTCATCATCTTCATAGCTGAATTCAACCATTTCTGACCAGCGTCCGCTGTAAAGCAACTGTTCCTTGAGTACACGGCTGGTACCGGGTTTGCCTGGTTTGTTGCTAGTGAAAATTGACATAAATTAAGTGAGCAAAAAATTAAATTACTTGCTTGTGCAGAAGCTGTTTTTCTGCATTGAGCTGTATTAAAAAGATAGCTGATTTACCGACAATCACAAACCAATTGTGAAAATGTTTTTGCGTTGTCTTTTGCAGGTGTCTGCAATATTATTCGGCTGACAAGAATTTATCTCTGAAAACCTGCTACAGTATAGTTGATTGCAAATATGAGAAGTATCCGTTTGATATGGATTGGTAAAACACAGCTTCCTTTTGTGCAGGATGGGATCAGTCTTTACCTGAAAAAATTGTCGCATTACATTAAGGTTGAGACAGAAGAAATACGAACTGCCAAATATGCTTCAGGTACAGTTGATCAGTGGCGCAGGCAGGAAACTGAAAAATTATTGAAGTGTCTGAATTCTAATGAGTTGAACGTTTTTTTGGATGAAAACGGTAAACGGCAGACTTCAATCGGCTTAGCCCAGTGGNNTCGAAAAACAAATGCCGCTTGGATGGCCGAGAGTAAATCTTATCATTGGAGGCGCATATGGTTTTGAGAAGTCTTTGCTCCCGGCCAATGTCACTTATTTACGTCTTTCCGATATGACTTTTACACATCAAATGATACGGTTGATATTACTGGAACAGCTTTACCGTGCTTTTACCATTATCCGCGGAGAACCGTATCATCATGTTTGATGCAGAGTTATGCATAATAAATACTAAAACCACACTATGAAACGTTTATTATTAATAGCAATCACCTTATTGCTTTTAGGCAGTATGGGCTATTTTGCCACGCAAAACAGCCACAATGTGTCGCTGAATTTATTTGGAAATTTCTCCATCCAGTTATCGGTTTGGATGGTCATCGTCGGTTCATTTATCGCAGGTTGGGCGGTGACGGAACTTTGGCAGTTTATCTCGCATCCTCAGCGATTTGTACAGAGTTTCCTGGGTAAATTTTCTCAATATAGGGACAATAAAAAACTACAGTTGACACAAAATTTTGAGAATGCGTCTTTGCTGCGTGATCCAAAACAGGTACGTAAAAATTTTAATAAACTGGATAATGATAAAACACCATTGTCCATACGTGTGCAGTATTTTGAACAATTGCGTTATGAAAACAGTGCGGAAGAACTGTTGCTTAAATATGCGGATCTTCGTGCTAAATATCAGGGTAATTTACAGGTTTTATTACCGTATTTAAAACTCTCCCTCGAGCTTAGCGAATGGGATCAGGTAGAGCGCTTGTGTCATGAAATTCTGCGGATAACACCAGGACATCCGGACGCTCTGGAAGGGCTGCGGCAGTTTCATATTGCCAGACAGGATTGGGTTGCCTGTATTGAACAGGAACGGGATCTGTTGAAAAAATACAGCGGCAGTCTCATGACAAAAGACCTTGAGCTGGAGCACGAAGAACATTTGCAAAAGGCGCTGCGGCAGGATCCAAAATGTTTGAAAAATTGGTCTTTCCGCTATCTGTCTCAAAAAAGAGATAGAAAAAACGATAAACCTCATGAAGCCGTCGGTGAGGCAGCGCAGTTCCAAAAGTCAGGCATGTTTTTAGATGCAGGTCGAGTTTTGAAAGATGCTTATGAGAGCACTGCTTCTCCGGAATTGCTAGGGACTTTGGAGAATGTTTATCAAGAAAGCGGTGCGGATGAACAAATTCTGGAAATGATCGGAGGATTTCATAATTCACGTCAACGTTCAATTCCTGCTTCTCTGATTTTTGCTAAACTACTTTATCAAAATGAGCGGATCGATGATGCATCGAAAATATTGAGTGAAGTTAATTTGCCTGCAAGGACAACTAAGTTTCAATTAACTAAACTTGGAACAAAAGAGAAAGGCCAGCAGATGACTGAAGAATGGAGCGATCTCTATCATGCTCTTCGTTTTTTGATTGCTGTCCGTCAAAACCGTTCAGAAGATGCCCTGCAGGAAGCAAAGCCCCTGCTGCGTGAAGCAAAATTATTGGGAATGATTTCCGGATGAAGATAATTGAGACAGATGGAATTGTACTCAAAACAATGGATTTTAAGGAAAAGGATAGCATCCTGACTTTTTTAACTTGTGATGCAGGCAAGAAAGCCGGAGTCCTTCACGGGGGAAAAAGTGTACGCTCAGGCAATGCTGCCAAAGCAGAATTATTTGTCATTAACCATTTTGAGTATTCAGAAAAACCAAGTGC
>ENA-UZWS01010240-UZWS01010240.1-metagenome-genome-assembly--contig:-Day-3-25m-contig-10240_pt1 | contig 11677 bp, 10 predicted proteins | sample MGYA00260343_ERZ794903 | MGnify/ENA metagenome assembly ERZ794903
CCAGTTGGATTTTTAGTTTCATTATCTAAAAAACCAATTGTAATTCGATTAGTGTTCTCTAATCCTTCAATACATATATCATCCTTTTCGCAGCTTATTATAAATAATGATATTAATAGAAAATGATGACCTCTTATCATGAGTTTAAATATCTTCAAAATTACTATATTTATAATAAAACTAAACACTTATATTTTGCAAACAAAAACCACTAAAGATTTAGCCCAATTTCACCTTGATTTAGAGAAAAAGTTTGGTGCACATGACTACCATCCGCTCCCTGTTGTATTAGAAAAAGGAGAAGGAGTTTTTATGTGGGATGTTAATGGAAAAAAATATTATGATTTCTTATCTGCTTATTCTGCGGTTAATCAAGGTCACTGTCATCCAAAGCTTGTGAATTTAATTAAGAATCAAGCAGAGACACTTACATTAACGTCTCGTGCATTTCACAATAATAAACTTGGAGAATATATGGAGTATGCTACAAATTTATTTGGTTTTGATCAACTTCTTCCAATGAATACTGGTGCAGAAGGTGTTGAGACTTCAATTAAACTTTCAAGAAAATGGGGATATTTAAAGAAAAATGTAGAAGAAAATAAAGCAAAAATTGTTGTATGTAATAATAATTTTCATGGTAGAACAACAACAGTTATTTCTTTCTCTACAGATCCAGGTTCAAAGGATTTCTTTGGTCCTCACACTCCTGGTTTTATTCATATTCCTCATGGAGATGTAGATTCTTTAGAAGAAGAATTCAAAAAGGATAAAAATATTGTTTCATTTTTAGTTGAACCTATTCAAGGAGAAGCAGGCGTCAATGTCCCTGATTCAAATTATTTAAAAGATGTTAGAGCTTTGTGTACTAAATACAATGTCTTAATGATTGCTGATGAAATTCAGACAGGACTTGGAAGGACTGGCTCTTTACTAGCTTCTTGTGGTAATTGTGATTGTAGTAACTCATGTGAGCAAAAATCATCATATGTAAGACCGGACATTCTAATTCTTGCAAAAGCACTAAGTGGTGGAACTTATCCTATTTCAGCTGTTTTATGTGATTCTGAAATAATGGAAGTCATCCAGCCAGGACAACATGGAAGTACTTTTGGTGGAAATCCCTTTGCTGCAAGTATTGCAAAAAAGTCTTTAGAAATAATTATTGAGGAAAATTTATCTCAGAATGCAAGAAAGCTTGGAGAGATATTTAGAGCAGAGATTAATAAATTTATAGAGACTAGTAACATTGTTAATTTAGTCAGAGGTAAGGGCCTTTTAAACGCAATAGTTATAAACGATTCACCAGATAGTAAAACTGCATGGAATATATGCTTACGCTTAAGAGACAATGGTTTATTAGCAAAGCCAACACAGGGTAATGTGATAAGATTTGCTCCACCTCTTGTAATGACAGAAGATCAGCTCTACGACTGTATAAGAATTATCACTTCTACGATTAATGAATTTGAAACAAAGTAAATGAAAGTATATTTTGATAATGCTGCAACTACTAAAGTCAGAGATGAAGTTATTGATGAAATTTCTTCAGTTTTAAAGAATTGTTTTGGAAACCCTTCTTCTACTCACTCTTTTGGAAGATCTGCGAAGTCTTACATAGAAACTTCAAGAAAATCTATTGCAAAAATTTTAAACTGTGAGCCTGGAGAAATTATATTTAACTCTGGAGGTACTGAGTCTGATAATTCAATTTTAAAGTGTGCTGTCAAAGACTTAGGGGTAAAACATATTATCTCCTCAAAGATTGAACATCATGCAATTACACATACTTTAGAAGAGCTTGAGACTCAAGATGTCTCAATTCATTATGTTAAACTAAAAAGTAATGGTCAAGTTGATTTTAAAAATTTAGAAGAGCTGTTGACTTCGATTAAAGAACCGAAGTTAGTCACCCTAATGTACATAAATAATGAGATTGGAAATATTTTAGATATAAAGAGTGTTTCTGAATTATGTCAAAAGTATAATTCATTTTTTCATTCAGATGCAGTTCAAGCTGTTGGGCATTATCAGATTGACTTAAAATCCTTAAAAATTGATTTTCTCTCATCGGCAGGGCATAAATTTCATGGTCCAAAAGGTGTTGGATTCACATACATTAATAAATCAACTAAAATTAAATCTTTCATTTGTGGAGGTCCTCAAGAAAGAGGTTTAAGAGCTGGTACAGAGTCTGTTCATAATATAGTTGGAATGACTAAAGCACTCGAGATTGCTAATAAAAACATGGATAAAGAAACTAATTATGTTAGCACAATAAAAAAGTATATGATTGAAAATTTGATTGGTTTATTCCCAAATATTCATTTTAACGGAGAATCTGGAGATATGACTAATAGCACCTACACTGTTTTAAATGTATGTTTTCCTATTTCTAATGATAAAGCAGCTATGCTTGACTTTCAACTAGATCTTAAAGGAATTGCTTGTTCTAAAGGGAGTGCATGTCAATCAGGAAGTTCTGAAGGTTCTCACGTATTAAGCGAAATACAGGATGATTCTCATAAAATTTTTCCATCCGTAAGATTTTCTTTTTCACATAATAATAAAAAAGAAGAAGTTGACTATTTAATTGAAACCCTTAAAGAATTTATTAGTTCTTAATTAATAATATATTTTAGATTTATAAACCCCTTTATTTCCAACACCATCTTCATATTTAATTATTAATTCATTTTCACCATTTTCAATTACTCCATCTGATAAATTATGAAATATTAAGTTGGATTTTGGCTCATATTCAAACAATGCCCAATTTCCATTAAAATAACTAGAATAACTTTTAATTCCTGAAAGTTCATCTTTAAGCCTTAACCTTAAGCTTCTTTTTCCTTTAATATTTGAATTGCTTTTAAAATTAATTGGTATGATTTCGGGTTTTAAAGTGTCTCTTGAAATGATATACTTTCCTAATGAAGAAGTATTAGTATATATAAATGAATCATTTTTCTTTGAGCTTAAATAACTTATCCTCTCATTAATTATTTTACCTATAAATGACTGTCTTAATCGCATGGTATCAGTTATCTTATGAGGTAATTTTACTCTTACAGAAGATCTAAATGGATCTTTTTCTTTACCTAAATCAAGTGTATCGGAATTGTAAGAAATATTTAATAATAAATCATCATAGAAAGTGTTTTTGTCAATTTCAATTATTGATGAATTTTTGTTTAGAGTATAATCTTGATCAGTTAAGATTTCTATCCCTTGATAAGAAGTTTCAGTAGATTTAATATCTACACTTTTTAATCTAAATTTTATATATGAAGAGTTTTCATTCCAGTCTGAAATTTTTATAATAACAGAGTTGTCTTTATAATTATCTGAATTTATAATTCCATTAAAAGAATTCTTTTTAAGAAAAGATAGATTAGAATTACGAGGGGTATATATTTTTAAAACCTTTTTATTTCTCTCAATTAGAGATTGATAATCATACATTATTTTTTTAAAGTGATTCTCACTAAATTTAATTTTATTCATTTGATATGAATAACTTAATATTGAATCGATAAAAAGTTCAACTTTATATATCCCATTCTGATTATATAAATTCTTATACTGTATATCATATATATCAAGCCCAATACCAATTTTACCATTATATCCAATTATATCAGATATGTATGTGGAGTCATTAAGCTTGCTTATTTTTTTTCTAACAGGAAGTTTTTTTACTAAGCTGTTATCCTCATTGATTATGTACAAACCTCTTATTATTGGTCTTTCTTGATCAACATATTTATAATTAAACATTAATGGATTTATGGCATCCTGATTTTTAGTTTCTCTTATTTCAAAATGAAGATGAGGACCAAAAGATCTACCTGTATTTCCAGAATATCCTATTAAACTTCCTTTGCTAATTATGAATTCATTTTTTTTTGGAAATTTTTTTATTGAATTTTTTTTTGATTTATAAAGTTCAGACTTTATATAATTATTTAGCTCAGGACTAAAGTTTCTTAAATGAGCATAAACTGAAGTATATCCATTAGGGTGATCTATGTATATGACTTTTCCATATCCATAATTATTAACTTCTATTCTTGAAACAAATCCATCTTCAATACTAAAAACCCTCTGTCCCTGTACTCCTCTGCTTTTAAAATCTATTCCAGTATGGAACCTTGATCTAAACTCTCCAAATGTCCCAGAAAGATCAAAGGGGGCATCAATTGGAGAATGGAAGTTAATTTCTTGGGAAATAAGAAAATTTATATTGAATATAAATAGTATTGTAAAAAGAATTCGTAGAAAAAATCTCATTTCACCTCAAATTTAACTTAAGATTTTTATAAATTGAAATCAATAAAATAATTTTTTAGTTATATGCTTTTAAATCATGTAAATTCTTTAAAAGAAAAAATTGATCTTCTCTTAAATAAAGTAGATGAGCTTAAAGTTATCAATGATTCTATGAAAACAAAAAATGACTATTTAATTAATGTAAATAAAGATCTTGAAGCTAAGATTAAGGTTATTCAAGCAAAAGAAAAACAACTTAAGCTTGTATCAGCGATAACTGAGGATAACACTGACAAGCAATACTTTAAAAATAAAATTGATTATTTAATCAAAGAAATAGATTATTGCATTGATAGAATATCAATATAGCTAATATGGAAGATAATATTAAAATAAAATTAAGTATAGGTGATAGACTCTATCCTCTTACAATTCAAAGATCTCAAGAGTTTTACTTTCGTGAAGCTTCTAAAATAATTGAAAAGACAATTAAAAATCTTGAAGAAAATTATTCTGTAAGGGATAAACAAGATTTACTAGCAATGTGTTGTATTCAATTTGCTGCTAAAAATCTTCAAAATAAATCTAAATTAAGCGATTCAGATACGGAAGTAGAGAAAACTATTTTAAAAATCATAGATGATATTGACAAATCCATTTTAACTTCTTAAATTTACTTGAACCTGTATTAGTGATTTTTGGTAAACTCAACGAGTATTAATTAAGAAAGGTGAGTTTAAATGCTAAAGCAAGCTATCTTCGAATAGATCCTTGAATGTTTAATTAGCCTTAATCCTGTTTATTAGGAGTTTATGCAATACTCACTTTAATACAGGTTTTTTTTCAACTCTTTACACTTTAGTCATAAAACTCTATCTCCATCCTGTCCATCAGTTTGGTGTCCACCCTTAATAGGATCATCAACTTTATTTAATGCCCATACCAAAGCAATAACCCAAAAAACAATTGTTGCTCCAAAAATGTTCATCAATAAAATTATCCATCTATTACGGTGAGACCTTTTAAAGGCAATGATGGTTGGTAGAAAATAAATAGCTAATACAATAAGACCTATCAAAGAAAAAAACAACAAGACGATTCCATCTGAACTCTCAGCTAAAAATAGATTAATATTCATTCTCTAATTTAGTTTAATTTTTAGAGTTAATGTTTTCCAAACCTCTTTTATTTCTTTTTTTAACTATGTGAGAAGGTTCCCATCTTCATCCCATTCTGCAAGATCATTCCTCTTCGTTTGATCAACACACCTAGAAATCCATTCTTCATCGTAAGAAACTGAATAATCTTTCAAGATTTCATCTGGTATCCCATCCCATATATTAGGAGTGTTCCCTTTATATTCAAGCTCTTTAATTCCAATTTCAGATGTAAAATATCCAGTTATTATCATTCCTCTATACACAGCAAATAACCTGATAGCTTCTTGAAGATTATCATCAGTATTATCATTAAAGGCAATATCATCAAAAACAGACTGAATTTGAATGTCTGTGCATTCAAGTAATTTTGATCCAAATCTAACTTCGCATATTTGATCAAAGACAATTAAGCCTCTTCTAAGTACTTTTTCACCATATTCATTATGAGCTGGTGTACTAAAATCTTTTGCTATGATTTCAAATAGTTCAACAACACCGGCATCTTTAATATTTCCATTTTCATTTGGTGGTAGTACTATATTGGCAATTTTATCTATAGTTTTAAGTTCATAGTCATTAAAAAACTTTCCCTTAAGCATTTTATAATCCCATTCCAACTCCTCAGGAGTTCTTCCATATTTATATTTCCAAACTTGATCTAATATTAATTTATCTTCATCAGTTATACAACTGTTAAATGTCATTGTTGCACCAAGAGATCCAAGTACTAGGGTTTTTAAGCTATCTCTTCTTTTCATCAGATATTTTGTTTCTTTAATTCTTTAATTATATGTTCAGAAGTTCTCCATGATAATGCCATTATAGTCCAAGTTGGATTTTTATCAGCCTGAGAAACAAATGGTGCAGCATCCACTATATATACATTGTCTACATCATGGAGTCTTTCATATTTATTTACAACAGAATTCTTTGAATCATTACCCATCCTTGTAGTTCCTACTTCATGGATAATTTCTCCAGGAGCAGATATCCCATAATTATCTTTTTTAGTTGGTTTTGAGCCTAATGGAATTCCCCCCATATTATGTGCAATCTCCTCAAATGTATCATGCATGTGTTTTACTTGTTTAAATTCATTATCTGACCATTTGTACCTAAACCTTAATACTGGAATTCCATATTTATCTTTAGCATCAGGATCAATCTCACAATAATTTTCTTTTAGTGGTATAGCCTCGCCTCTACCTGAAAGAGATATTGTTGACCCATAGTACTTTTTAACATCGTCTCTTAATGAGTCACCATAACCTCCAGCTCTTAGTCCAAAAAATTTATTAAACTCATTTGGGTTAAATCCAAATCCATATTCTGGCATTTTAAAACTCCTTCCAATCTCTATATGATATCCTCTCGGGAAATCAAGTTTTTTATTATCAAGCCACCATGGAGAATAAACATGCATCCCTCCAACACCATCTTCATTATAGGTTTTTCTATTTATCAATTCTGGAATAAAAACGCCTCTTCCAGCTCCAGTGGAATCATGAAGATATTTCCCTATTAAATTACTGCTATTTCCTAATCCATTTGGATGAGCCTTACTTTTAGAATTAAGTAAAATTCTAGCTGTACTACATGCAGATGCAGCTAAAACTACAATTTTACCTTTTATAGTATAATCTTTTCCATTCTCTTTATTAATAAATGATACTCCAGTTGCACGGCCATTTTTATCAGTTAATACCTCGTTAACCATTGAATTAACATATAAGTCAACCATTCCTCCTTTTAAAGACGGAATTACTAAACACGAGCTAGATGAAAAATCGCCATATACTGAACAGGATCGATCACATTGACCACAATAAAAACAAATACCTCTATCATTATTTATCCTTTTTGTAAGTATAGATAGTCTAGAAGGAATTACTTTGACACCAGATTTTTTAGCACCATTTATATAAAAAAGTTCATGTAAACGAGGTTTTGGTGGTGGCAAGAAAAAACCATCAGGATCATTAAACATATTTTCTTTTGTTCCAAATACACCAATTAATTTATCTAGTTTGTCATAATATGGTTTAATATCTTCATATGAAATTGGCCAATTCTCTCCAAGTCCATCATAATCTTTGCTTTTAAAATCTTTAGGTCCAAATCGTAGAGAGATTCTCCCCCAGTGGTTTGTTCTTCCACCTAACATCCTAGATCTCCACCATCTAAAATTTGAATCTTCAACAGAAGAATATGGTTCGCCATCCAAAGACCAGTCTCCATATGACATGTGAAAGTCTCCAAATGCTCTATTAGTTCCAGCTCCTCTTCTAGGTGATTCCCATGGCCATTTTAATTGAGTTTGTTGATCTGGGCTAGCAGGATCAAAATATGGTCCAGATTCAACTAAAGCTACTTTTACGCCAGCTTCACTTAATATTTTGGTAGCCATTCCTCCACCGGCTCCTGAACCTACAACAATTACGTCATATTCTTTTTTACTCTTAAGTATTTCCATAAACCAAAGTGAATTTATTAAAAACTTTTAAATATTAACTTACTTAGCAATAAACTTTTCTTATATTAAATATCAAGCATTAAATATCAATAAAATTATCTTTAGTTTAAAATTTAAAATACTGCATTTTTACTGCTTATTTAAATCATGACAATAGAAATCTGCGCCACATCTATTAAGTCAATTATAAATGCTCAAAATGCAGGAGCAGATAGAATTGAGTTATGTGAAAAATATTTAATTGGTGGTGTTACTCCATCTATTGATTTTACTCTTGAATCAATAAAAAAATCAAGAATTCCAATTAATATACTTATTAGACCTAGAGGTGGTAATTTTAATTTTATGGATCAAGAATATGAAAGTATGATTGAATCAATTTATAATTTTAAAAATTACAACATAAACGGATTTGTTATTGGCTTTCTTAATGAAGATGAAAAAATTGACTCTAATAGATTGATTGAATTTAGAAAAATTACAAAAGGTTATGAATTAACATTTCACAGAGCTTTTGACCATCTTATTAATCAAGATGAATCATTAGAATTATTAATTGAAAATAAATTTGATAGAATTCTTTGTTCAGGTGGTATTATTAATTCAGAGAAAGGATTTGAAAGGCTTAAATACCTTAAGAAAATATCTAAGGATAGAATTTCAATAATGCCTGGTGGGGGTATAAATTTGAAAAATTTTAATCTATTTAAAAACTCAAATTTTAATGAAATTCATCTTTCTGCAATTGATAAAAATATTTCACTTGATTCTAATTTTAATATTATTAGAGAAATTGTAGAGAAGAGTAAATAATAAAATATTATTTTTGAAAAAAATAAATATGACTTTTGATATTGATGTTATAAAGAGTGTCTATTCAGGGATGTCCTTGAAGGTTGAAAATGCAAGGAAGATTATTGGAAGACCTCTAACTCTGGCTGAAAAAATATTATATTCTCATTTATGGGATGGATCCTCCAATACTATATTTAAAAGAGGCGAAGATTATGTTGATTTCGGACCAGACAGGGTTACTTGTCAAGATGCTACTGCTCAAATGGCACTTCTTCAATTTATGCAAGCTGGTAAAGATAAGGTAGCTGTACCTACTACAGTTCATTGTGATCATCTAATATTAGCTCAATCAGGTGCTCAACAGGATCTTAAAAACGCAAATAAAGTTAGTTCTGAAGTGTTTAATTTCCTTGAGTCTGTTTCAAGAAAATATGGAATTGGATTTTGGAAGCCAGGTGCAGGAATTATTCACCAAGTAATTCTTGAAAATTATGCATTTCCAGGAGGAATGATGATAGGTACTGATTCTCACACTGTTAATGCTGGTGGGTTAGGTATGGTTGCAATTGGAGTAGGAGGTGCAGATGCTGTTGATGTAATGGCTGGAATGCCTTGGGAATTAAAATTTCCTAAGTTAATAGGGATTAAATTGACCGGAAAGTTAAATGGTTGGGCCTCAGCTAAAGATGTTATTTTAAAAGTGGCAGGCATACTTACTGTTAAAGGTGGTACTGGACATATTTTAGAATATTTTGGTGATGGTGCCGAATCACTTTCTTGTACTGGAAAAGGTACTATTTGTAATATGGGAGCTGAAGTAGGTGCTACAACTTCAATTTTTGCTTACGATAAATCAATGGAAAGGTATTTAAATTCTACTGAGAGAAAAGATATTGTAGAAGCAGCTTCTTCAGTTAAGAATGATCTTAGGGCTGATCAAGATGTTTATGATAACCCTGATTTATATTTTGATGAAATAATTGAAATTGATTTGAATACTCTTACACCTCACATCAATGGACCTTTCACTCCAGATCTAGCTACACCAGTTGATGAAATGAAAAACAAAGCTAAAGCTGAAGGTTGGCCTACTGAAATAAAATGGGGTTTAATTGGTTCATGTACAAATTCTTCTTATGAAGATTTATCTAGAGCAGCATCTATAGCTAGACAAGCCTTAGAAAAAAATATTAAAACAAAATCTCAGCTAGGAATTAATCCTGGCTCAGAACAAGTTAGATATACTGCTGAAAGAGATGGGATAATTGAGGTATTTGAGAAATTAGAATCTAAGATTTTTACTAATGCTTGTGGGCCATGTATAGGTCAATGGTATAGACCAGGAGAAGACAACACTAAAAAGAATTCTATTATTCATTCATTTAACAGAAACTTTTCTAAAAGAAATGATGGAAATCCAAATACTCATGCGTTTGTTACTTCACCTGAAATGGTAATGGCAGTTGCTCTTTCTGGTAATCTTGATTTTAACCCTCTTACTGATAAGCTAACTTCAGAAGATGGACAACAAGTATTTCTTGATCCACCAATAGGAGATGAATTGCCTTCTAATGGTTTTGCATACGAGGATAATGGTTATGTTGAACCACCACTAGATGGATCTAATATTGAAATAAATATCAATCCAGAATCAAAAAGACTTCAAGTTCTTGAACCTTTTAGCCCTTGGAATGGTGAAAATATTAATAATGCAAGACTTTTAATAAAAGCACACGGTAAATGTACTACAGATCATATTTCAATGGCAGGACCTTGGTTGAGGTTTAGAGGTCATCTAGATAATATCTCTGATAACTGCTTGATAGGTGCTGTTAACCATTTTAATATGGAGACTAATTCTGTAAAGAACTTAATAACAGGTGAATATGGTCCAGTTCCAGAAACTCAAAGATTTTATAAAAAAAATCAAGTAGCTACAATCGTTGTAGGAGATCATAACTATGGAGAGGGGTCTTCAAGAGAACATGCTGCAATGGAGCCAAGACATTTAGGGATTAAAGCTGTGATTGTTAAGTCATTTGCAAGAATTCATGAAACAAATCTTAAGAAGCAAGGAATGTTAGCATTTACCTTTGACCAAGAAGATGATTATAATAAAATACTTGAAGATGATGTCTTTAATTTTATTGATTTAAAAACTTTTTCACCTGGCAATAAGTTGTCTCTTGAAATTATTCATTCTGATAATTCTAAAGAAATAATTAAATTGAATCATACTTTTAATTCTCAACAAATTGAATGGTATAAAAATGGTTCAGCATTAAACTTAATTAAGTCTAATAAAGGATGATTAAAGATCTTAAATACCTAATGGCATACTCTATTGCAATCATTGCATTTATTGGTATTTTAGCGGGAGGGCCCCTTGTCTATTTAACTGTTGTTTATACTTTTATTTTTATTCCGATATTAGAATCAAATACAAAGGAATATAAAAACGAGTATTCAGATGATGAGAAGAAAAATAGAAATCTAGATCCATTCTTTGATTTTTTACTTTATCTAAATATTCCTATAGTTTTCGGAATATTTTTTGTTTCTCTAAACACATTACTTTATACAAACTCTGTTTATGAAATTATAGGTATAATTATATCAGCTAGTATTGTTATGGCTACTAATGGAATTAATGTTGCACACGAGCTTGGTCATAGAAAATCTTTATTTAGCAGAACTTGCTCTAAGTTACTCTATCTCCCTTGTCAGTATATGCATTTTTTTATTGAGCATAATTATGGTCACCATATTAATGTTGCTACACCTGATGATCCTGCTACTGCAAAATATAAGCAGAATTTATATAGTTTTTGGATTAGTTCAGTAACTAAAACATATATAAGTGCTTGGAGAATCCAGTTAAAACTTTTAAGAGTTTCTAAACTAAGTTTTTTTTCTCTTAGAAATGATATGATATTTTATACTTTGTTTCAAATTTCATTTTTAATTTTTATATATC
>ENA-UZWS01011296-UZWS01011296.1-metagenome-genome-assembly--contig:-Day-3-25m-contig-11296_pt1 | contig 11664 bp, 10 predicted proteins | sample MGYA00260343_ERZ794903 | MGnify/ENA metagenome assembly ERZ794903
CCGAGGTAGCCGGCAATGGTCTTGGCCTTGGCCGGGGACTCGACGATGACGAGTGCGTCACCCATGGGTTGCCCCCTCGTCAGTGGCTCGGGCACCCAGCAGAATGACCACGCCGATCAGGGCTGCGACCATCGAGGCTAGGAGGATGCCCACCTTGGCCTCGTCCTGTATCGCCAGGTCGTCGAAGGCCAGGCCGGTCACGAACAGCGAGACGGTAAAGCCGATACCGGCAATGGCCGAGATGCCGACCACGTGCCGGATAGTCGCCCCCGACGGCAACGCCGAGATGCCCAGCCGCACCGCTCCCAACGTGAACAGGCTGACGCCCACCACCTTGCCGACCACCAACCCAAGAGCCACGCCGATGGTCACCCCGGAGCCGAGCGCGTCGCGCAACGAGTCCCCACTAATCTCGATCCCGGCGTTGGCCAGCGCGAAAATGGCAATAATCATGAATCCGGTGATGGGGTGGAGTTGTTGTTCGAGCCGGGCCGCCACCGAGACCGACTCATTCATCCGGAACTTGGCCTCCCGGAGGCCGTCGGCATTCAACGACCCGACGTCGATGGGTGCGATCTCGCCCGGCTGGAGGAGGACACCCGCCGGGGCCAGGAGCCCCATGATCACCCCGGCGATCGTGGCATGCACCCCAGAGCGGAACATGGCGTACCAGAGCACCGATCCCAACACGATGTACAGCGGCGTGTACCAGACCTTGAACCGGGTCAGGAGGACGACGGCCACCGTGGTGGCGACAGCCAGCACCAGCCACTCGCCGGCCAGGTCGCTGGTGTAGAAGACGGCGATCACGATGATCGCCCCGATGTCATCGACGATGGCCAGCGACAGCAGAAAGACCTTCAAGGGCGTCGAGATCCGGTTGCCTAGCAGGGACAGCACTCCGACGGCGAAGGCGATGTCGGTAGCCATAGGGATCCCCCACCCGGCCGAGGTGTCACCCGACGAGTTGAAGGCGAAGTAGATCAGTGCCGGGACGACCATGCCGCCTAGTGCCCCAGCCGCCGGGAGCAGGGCGGCCCGCCGGTCGCGCAGATGGCCGGCGACCAACTCACGCTTGATCTCGAGGCCCACCACGAAGAAGAAAATGGCCATCAGGGCATCGTCCACCAGTTGAACCAGCGTCAGCGGGTGCCCGTGGTGTTCGAGCCGCAGATCGCCGACCCCTAGATGGACCTCGGTGTGCCAGAAATCGTGGTAGCTCCCCGACCAGGGAGAGTTGGCCCAGATGAGAGCCGCCACGGTGGCCACCATGAGCAGGATGCCGCCGGCCGCCTCGATGCCCAGGAACCGCATGACAGGCCGGCCGAGGGTGCGCGCCAGAGGACGGTCACTGCCCAGCCACGTAGGTCTCGATGCAGATTGTGGACCTGACATCGTTGCTTCCAGCACTCCCTCGGGGTTCGTCTCCAGCGGGATCAGGTTGATCTCCACCGCCGTTGCGTCGCCCGAACGGTAACCGGCACCCTGTGGCATCACTATGGATGCCCGCCTGTGGACACCGGCTTCGGGACCGGGGGCGCTGTTGTTCCGGTGCGCTGTTCCTCGGGAGACTGGTCAGCTGGGGCGGATCGTGAGGCGGACCGTCGTGCCGTCTGGACCGCTCTCCACCTCAGCCTTGTCGGCTAGGCGATGCATCAACGCCACACCCAAACCCGACTCGTGGCGAAGCCGCTCCGGGGTCTCCACATCGGGCAGGTCCGGCACTGCGTCGGGATCGAACCCGGGGCCGTGGTCCATCACCTCGACCAATACCTTGTCGTCCCCCACCCGACACCGGATTAGGACACGGTCCGGCGCACCGATCGCGCTCTGGGCCTCGATCGCGTTGGTGACTGCCTCGGATACCACGAGTCGGAGGTCGGCCACCCGTCCGGGCTCGAGCGGTGATTCGGTGCCGCCGCCCGAGACGGCGGCCGCACCCACCACAGCACGTACCAACTGCAGGAATTCAGGATGCGGAGGGACGGTCAACTCGATGCCCGCCACTGGAACCTCGTTCATGCCAGCGCCCGCCCGGCCATAGCCGTCGCGGCAGCATCCACGTCCCGGTGCAGAGCGAACACCCGATCCAGGTCGCACATCTCGAACACGCGACGAATCCGGGGCTCAGGACACACCACCACCAGATCACCGTCGTGTGTCCGGAGTCGCCGAAGGGCACCGACCACCACGCCGAGCCCCGCGGAGTCCACGAAGTCGACCGCCGTCAGGTCCAGGACCACCAGGCGAGCACCACTGTCCACCACGGTCACCACGGCCTGACGAAGACTGGGAGCGCCAGCCATGTCAAGGTCACCCAGCACGGTCAGCACAACGGCGGTCGGACCACCCGAGGCATCGAGCGGACGCAGGTCACGGCTGAGGACGTCGAGTTGCACCTGTCTGATTCCCCTCCATGTAGTCGATCCGGCCCGGCCCGGTTCTCCACCAACGCTAGACCACCGATCCGACCCCGGTCCCTCACAAGAACGACCCGGAGGGCACCTCTGAAGTCAGCCCGTCATGTCGGGAGAGGCCCACCTCACTCCAGGAACATCACGGCCGAGGCGGTCAGCACCACATCGGGCAGCGCCGGACCGATCTACGGCGTGTCGATCCGAGCCAGGTGGCGGATAGTCACCGTCGACCACCCGCTTGACGTCGATGTCCAGCGGGTTCAAGCCTGCGGAGCCGATCACCGCGTCCTCCACCCGGCGCAACGGTGACCGTCCGCCGCTACCCGGACCCCTTACGAGCATCGCGTTCCCCCGTCCGCCCTTCACCGGCCAGTAGATCTCCATCACCACTCCCACGCGATCGTTCGTCACCGATGGAGGAGCAGGAACCGGTCGGACTCATGACGGTGCCCAGTCCCGACCTGAGGCAGCGCAATAGGATCGGATTCGTGGAGGCGGCCTTCTTCGACCTCGACAAGACGGTCATCGCGCGGGCTTCGATGGCCGCGTACGGGCCGGCACTCCATCGAGCCGGCTACCTGAGTGCGCCGATGGCCCTCCGGGCCGCCTGGGGCCAGGTTCTATTCCGGTTCTTCGGCGCCGATGAGGGGAGCATGGCCCGGGCCCGCCAGACCGCCCTCCGTCTGGCCGCCGGCTGGGATCAGGAAGCCCTGCAGCGGTTCGCCCGTGACCATCTGGCTGAGGTCATCGAGCCCATTGTCTACGACGAGGCCCTCGACCTCTTCGCCCACCACCGTGCCGAGGGGCGCCTGCTGATCCTGGTGTCGGCGTCACCAGTGGAGATCGTGGCCCCGCTGGCCGATCACCTCGGCGTCGACGAGTTCATCGCCACCACCCCAGAGACCGATGCTGACGGTAAGTACACCGGAGAGGTCGAATTTTACGCTCAGGGCCCAGACAAGGCGAACGCCATCAAACGGCTGGCTGACGACCGAGGCATCGACCTCGCGGGATCGTGGGGCTATTCGGACTCGGTTACCGACCTGCCGATGCTGGACGTGGTCGGCCATCCGGTGGCCGTGAACCCCGACCGGTATCTCCGCCGGACGGCCGAGATCCGGGGTTGGCTGATCCGGGAGTTCGAAAATCCAGTACCCCTGGGGGACCGGGTTCCCATCGATCGGAATTGGATCGCGGCGACCACGCTCTCCGCTCTGATCGTGGCCGCCATCGTGGCTCTGGCGCGCCGCATCGGACGCCGGCGGGCCGACTGAACCGACCGGACTGACCGAGCGACAGGACCAACTGGCCCAGCCACCCGTCGGGTGCTCTAGATCGAGCGGACCTTCTTGACAGCGACGGCAACCAAGGTGCCGAGCGCAGCCAACATCACAAGCTTCTTCATGGTCCTCATGCTAGGTCCGGACCCCGCGTCGCGCACGGGGTGGTTACCCGTCGCGAAGTAGTGGCATCACGCCCGATCCCGTACCGTCACCGATGGAGGTGTCTGAGTACCTGGTGGGCTCCCCCGCCTTCAAAGCGGGTGGGACGGGCGATCCCCGTCCGGCGGGTTCGATTCCCGTCCACCTCCGCCAGCCACAGCCCGACCCGATGAACGGGTCGGGCGGCCGGCCCGTCGATGGGACGGTCCGAACCCAGTAGCCGGTTTCTCAGACCGCCAACAGGTCGCGTGCGCCGGTATCGCTGCTCGGGTGACGAAGCTTGGACATGGCCCGGGCCTCGATCTGACGGATCCGCTCCCTGGTCAGATTGAAGTGCTCCCCGACCTCCTCGAGCGTGCGGGGCTCGCCCCGGTCCAGCCCGAAGCGCAACTTCAGGATCTCCCGTTCACGGGTATCCAGCGGTGCCAATAGACGGCTGATCTCCTCGGGCAGCAGCGAGGTGGCTGCGACCTCGAACGGCGACTCGGCCGCCCGGTCCTCGACGACGTCACCCAGTTCAGCATCGCCGTCCTCGCGCAACGGTTCGCTCAGCGACAGCGGTTCGGCCGCGAAGCGCAACGCCTCGGTGACCTTCTCCTCGGGCATCTCGACCTCAGCCGAGAGCTCGGCCAGCGTGGCCTGACGTCCGAACTTCAGCTCGAGGCGGGACCGTGCCTTCTGCAGGCGGGCCAGGGTGTCACCGGCATGCACCGGAAGGCGAATGGTCCGCCCGGTGTTGGCGATGCCGCGGGTGATGGCCTGACGGATCCACCAAGTGGCGTAGGTGGAGAACTTGAAGCCTTTGCGCCAGTCGAACTTCTCGACGGCGTGCATCAGACCGAGGTTGCCTTCCTGGATGAGGTCCAGCAACGGCAGCCCAGAGGCCTGGTACTTCTTGGCGATGGAGACGACCAGTCGGAGGTTGGACTGGACGAACGTGCGCTCGGCCTCCTCGCCCCGCTTGATATTGCGCTTCAGCTCGCGCTTACGGGCCGGCGTAAGGCTGTCGCCCTTGGCGGACATCTCGGCCCGACCCTCGATGCCCGCTTCGATCTGCTGGGCGAGGCGAACCTCACCCTCCTTGGTCAGCAGTGGATATTGACCAATATCGGTGAGATACAGCCGGACGAGGTCTTCCTCGTCCCGTTCGACCCGCTCCTTGGCCACCCTCGTCTCCTCCAGCCGGGGGAACATCCGGCCCGTCTTACGGGACCGCCGTTCACCGAATCATTCGCCTGTCAACACACCCGATCGGCTCGCCCCGAAGGGCGGATGGTGGGTCGGATGGCAAAGTTGCCCCCACTCCCCCGATCGACCGTCACCATATCCACGACCCTCTGGATGCCAACACGAAAAGGTGACCGCCGTCACGAAGCATGACGATACCGGCGGGACCTGTCATGGATGGCCCGCCATGGAACAACGGCTCATGGATGGCGAGGCCGGTCCGCGAGATCGGCGAGCACCAACCGCAGCACGCGACGCGCCGGCGCATCACCGACCGGCGAGAGTCGATCGGCCAGTCCCACGAGGTGGGCCACCACGCCGTCCAGAACCGGGGCGACAGCCGCCGTCCGCGCCGAGGGCGCCACGTCGAGCATGGCCAGCACGGCGGTCAGTCGAACCGGGTCCGAGGCCGCGTCGCGTACCTCGGCCAACAACACCGACTCGGGGACCTGATCGCGCCACCATCCAGCGTGCTCGGTGAGACGCGCCGAAAGGGAGGCCATCGTGGCGGACGAGGCGATATCAGCCCCGTCGGTCGACCAGTCTCCCAACTGTCCAGCCAGCGCCTCGCAGAGGTCGGCCAACTGCGTGAACTCGCTGGTCCCACCCTCGGTGGTGAGTGATGTCGGTCCCTCATGCAACGGTGCATCGGTCACGGCAGTCACCCCCGGAAGTGGTTGACGATCGGCATGCGACGGTCGCGGCCGAACCCGCGTGTGGTCACCTTCGGACCGAGCGGCGTCTGGCGACGCTTGAACTCCGCTCCGTCCACGAGGCGGACCACCTGGTCCACCAGATCAGGATCGTGGCCCTCGGCCACCAGTTCGGCTCGGGTTCGATTGCCCTCCACGTAGGCCTCCAGCAGCGGGTCCAGCACGTCGTATAGCGGAAGGCTCTGGTCGTCTGTCTGGTCGGGCCGTAGCTCGGCCGACGGGGGCTTGGTAAGGATGCGTTCGGGAATGACCGGCTGTCCGTCTAGCCCCGGTTCCCCGGCATTGCGCCACCGACATAGGTCGTAAACCCTGGTCTTGTAGAGATCCCGGATCACCGCGTAGGCCCCCGCCGTGTCGCCGTACAGCGTCGAGTAGCCGACCGCCGACTCGCTCTTGTTGCCGGTGGTCAGCACCATCCATCCGTGGGCATTGGACAGGCCCATCAGCAGCACGCCGCGGATACGGGCCTGCAGGTTCTCGTCGACGAGGCCGGTCGGGCCCCCCTCGATGGCCCTGGCCAACACGCCGGTCAGGGCCAAATGGGCCTCTTCGATGGGAAGGACGTGGGCGTCGATTCCCTGAGAGGCGACCAGTGCCCGGGCGTCGTCCACCGAATGGTCGCTGGAGTACCGAGACGGCATGAGGACCGCGTGGACGTGGTCCGGGCCGAGGGCGTCGGCCGCGACGGTGGCTACCAACGCCGAGTCCACGCCGCCCGATAGGCCGAGACACACGTCGGTGAAGCCACTCTTGATGACATACCCGCGTGTGGCGGCCACCAGTGCCCCGTAGAGCTCGGCCGTCTCATCCAGTGGAGCCAGCGCGGGCACCACTAGACGGTCCGACCGTTCGACCGCCTCGGAAACCTCGATCACCGGCAGGGCGGTGCCCTGCGGGGGAACACGATCGTTCACGGGGTCGTCTCCACCTCTGGAGACATCCACATCGACGATCACCACGGCCTCATCGAAACGCGGCGCCCGGGCCACGATTCGTCCCGACGGGTCAGCCACCATCGACCCGCCGTCGAACACCAACTGGTCCTGACCTCCGACCAGGTTCAGGTAGACCACCGGTCGTCCCGAGGAGGCAGCCGAGGCGGCCACCACCGACTCACGGGCCGCCTGCTTGCCCAGGTGGTACGGCGATCCGTTCACCGTGGCGATGAGGTCGGCACCACCGGCCACCAGGCGTTCGACCGGGCCACCGGCCACCCACAGGTCCTCACAGATAGCTAGACCCACCCGCACCCCGCCGATGCGGTGAAGCACCAGCGGAGCGGTGCCCGGCGCGAAGTCCCGTGCCTCGTCGAACACGTCGTAGGTGGGGAGGCACTCCTTGTGGTACGTCCCGATGATCCGGCCACCGTGGCAGACGGCCACCGCGTTGTGGGCCGGGCCGTCCGGCCCATCGGGCCCGACGTCAGCGAAGCCGACCACCAGGGTGCACGAACCGCTCGCCTCGGCCACCCGTTCGACAGCCTCACGGCTGCGGATCACGAAGCCGGGCTTGTGGACGAGGTCCTCGAGGGGATACCCGGTGACCGTCATCTCCGGATAGAGCGCCAGGTCGCAGTCGGCCACCTCATCGAGGGTGGCCAGCACCCGGTCGACGTTGCCGTCCAGGTCGCCGACGACCGTGTCGATCTGCACCATCGCCAGCCGGACCCGGGTCATGGTCCCAGCGTACCGACGGGCTTCCACCGCCCCAGCCGTGGAGGCGACGAAAGCCCGGGCGGGTTCCCGTCAGGAAGCCAGACGGTGCATCGACCGGTGGAGACCGGACGGGCCACCGCGACGGGTAGGGCTCTCGCCGTTAACCCGGGACGTGGCCCGCTCCTCGGCTCCGGCGAGAATCTCGTCGGCCCGGTCACGGTCCAGCTTCTCGTCGGCGACAGCCTGTTCGATTCGCTCGGACGCCGTAGCCACCAACTCAGCCACCAACTCGTCAACCCGCTCGCCGGCCAGCTCGGCCAGCGTCGCGCCGTCACGCAGGGCCATACCGAGGTCTCTCCGATCCATGTCCAGGAAGTCGGCCACCTGGCTGGCGAAGTGGGCCCGTCGGTCCCGCTTCTGCTTCAGCTGGTCCTGGCCACCGGAGCGTTCGCCGTGGCCGAACTTTTCTCCGACCTTCTCACCCTCATCCGGGCGATCAGCACCCCTGTGATCGGCGAACTGCTCGCGCATCTCGGTCATCCGTGCCGCCCGGTCCATCGGTGCGTCGGCCCAGGTATCCGCCGGGGTATCCGCCGCCGAATGAGCACCGGCCGTACCGATCGGCGACAGCGTGGCCACCAGAACTGATCCCGCCATCAGCGACACCGCGGTAGCGATCACCCTGATCGTCATCTTCTTCATCGCCTGCTCCTGTTCTCCCAGTCCTCGATGTACCGGGCTCCGTGGCCACCGTCGGTCGGCGGCATGGAGGCAACGATGCAAGGGCCAGATGAGGAGACGATGAAGGCCAACAGAGGGCCTGATAAAGAAAAACCGCCGAAAACATCTGTCAAAAAGGCCGATGCCCCCGGGCGTGGAACCCGGGGGCATCGAACGGCGGCCGGCAGAACCGGTCGAACGTTTGGACCGGTCAGCCGGCGAGGGCCTCACAACAGGTGTTGGTGATCAGACGGGTGACCACGTACGGATCCATGTTGGCGTTAGGGCGACGATCCTCGATGTAACCCTTCTGGTCGAGATTGACCTGCCACGGGATGCGGACCGATGCACCGCGGTCCGACACGCCATAACTGAACTGGTCGAAGCGTTGTGTCTCGTGCGCACCGGTGAGGCGCTCCTCGGAACCCAGGCCATAACCAGCGATGTGCTCCGCCGGCTTACCCTCGGCGCCCAGCGACTCGCACGCCGTGATGATGGCGTCGTAGCCCTCGCGCATTGCGTTGGTGGAGAAGTTGGTGTGCGCACCGGCACCGTTCCAGTCGCCCTTGATGGGCTTGGCGGCCACCGAGGCGTCCACTTGGAAGTCCTCGGCCACCCGGTACAGCAGGTAGCGGGCCATCCAGAGTTGATCGGCCACGGCCACGGTGTCGACCGGGCCGACTTGGAACTCCCACTGGCCGAGCATGACCTCGGCGTTGGTGCCCGAGATGGCCAGGCCGGCGTCCATGCAGGCCTTGGTATGCGCTTCGACGATGTCGCGGCCGGCGACCTCGATGGCGCCCACGCCACAGTAGTAGGGGCCCTGCGGCGCTGGGTAGCCCTCAACAGGCCAACCCAGCGGACGGCCCTCCTGGAAGAAGGTGTACTCCTGCTCGATGCCGAAGATCGGCTCCTGGTCGGCGTACTTCTCGAGTGCCTCCACACAGGCAGCCCGCGTGTTGGTGGGGTGCGGGGTCATGTTCCCGTCGGGGAGGCAGACGTCGCACAGCACGAGGATGTCGTCACCGCCACGGATCGGGTCCGGGCACGAGAACACGGGCCGCAGTACACAGTCCGAGTTATCGCCGGGGGCCTGATTGGTGCTCGAACCGTCGAAACCCCAGATGGGGAGGTCCTGCGGGTCCTCGATGATTTTGGTCTTCGAACGAACGTAGGGAAGCGGCTCGGTGCCGTCGATCCAGATGTACTCAGCCCTGATGGCCATGGTGATCTCCTGATCCTTGGGTCGGTCTGTGGGTCGGTTGAACGGACCCGGACGGCCGGCCGCGCTGCCGGACACGGGAAACCTACGGGGGGAGCGGTTTCATGACTGTTTTCTGACTGTGAACGCCATGTGAACGACGTACCCCGGAACTGGTGCCGCGGGCCCCGATCGCCCCATGCTGGTCCCATGGACATCGAGCAGACCAGCGAAGACGCGGGCGGCGGGCCCGACCGCGAACAGCGGCAACGCAACCAACGGGACTACGTACTCCGCACTGTCGAGGAACGCGGGGTACGCCTGATCCGGCTCTGGTTCACCGACGTACTGGGCCGCCACAAGTCGGTGGCCATCTCCCCGGCCGAGTTGGAGACGGTGCTCGACGAGGGTCTGCAGTTCGACGGTTCGGCCATCGACGGGTTCAGTCGTGTCCAGGAGAGCGACGTGCTGGCCCGGCCCGACCCGTCCACCTTCGAGCTCCTTCCGTGGGCCGACCCGTCCGAACCGTCGGGGACGATCTTCTGTGACATCACCAACCTGGACGGGACGTCGTTCGAGGGCGACCCCCGCCAGGTGCTGCGCCGCAACGTGGACCGGGCCCGGGCCGCCGGCTTCGAGATGTTCTGCGCTCCGGAGGTCGAGTTCTTCTACTTCGCCGATTCGGGACCCGAGCCCGTTCCCCTGGACCGGGCGTCGTACTTCGACCTGACCACCACCGACGTGGCATCGGATCTCCGCAAGCAGACCCTGCACATGCTCGAGGCCCTGTCCATCCCGGTCGAGTACTCCTTCCACGAGGACGGCCCCAGCCAGCACGAGATCGACCTCCAGTACACCGACGCCCTGGCCATGGCCGACTCGGTGATGACGTTGCGTCTGGCCGTGAAGAAGATCGCCATGGACCGGGGGGTGTACGCCACGTTCATGCCCAAGCCCCTCAACGGCGTCCAGGGCTCGGGGATGCATACCCACCTGTCGTTGTTCCGCGACGGGAAGAACGCCTTCCACGACCCCGACACCCCGGATGGCCTGTCGGCCACCGCCGGTTCGTTCATCGCCGGGCTGCTCCGCCATGCCCGGGAGATCACCGCGGTCACCAACCAGTTGGTCAACTCGTACAAGCGGATCAACGAGGGCTACGAGGCTCCCCGCTACGTGTCGTGGGCGCGTAACAACCGGTCGGCGCTCGTCCGGGTTCCCATCCCCAAGCCGGGCAAGGTCGATTCGACTCGGATCGAGTACCGGGCGTTGGACCCGGCGTGCAATCCGTACCTGGCCTTCTCGGTGCTGCTGGCCGCCGGCCTGCGAGGGATCGAGGACGGCCTGGAGTTGCCCCCGGAAGCAGCGGTCAACCTCTACGACCTGAGTCGTGACGAGCAGCGTGAGCTCGGCGTGGCCAGCCTTCCGGACAACCTGAACGAGGCGTTGGACGAGATGGAAGCCTCCGAACTGGTGCGCGAGGCCCTCGGCGACCACATCTTCGAGTGGTTCCTTCGAAACAAGCGAGCCGAGTGGAACGAGTACCAACGCCAGGTCACGCCATTCGAGCTCGACACGTATCTCCCCAACTGGTGATCTCCCCTCCGATCCCCGTCAGGGCATGCGCTCGTCGGAACGGGCAGACTGAGGGTGCGGGACGCCGCCGGTGACCCGCGGAACCACCATGGACCCCCTACTCGTCTTCCCGAATCCCCCACCTCCGGAACTGGCCCAGTGCCTGGATCTGGACGGCTGGTCATGGAAAGCCGTCGCCGATGCCGACGCAGCCATGGCCGAGGAGCCCGACGAAGGTTGGTCCGGCGCCGTGGTGGTGGCCGACACCGACCCCGAGGGAGCCTTCGCCCTGTGCCGCCGCCTCCGCAAGGTGGAGATGCCGCTGCAGCCGCTGCTGGTCCTGGTGGGAGGCGGCCAACTCGACGCCCTGGAGCTCCGCGACGACCTGTTCGACGACTTCTGCCTGACCCCGCTGCGGCCCGCCGAACTCCGGGCCCGGATCGAGCACCTGTTCTCACGCACCGGCCGGGGCACCCGCCCGGAGCTGGTGGAGTACGGGCCACTGGCCCTGAACCTCGAGACCTACCAGGCGGCCATCGACGGCGAACCGCTCGACCTCACCTACATGGAATACGAGCTGCTCAAGTTCCTGGCCGCCCACCCCGGCAAGGTGTTCACCCGCGAGACCCTGTTGAGCCGGGTCTGGGGCTACGACTACTACGGCGGCGCCCGCACCGTCGACGTCCACATCCGGCGGCTCCGGGCCAAGCTCGG
>ENA-UZWS01001241-UZWS01001241.1-metagenome-genome-assembly--contig:-Day-3-25m-contig-1241_pt1 | contig 11620 bp, 15 predicted proteins | sample MGYA00260343_ERZ794903 | MGnify/ENA metagenome assembly ERZ794903
GATCATTGGATAAACGTAATCTTTAACAAAAATATCTTTTAAATTTTTAATGATTATATTTTTGACACCAAATTTTTTTGCATTTGTGATAATTTTCTTTCTATTAATTTCTTGACCAACATCTGCGGTATAACAAATTACTTCAGCATCGTAATTTTCTTGAAGCCATTTTAAAATTATAGAAGTATCAAGACCTCCCGAATAGGCTAGAACGATTTTCTTTTTTGGTTTCATTAAACTAACTGCAAGCTTTTTTTGTAGCGTTATAAGCTTTAGTGAATCCTAATAGTGAATAGTGATCAATTGTTTGAGAGCCTTTTTGGTTATAGCCAGTAACCATAATTCTAGAACCTTTTTTCATTCTGCTAATCATTCTAAATTCGACCTTAGTGTCAGCAATCCATGCAAAACCTTGCTCTTTAATATCAAATTTAAATTTATTTTTTCCAGAAGCTGCTGTCACAGAATTATTATTATTAAATTCATACCCACCTGTAACACTCACTTCATTAATTATTTTTTCAGTAGGTCTAAAAGCAATAAATAATTTTGCGTCTCTCTTATTTGATTTTGGTGCTTGNNTTTATATTTTCCAATTTTTTTTATTTCTTCTGCTGATAATTGACTACACCAAGTAACAAAAATTATTAGTAAAGTTGGTATAATATTTTTAATTATGGACATGGGTTAGGATAAATTGTTTGAACATTATTAATTTCTTTGATGACATCATCAGATAAATTTATATTTACACTTTCTATATTAGTTTTCAACTGCTCCATTGTAGTTGCACCAATAATAACAGAAGTAACAAATGGTTGAATTTCTAGAAATTTTAAGGACATCTGAGCCAAATCAAGACCATGTTTCTTAGCAATCTCATAATATGCATCAACAGCTTTTTCTGTATTAGGTTTTGCATATCTTGTCCAAAAATCTGGATCCCTTTCAATTCTTGAATTTTTAGGTAATTGGTTATTTCTATATTTACCTGACAGGTATCCACTTGCTAAAGGTGAGTAAGCCAAAAGACCTATTTCATCTCTCACTGATATTTCGGCAAGACCAACTTCATAGGTTCTGTTCAATAGACTATATGGATTTTGAACAGACATCATTCTTGGTAAATCTCTATCTTTTGAGAGTTCCAAGTATTTTGAAACACCCCAAGGAGTTTCATTAGACAAGCCAACCTCCCTTATTTTTCCAGAATCAACAAATCTTTTAAGATTACCAAGAATATCTTCAAATTTATTCCATTCCCCATTATCTTTATGTTCATAACCAAGACGTCCAAACATATTTGTATTTCTTTCAGGCCAGTGAAGTTGATAAAGATCAATGTAATCAGTTTGTAATCTTTTTAAACTGTCATCAACTGCTTGAGTTAATTTATCAATACCATAATTATTTCCACCACCTCTTAAATACGCTCGCATAGGACCAGCAACTTTTGTTGCTAAAATAACTTTTTCTCTCTTTTTTGATTTTTTAAACCAGTTACCCATTATGATTTCTGTATGACCATAAGTTTCTTCCTTAGGTGGAACAGCATATAATTCAGCGGTATCCCAAAAATTTATACCTTGATCTAAAGCATAATCCATTTGTTCAAATCCTTCTTCTTGAGTATTTTGTTCTCCCCAAGTCATAGTTCCGAGACAAATTGTACTTACGTCAAGATCTGTATTACCTAGTTTTTTATAATTCATAATGATTTTTGCTTATTAAAATATTTTAATCTTTTAAGTTATCTTGAATAATTAGTAAAAGACTATTATATATTACCCATTATGGAATATGATAAAAATGGAGTTTTAAATAGAGCTAAAACAGCTCAACAGTCAACAGTTGCAATGGATGAAGGCTTAAGAGCCTACATGCTTAAAGTTTATAACTATATGGCAACAGGAATTTTATTAACTGGAATTGTAGCATTAATTACATTTAAGATGTCAGTAGTGACTAACGATGCTGGATCGATTGTGGGATTAACTTCAATGGGTAACGCAATTTATATGTCTGGATTAAAATGGCTTGTTATGTTGGCACCTCTTGGAATTGTTTTTTATATGAGCGCTAGAATGAATAAAATGTCTGCATCGTCTGCTCAAACAACTTTTTGGGTTTTTGCATCATTAATGGGTCTATCATTATCTTCAATTTTATTAGTTTACACGGGCATGAGTGTAACTAGAGTTTTCTTTATCTGTTCAGCAACTTTTGGTGCAATGAGCATTTATGGTTACACAACTAAAAGAGATTTAACAAAACTAGGATCATTTTTAATGATGGGATTAATTGGAATTATAATTGCATCCATAGTTAATATTTTCATGAAATCTTCAATGATGTATTTTGTAATATCTATTCTAGGTGTTTTGATTTTTGTAGGCTTAACAGCTTACGATACTCAAAAAATTAAAAACATGTATGCCGCAAGTGATACAGGTGAATTGATGGGTAAAAAAGCAGTAATGGGTGCATTAACTCTTTACCTAGACTTTATAAACTTATTTATAATGTTGTTAAGATTATTTGGTCAAAGGCGATAATCTTATTTTTGAAGTTTTTTCCAGTTAGTATTTTTTAAAAGCACTCTAAGATCAAAAGAGTTCTTTAAAATTTTACCAGTAGTATCTGTTATTAGATATTTTAGATTTTTACTTTTAGGTTTAAAGTTTTTACAGATTTTATATAAAGCATTTTCAGCTGCATTTCTGAAAACGCTAAAACTAACTTGTTTACTGGAGATGCTTAAACCATAATCTTTCCAGGATCCTTCCGAAACCATTTTGGCATATAAATCTAAAATTATTTTAAGCTCATCTTTTTCAAAAAATTGTCTTTCTTCTATTTGTCTTTGTGGATTGTTTACTACTAGTTTTAAATTACTACGCATCAGCTTTGTGTTTATTAATTAAAGGTATTTGAAAACCTGTAAAAACTATTGTTATTGGCAGCATTCCCCAAACTTTAAAATTTACCCAAAACTCCTCCGTTTGTGTTCTCCATATGCATTCATTTAATATCGCAAGACAAAAGAAAAAATACATCCATCTCCTATTTAATAATTCCCATCCCATGTCTGTTAAAGGAATTGATTTACCCATAATTTTTTTTAAGACAGGTTCTTTGGTAAAATATTTTCCAAAGAAAAGAGCTAGAGCAAATAAAATATTTATTATTGTTGGCTTAACATAAATAAATATTGGATCATTAAAGTAGATAGTTAGACCTCCAAAAAATGTAATTAATACTCCACTAACTAAAGGCATAGTAGGTATTTTTTTTTCAAAAAACCAAACAACAACTAGTGCGATTAAAGTTGCAACTATTAGTGGAGGAATAGCAACTGATAAATTTTTATCATTATTGTAATAATAGAAAAAAAATATAGCTAAAGGACCAAAATCAGTAACAAATTTTAAAAAAGATTTATTCACTAAAAAGATATTAACATATTTAACACATCACAAAACAGTATTATTTTAACCATTGATTTTTATTTTTAAATACCCATACTAATAACCATGCCAATACAAAAAGCTAAATTTTCAATAGGTGATATTGTCAAACACAAACACTTTGAGTTTAGAGGTGTAATATATGATGTGGACTTTGAATTTAATAATTCAGAGGAGTGGTATCAGTCAATCCCAAAAAATGTAAGACCAAGAAAAGATCAGCCTTTTTATCATTTGTTAGCTGAAAATGATGAAATTACTTATGAAGCGTATGTCTCACAGCAAAACCTTCTTATGGATGATTCAGATGAACCTATTAAACATCCATTAATTGAAGAGATTTTTTCAGGTAAAAAGGGCTCAAGTTATTTTAAGATGTCTAACTAATCTAATCATTATTCAAACACATTTAGCTCAAATCTAGGCCATATAAATTAAGTAAATTTACATATATTCTGATCAAGAGTGTTAAACGTTAATTTCAGATTATTATCTCCCTCTGCATTCTTGATCGGAAATCCTTTTCATAATAAACATTATTTAAAAATCCATAATTAAATATGTTTAAGCTTTTTCAACCTAACAAAATTTTTCAGATAACATCTAAAGCTCCAAAATATGTTTTATTTTTATTTGTCGTTGTACTTTCTGCAGGATTAACAGAAGCGTTAGTATTGTCTCCTGAAGATTATAAACAAAGTGATGCTGTCAGAATTATGTATGTACATGTTCCAGCTGCTTGGATTTCCCTTGGAATTTTTTCATCAATTACTTTTCTTTCTATAAGTGGTTTTATTTTTAAAAATAAAAATTTTTTTTTAATTGCAAAAAGTTTAGCACCTTCGGGTTTTGTTTTTAATATCATTGCTCTAGTTACAGGTTCTATTTGGGGAAAACCAACATGGGGAACTTGGTGGGCTTGGGATGCTCGAATTACCTCAATGTTAATTTTAGCTCTGTTTTATGTAATGTACTTAATTTCTTGGAGAATTTACGAAAATGAAGAAAAGGTTTTTAAGATTAGCACTATTGTTACTATTCTAGGTATTATTAATGTTCCAATTATTAAATATTCTGTTGACTGGTGGAATACCCTTCATCAACCAGCATCAATAAATATCTTGTCTAAAAGTTCAATTCACTCATCAATGCTTTTTCCATTATTGATAATGACTGCGGCATTTGCTCTTTTTTCATTGCTAATTTTCTTAATGAAATATAATACAGAACTGATAAAAATTAAAAATAAAGGCCTAGATAGATTATGATTAATGAACTACTTTTTATGAACGGATACGGTGTTTACGTTTTATCTGCTTTCAGCTTTACTCTTTTGAGTTTCACAGCTCTTTATTTAGTTACAAAAATTCAATTTGTTAAAGAGCAAAGCAAATTTGTTGCTAAATTTGGGTCTCTTAACACTGAGAAAGCTAATTCTGCAAAATCACAAAGAATCAATAAAGAAATATTAGCTAACGCCACAAACAATTAACTTTTAAACCATGTATGGTCGTAAAGTTAAATTAAGATTTTTGTTTGTAATTATAGTTTTATTAATTTTAATTTTATCAGTTTTTTTAGTTTTAAAATCTCTTGAAGAAAATGTAGTATACTTTCAGTCACCGTCTGAAATTTACACTTCATCAGAATTAGATAAAAAAAAGATCAGAGTTGGAGGAATGGTAAAAAAAAACTCTATTTCTATAACTGCTAATGAAATAACATTTATAATTACTGATTTTAAAAATGAAATTAATGTTACTTATGCTGGTGCAGTTCCAAATCTTTTTGAAGAAGGAAAAGGAGTAGTTGCAGAAGGATTTTTAAAAGATAGAAATTATTTTTCTGCTACTAAAATATTAGCAAAACATGATGAAAACTATATGCCGCCAGAAGTAAAAGCAGCAATAGAGGAGAAGTAAATTGCTTTACAGTGTTATTGGATATTATTCATTAATCCTAGGTCTTTGCTTTGGATTAATTTTAATTTTGTTTTCAGTAAAAAATTTTCAAAATTCTAAATTTAATACAAAAATTTTATCATTTACGTTTTTACAATTTTTCTTTGTTGTTATTAGTTTTTTATGTTTGGTTGTATCATTCATTTTATCGGATTTTAGTAATGAAACAGTCTTTAATAACTCTCACACAACTAAACCACTTTTTTACAAAATAGCAGGTACCTGGGGAAATCATGAAGGAAGTCTTTTACTTTGGTTATTTGTATTAACGCTATTTATATTGATATTTTTATTAAAAAGTAAAAATCAACCAACAAAATATAAAATTTTAACTTTAGTTTTTCAGCAAATTATAATTATTGGTTTTTTTGTTTTCTTAATTAAGACATCTAATCCATTTAATTTTCTTTTTCCAACTCCAGAAGAGGGATTGGGATTAAATCCAATATTACAAGATCCTGCCTTAGCTATTCATCCACCAATTTTGTATTTAGGCTATGTTGGCTCATCAATTATTTTTTCATCAGCGTTAGCAGCAACATCACTAAATTTAATTACAAAAAGTTGGGCAACACATATTAAAATGTGGATTTTAATTTCATGGATATTTTTAACACTGGGAATTTTATTAGGATCAATTTGGGCCTACTATGAACTAGGTTGGGGAGGTTTTTGGTTTTGGGACCCAGTTGAAAATGTTTCTTTAATGCCATGGTTAGCATTAACAACACTTTTACACTGCATATTGGTTTTAGAAAAAAAACTAATTTTGACCTCTTGGGTAATAATTTTATCAATTTCAACATTTACATTAAGTATGTGTGGTACATTTTTAGTGAGATCTGGAATTCTTAACTCAGTTCATACTTTTGCAAATGATCCAGAAAGAGGATTATTTATCTTAATTTTTTTATTTTCTTTAATTTTTCTTTCTTTATTTATCTTTTTCTTCTTTCACAAATCCAACAAAGACACCCCCACAAGTTTTTTTTGGTTGAGTAAAGAAACTTCAATCATAATTAACAATTGGTTTATGATGTACTTTCTATCTGTAGTATTGATAGGTACAGTTTATCCAATATTTCTTGATGTTTTATCATCACAGAAAATATCAGTGGGACCACCATTTTACCATAAATTGATAATTCCATTTTTAATACCATTTTTACTAATGATGGCAATTGGTCCAAAATTAAAATGGATCAAGTCTAACTTGGAGGACAAAACTTATCTAATTATTTTATTATTATTTTCTATTTTATTGTCTTTTTTGATTGTTAAAAATTTTGATACCAACTTTCTTTTAAATACAATTTTAATTTCAAGCGCCTTATATCTCTTCTTAATTACATTAAGAGACTTTTTTATTAAGAAATATAATAACCTTTCACAAAACATTGCTCATTTTGGATTTAGTTTATTAATTTTGAGTATTATATTTAACAATTTGTTTTCAACTGAAATTATAACTAATTTAAAAGTTGGAGAAACTTTTAAATCTGAGACCACAAAAATAGTCTTTGAAGGCATAAATCAAAAAAAAGAAAAAAATTATCAATCTATTATAGGTAATTTTAGTATTCAAAATTCAAAAGGAAAAATAGAAAATATGTCACCTGAGCTAAGAATTTATAATCAGCCAAATATTGTTACCAGTGAGGCTGATATTAAAACAACATTAATTTCAGATACATTTATAGTTATTAATTTAGTTCAGAATCAAGATTATTTTAATGTTAGATATCAAGTTAAACCATTTATGATTTGGATATGGATTTCTGTAGTACTAATAAGTTTTGGTGGATTGATTAGTTTTATAAAAAAAAAGTATGAAAAATAAATTTTTACCACTTTCTATAATTTTTATTTTTGTAATCATTTTTATAATTTTTTATAAAGGTTTGCAGAACACAAATATTTATACCCCTGAAGTAACAGCTAATAATGAAATACCTTCATTTTCAGCAAAATTACTTTATTCAAACAAAATTATAAATTCATCTGAAATTTTTGAATCGAATAAATTTTATTTAATTAATATTTGGTCCTCTTGGTGTGTTCCTTGTAAACAAGAACACCCATTTTTAATAGAATTAAAAAAAAACAAAAATATTGAAGTAATAGGTATTAATTACAAAGACACGCAAGTAAATGCTAATAAATTTTTGGATGAACTTGGGAATCCTTATGATCAAATAATTTTTGATAAAGATGGCACCATAGGTATCGAGTGGGGTGCATTCGGTGTACCAGAGTCATTTTTAATTTATAATTATAATATTATAAAAAAATACATCGGACCTCTTAACAATGAATTAATTAATGAAATTAAATTAAAAATAAAATGAAAATATTAAAGTTATCTTTTATCTTTTTTCTAATTATTTCTTTTAATCATCTAAAAGCTAACAATGAAGATATGAAAAATGAAATTACCAAAAATTTACGCTGTTTAATTTGCCAAGGACAGTCTGTGTATGACTCAGACTCAGAATTTGCAAATAGCCTAAAAATTATGGTTGATAAAAAAATTGGTGAGGGATTAACTGAAGAACAAATTTACAGATATTTTGAAAATAAATATGGTGAATGGATTTTGTATGACCCTCTTTTCAACAAAAATACTTACTTTCTGTGGTTATTGCCTCTATTGATATTCTTAACTGGTGGTGCAATAATATTTAAAAAACTAATAAAAAAACCATAATAATCTGTTATTAACTAGCATGCTTTTAAAAAAACTAACTTTATTTTTAGCCATTCTTTTGACCGCTACTAACCTTGCAGCTTCTGAAGACAACAATCATCAATATAATTTTTTTGTTGGAAATTTTGACTTTAGTGACCACAAACAGGCTGCTGTATTGTTTGGCTTTCAACATCAGAATGAAGATTTAAACAGGGACACTATGATTGGAAATATTTCTCCGATTACCGGTGGATTTGTTACTGAAAATTCTGCAGCTTATATTTACACTGGATTTGAATGGAATATAGATATGGGTGCATTAACATTCACACCTAGTTTTGCACCAGGACTTTATCATGAGGGAGATGGAAAAGACTTAGGTCATGTTATTGAATTTAAGTCTGAAGTTCAATTTTCTTATGAATTATCAAAAAATTCTAAAATTGGTTTTTCTTATAATCATCTATCTAATGCCAGCATAGGAGACAAAAATCCTGGAGCAAATAGCTATATGTTTAATTTTCTTCAAAACTTTTAGTAACAATCATGAATTTAAAAGATTGTCATAATTTTAATGATTTTAGAAAACTTGCTAAAAAAAGATTACCTTCACCAATCTTTCACTACATTGATGGTGGAGCAGATGATGAAACTACACTTAAAAGAAATACGGATGCCTTTAATGATTGTGATTTAGTACCCAATGTTCTTGCAAGTGTTGGTAAGCCCGATTTATCAACAACTGTTTTTGGCAAAAAAATTGATATGCCAATTTTTTTATCACCAACAGCCATGCAAAGATTATATCATCATGATGGCGACAAAGCTTCTGCAAGAGCAGCTGAAAAATTTGGAACTATTTATAGCATGTCAACAATGGCAAATAATACTATTGAGGAAATTGCAGAAATTTCCAAAGGTCCAAAATTATTTCAACTTTATGTTCATAAAGATCAATCTATCACAGATGACTTAATTGAGAGATGTCGAACTTCAGGTTATGATGGTATGTGCTTAACAGTTGATACATTAGTTGGTGGAAATAGAGAAAGAGATCTTAGAACAGGATTTACAACTCCTCCCAAACTTACACTTCAAAGTTTATTAAGTTTTGCAATGAGACCTGAATGGGTTTTTAATTATTTTACTCATAAAAAATTTGAATTATCTAATGTTGCAAAAAAGACAGATAAAGGAACCAACATTGCAAAGTCAGTAGTAGAATATATCAATGAACAATATGATCCAGCAATGAACTGGAAAGATGCTGAGTACTGTGTAAAAAAATGGAACAAGCCTTTTGCACTTAAAGGAGTTATGTCAGTAGAAGATGCTAAGAGAGCAATTGACATTGGATGCACAGCTATAATGATATCAAATCATGGTGGTAGACAGCTTGATGGTTCAAGATCACCCTTTGATCAAGTAAAAGAAATCTCAGACGCAGTCGGTGATAAACTTGAAATTATTTTAGATGGTGGAATTAGAAGAGGAACCCACGTCTTAAAAGCGTTAGCTGCTGGTGCAACAGCGTGTAGTTTTGGTAAAATGTTTTTATTTTCTTTAGGTGCTGGTGGTCAAGCAGGTGTGGAACGTCTATTGCAGAATATGCATGATGAAATTAATCGAAATATGGTGCTTATGGGCTGTAAGAATATTAAAGAATTAAATAGAACAAAATTAATTTACAGAAAATAAATTAAGTACATATAAAAAAAATAAATTTTAAAAAAAACTAAAAGGATAAGATTAATAATGAAGTTAGCAAAAAGTTTAGAAAGATTAGGAACAGAAAGTGCTTTTTCAGTTTTAGCAGAAGCAAAAAAACTGGAAGCGCAAGGAAAACCAATGATTCATTTAGGATTGGGACAGCCTGATTTTAAAACCCCTAAGCACGTTGTTGAGGCAGCTAAAAAAGCCTTAGACGATGGTCATCACGGTTATGTTCTCTCAAATGGAATTTTAGAATGTAGACAATCTGTTACTAGAAAAATAAAAAAACTTTATAATCAGGATATTGACCCTGAGAGAATTATTATAATGCCAGGTGGAAAACCCACAATGCATTATGCTATTCAATGTTTTGGTGAATCTGGTGTTGAAATTATTCACCCAACTCCAGGATTTCCAATATACGAGTCTATGATAAATTATACTGGTTCTACTGCAGTACCATATGACCTCACGGAAGATAAAGACTTAAAGTTTAATGCTGAAAAAATTTTGTCATTAATTACTGATAAAACTAGATTGTTAATACTAATTAACCCTAACAATCCAACAGGTAGCTTTGTTGAAAAACCTGAGATAGATAAATTAGCAGAAGGATTAAAAAAATATCCCCATGTAACAATTTTGAGTGACGAAATTTACAGTAGACAAATTTTTGATGGAAAAGAAATGCCAACATTCTTTAATTACCCAGATCTTAGAGATCGATTAATTGTTCTTGAGGGATGGAGTAAAGCTTACTCAATGACTGGTTGGAGATTGGGCTGGAGTTTTTGGCCAGAACAATTAATTGAGCATATTAATAAACTATTAATTAATAGTGTTTCATGTGTAAATGCTGCTGCACAGTTTGCAGGAATTGCTGCGTTGGATGGACCAGATGATTCAATACAAGCTATGATGGAAAAATTTACTCAAAGAAGAAAACTGATACATGAAGGCTTAAACAGTTTACCTGGTGTTGAATGTAGTTTGCCAGGGGGAGCTTTTTATGCTTTCCCAAAAGTTATTGGAACTGGAATGGATGGTTCTGAATTTTGTAAAAGAGCTATGCATGAAGCTGGAGTCGCTGTAGTTCCAGGTACAGCATTTGGTAAAACTTCTAAAGATTACGTAAGATTTAGCTTTGCGGCTTCTCAAGATAACATATCTAACGCATTGGAAAATATCAAAAAAATGTTAGGCTAGGCTTAATGTCTGAATTAGTTCTACCTAAAGTAGATAAAAATATAATATCAAAGAAGTCCTTAATTGTATCTGATCTTAAAAAAATTATTAATAAGAATAATGTCTTAAGTGATCCAGATGAAATTAAACCATATGAAACAGATGCTTTAGCAGCTTACAAAAACACACCTCTAGCTGTTGTGCTTCCTGAGAACACAAAAGAAGTAAGTGAAATTTTAAAATATTGTAATAGTGAAAATATAAAAGTTATACCAAGAGGAGCAGGTACTGGATTATCAGGTGGGGCATTACCCTTGAATGATGCAATTCTTTTAGGACTTGGAAAATTTAATAAAATTCTTGATATTGATTTTAATAATAAATGTGTTGTTACACAACCTGGTGTTACCAATTTATCAATTACTCATGCTGTTAAACACAAGGGATATTATTATGCGCCTGATCCATCAAGTCAATTAGCCTGTTCAATTGGTGGAAATGTAGCAGAAAATTCAGGAGGTGTTCACTCCTTAAAATATGGCACTACAACAAATAATATTTTAGGTGCAGAGATGGTTTTGATGGATGGAACCATATGTAGATTA
>ENA-UZWS01006813-UZWS01006813.1-metagenome-genome-assembly--contig:-Day-3-25m-contig-6813_pt1 | contig 11575 bp, 6 predicted proteins | sample MGYA00260343_ERZ794903 | MGnify/ENA metagenome assembly ERZ794903
CTATTTATCTCTTCGATCGCGGTCGTAAAATCAAGCGGATTTGCCTTAGTTTCCGCAGTCTTCCCGCGATTGGTGAACCTTTGAACGAGACTTTCAAGGCGCACTAGCCCAACTCGAACGGCACTCAACTGAGCAGAAAAATCTCCACTTGATGCGCCTTCCATCAAAGCCGCCAAACCTGGCTCGAGATCATCCACGGCTTTACCTTCCCGATAGATGAAAGTCGGCGGAATAACGACCCCTTCCTCTTCTATTGAACTGGAAACTGGCATCGATCCCGGTGTATCCGAACCTATATTGGCGTGGTGGGCCCTGTTTGCGACGAAGCTCAACAGCACACCGTCACAGAATAGAGGCGCAACCATGGTGACATCGGGCAAATGTGTACCTCCGAGAAACGGGTCATTTATGACAAGCACATCACCTTCACGCCAGTCAGGGCCAGACACAATATCCGCCATCGCATATGCCATGCTGCCTAAATGCACCGGGATGTGCGCAGCCTGCGCATATAGTCCGCCATTTGCATCGAAGAGTGCGCAGGAAAAATCCAGCCGGTCTTTGATATTGGGCGAAAACGCAGCTCTTTTCAGCACCGCACCCATCTCGCCGCAAACAGACTCAACCCGGCTCACCAGGATCGAAAGTTCAATCGGTGACATAAATTATGTCCAAAATTACAATATTACCGCTATTTTGAAGTATTCCAGTGTTTCCTGAAAGCGTTCACTAGTTTATTATCGGCTGCTTTTTCCAGCGGGAAATAGAAATGACCGAATCTCTGATGAAAACCTACGGTAGAATGGATGTTGCCTTCACCAAAGGCGAAGGTGCATGGTTAATTGACGAGGCAGGCAATCGCTACCTTGATGGACTCGCGGGCCTTGGCGTAACAGCGCTTGGACACGCAGATCCAGTCGTCACCGAAGCGATCAGCCAGCAGGCTTCTCAGCTGATGCACACGTCAAACATTTATCGGATACCTGCACAGGAAGAACTTGCTGATCTACTCATATCAATTACCGGCATGGACAATATGTTCTTCGGAAACAGTGGAGCTGAAGCTAACGAGTGCGCAATAAAAATAAGTCGTCTCCATGGCAAACAAAACGGCATCAACCAGCCGACTATTATCGTCGCTGACGCATCATTTCACGGCCGAACCATGGCAACCCTAACAGCTTCTGGCAGTCGCAAGGTGCAAGCTGGTTTTGAACCATTGTTAAACGGTTTTGTTCGGGCACCTTTTAATGACGTTGAAGCCATCGAAAACATCGCTCGGAATAACAGCAGTATCGTCGCCGTCATGGTAGAGCCCATTCAAGGCGAAGGCGGGATTCAGATCCCTGATGCTGGTTATCTGCAAACGCTTCGCAGGATTTGTGACGAAAATAACTGGTTTTTGATCCTCGACGAAGTACAAACAGGCAACGGCCGAACAGGAACCTACTTCAATTACCAGCAGGCCGGCATCGTACCTGACCTGCTCACCACTGCTAAGGGATTAGCTAACGGTATCCCCATCGGCGTTTGTCTGGCTAAGGGTAAAGCTGCTGAGGTTTTTGTGCCCGGCAATCACGGATCAACTTTTGGCGGCAATCCATTTGCCTGCTCCGTTGCTGTGACTGTTGTAAATGAAATCCTATCGCGAAACCTGCCTGACCGGGCCGCAGCCTTGGGTGAACGAATTAAAGACAGGTTTCGAAATAAGCTGGCAGGATTAAACTGCGTCAAAGACATTCGCGGCACCGGACTCATGCTCGGCGTCGAGTTAGACGCACCCTGCCCTGAGCTCTCGAGGAAAGCAAAAGACAAAGGTCTTCTGATCAATGTAACCAGTGATAGTGTGATCAGAATGCTACCACCGCTTATTTTATCCGATGAAGAGGCAGACCAGATGGTGGACATTGTTTGTGAGCTGATTGAGCAAATCTGAGACTGCTTGATCGCGACGTAAAGAGGGGCTGCATGGTGCAGCCTCTTTTACATCGTCAGGAGATCAGTTAACGGCACTTTCTTTTCTATACCGTAACCCTGCGCAAAATCGATGCCGATATCTCTCAGCATTTCCAGCACCTGATCATCTTCGACGTACTCAGCAATCGTTTTCTTACCCATAAAGTGCCCGATCTCATTAATTGATTTCACAACCGCGTAGTCACTTGGATTGGTCATGATGTCTTTCACGAAAACACCATCGATCTTGAGGTAATCAACTGGCAAGTTGCGCAAATACGAGTAAGACGACAAACCCGTACCAAAGTCATCAAGTGAAAACTGCACACCAATGACCTTCAGCTTTTCCATAAACTCAATGGCTCTATCGAGACTGCCAATTGCTGAGGTTTCGGTAATCTCAAAACAGATCATCGAAGCAGGTAACCGAGTCTCGTTAAACTGTTCCAGTACAAACTCCATGAAATCATCTTCTGTCAATGAGTTGCCTGAAATGTTAATCGAGAATGCGCCTAATCCATCAAACTTTAGAATGTTCGCGGCAATAAACTGGAACGCATGCTTGATGACCCACCGATCAATAGCGCCCATTCGATTATAGGTTTCTGCCGCGACGATAAAGTCCTGTGGTGGCATGGGTTCGTTGTTTTCATCGAGTACGGCCAACAACACCTCGTAGTGCGCATGATCTCCACTATCTTCGTCAATTGGCGCTATCTTCTGACAGTTAAGCATAAATCTGTCATTTTCAAGGGCGTGGTCAATCTGGGAGACGAAATCCATGACGTCCATGCGGTGTTCCATCTCCGAATCGCCAGCTTCATAAACATGTAGCCGGTCTCTTCCAGCATCCTTAGCTGCGTAACATGCGGAATCAGCGCTCTGCAGAATAGAGGACACACTTTCAGTATCAATATTGAGATAAACGACACCACAACTCGCGGTTAACTTGAACGAATCATTTTCCCACTTGAATTGAAATCTTTTAATCGCATCACATAGCTCTCTAATTACGATGAGCCCAGATTCTTTTTTACAATCTTCAATCAACACACCAAATTCATCGCCACCGAGTCGCGACAGGACAAATTGACTGCCCTCAAGGCGAACGCTAAGCAAGCTGCCGAGTTCCTTGATCAACCTATCACCTGCTGTATACCCAGCCGCATTATTTATGACCTTGAACTGGTCCAAATCAAGACAGGCAACTATATGGCCGATATTACTTTTCTTCGCTGATATAAGCGCCTGTGAGAGCACTCGCTCAAACTCTTTCCGGTTGATGAGTCCGGTTAACTCATCATGGGTCGCCTGATAGGTCAATTGATTGTGCATGTTTTGCAACATTCGGTGCGAGGCCCGGTCAGTCAAAGGGATTTCTGACTCATCTAGGATCTTTACACGATGTTCGAACAACATGGAGGCTAATTCTTCCACCATGAGTTCGCTTGTCTTCACACCTCGTCGGTTAACAAATACGTAAGCGCCGTGCCCCTCATTTGCCCAAGCAACAATGGAAATCTGGTTATGCTCAGGTAACTCGCTGAATTCGACCCACTCTCCTACATGCAACCGAGTCGCACGTCCTAGCTGCACCTGCCAATCATTGTCTCCAGATTTTTCCGACAAGATCTGCTCGCGTTTCACTGCCTGCTCGAAAACATTACCGAAACCAACCGCTTCTGCGATGGTCTCCTTCGGCATTTCAACCATTTTGACGTTTTCGCGATGTCCACCGGCAACGATGAGTTGACGCAATGTGTTGAGCAACGGTATCCGCCTTACCGGTTCGAAAGAAATAGAATCCAAGCCCTGCTCAATTTCTTCCAAGAGATTTTCTGGCGCGATATATTGTTCCGAATCCGTTGGGTTTGCCGTTCCTTCGAGGTGATAAAAAACTTGGTCTAGTGCCTGAATATGACGTTTCCAGTCTGAACTGCCGGGCCCTTGACGAAGGTGCGTGTTAACCATCAGATTCCGCCAACCGGGCATTAGCAGCTTCATCATCACATCAGGCACTTCCCGTCCCGAAAAACGACCGTCCAGTTCCTCAATCACAGCACGTTGCGCATTGACTAATGTCTGTTTACCTTCGCTCGCTTTTACCGTGCGCTGAACATTACCGTTGAAAGCACGAGACTGACGATCAAGAAGAGGTTGTAGTTTACTCGATGCGACATTGAATATTTCAGGATTCTCATCGTACTTGATATTAATATCTTCCAGTATGTGTTCAACATCACGCTGAATACTGCCTGATTCTGCTCCACCCAGCTTTGCCAACTGATTAATCACCGCCAACGCGGGATGCGGATTCTTTTCATCCAGAATATTGCCTGTGTCGGTTGCGACTTTGTCTAGGGTCAATTCAATCTGCCGAATCCAGCTTTTGGCACTGCTCGACAACATGGAATCGTCTTCAATCGTATCTACAAGGTTTTCAACAATCGCCATGCTTTCGAGGGCTTTGGGTGAAATACGCCTTTCGTCCCCGACACGCGATACGGCTTCGACTAACTGTTGACGAACATTGACTCTTTGACCGGGTGCTTGCCGTACCTGAAGCGAGCGCAACAAACTCTGAACCTCATCAACCTCGATAAAATCTTGATCATCATCTGGCTCGTCACCGATGAGAGAACGAACCGCACTAAAAATATCGCCTATTGAAGTCGCATCACCGGCTGCGCGTCTGCCAGATGCAGGGCGACCCGCTCTTCGATCACTTCGCTCTTCGAGCAAAATTTTGTGATCATCTGCAACATATTGTTCTGACGCTTTAATGTTTTCCTCAACCCCCTCTTGTTTCGCTGCCTTTCTATGCGCTTTCGTAGAAGCCTTTGGATCATCATTGACTATGCGACGCGAGGAAACTGTCGAAGAAAGATTAATGAAATCTTCATCTAAATCAGGAAACACTTGACTGTCCTCGAGCAACTTAGTGACAGCAATATAAAAATTTCGAAAGCTCGGCAAGGCTTTGGCTTCGAAGCCCGCATAGACCTTTTGCCTGATTTCTTTGGTCAGCTCCACCATTCGGATCGCATGATCAAAAGCGTGGCAAAATACAGCCGTTCCCAACGGATTTGCTTCGTTGTGACCCCAGGAATCAACCAGCATACCCAATCGCGCCTGAATCCCTTGCAGATACTTGTCATAAGCGCGTTCACTGCGCGAAACTAGATTCGCGACCGCTAGCCAATCTTCAAATTCATCGGTATTTACGAGTGAAAGGCGAACTTTTTCAGACTGCTGTTTCTTTCGTTCCGCTTCCGCTTTGCGGCGCGCCTCAAGTAGCGCTCGAAGATCCCGAGGATGATCGATTTGATCAACAACCTCCTGAATAAACGACTGCTTCACCTGTTCTTTTGCCTTCTCTAGATTAGACATGGCGGCAAAGTATTCACTTTGCTCCGCATTACTTTTTGCGTCACGAGCAAGCTTGAGCAACTCATCGTCCATGTAAGAAAAGAATGCGGCGTTGATTTCCAACAGCAATTTCGTCACTTCCTCTCTGATCGCTGCAATAATTTTTCTCGTGTCAGCCTGAGAGATCTTTCCGCTGCTCAAGTCTTCGTCGGCTAGGTTAAGACGACGAACCTCTGAATTGGCCTCGGATATACGCGAGGCAGGACTTAAGGTGTTGTCTTGGGCAACCCGGCGCTCAGCCACTGCAGACTTGGGTTCCAAAGCACTCGACGTCCGGCTGTTGGCATGGTTCATTAACGCTGTAATCGCATGGTCAGCCATCTCTTCTTTAAACTTGATACCAAGCCCCGTGCGCATAACACGAACAATTTGCCCTTCGAGTCGAAAATGCAGATCTTTATTTTTAGTGGGAATATAGTAGTGGATACCGACAGTTTCACCGGGATGAATCCCGGGCATGGTGGAACGCACCGGCCCGGTTTCCTGTTCCAGCAAAAGCATGCCACCGCGACAAAAGTCCCTAATAGTGCATAACCATGAAGGCTCATTCTGAGGGTGAACCAACGCATTCAACTCAATCGCAAATCTGGTGTTTTGTCGTTTGTCCATCGTCACTCTACTACTGATGGTGGTTGGGAACCTTGGGCTTGGGCTTGGGCTTGGCGGACGCTGTTTGCTACCCGTCAACCTCGTGCCCGCAGAAGATCCGGTTCGGCGTCATGATCAGCGATGACAATACGGTTTCGACCATTATTTTTTGCCTCATATAATGCCCTGTCTGCTCGACCCATTGTCTCCAAAGCTGCTTCGTGTCGCCTGTATGCCGTGATGCCGATAGATGCTGTGATACGATAATTGGGGTCTGACTGACTTACCTGAAGATTCGCTAGTTTGAAACAGATTCTTTCGGCCGCCGCTTGGGCATCTTGCTCAGAGGTACCACTGAGCACCAAGATAAACTCTTCACCACCGACACGGGCGACACAATCTATCTCGCGCAGCACCTGAACCGCGATATCAGCAAATTGCCGCAGTACTGCATCGCCGGTGCTGTGACCAAATCTGTCGTTTACTCGCTTAAAAAAGTCCAAGTCAACATAACAAAGACTAAAGAAGTAGGAATGTCGGTCCGCCATGGCTTTTTGCTGCACCATAAAATCACTGAGATAACGCCGATTAAACGCACTGGTTAACTCGTCTTTCACAGCTAGTTGTTTGATTTGACGGAGTGCTGTCGTCAATTCAGCATTTTTGTTAACGAGTACCGTTTCTACCCTACCCATTTCAAACCGACACAGTATTGGTCCCACCAACAGCACAACCCCAACCGCGACAAGAATCGCTATCTCAGTCAGCCAGGTCATTGAATCAACCCCTGATTTGAAAGATACCGAAATGCCGTAGAGAGCAATGCTGTAGACGCAAAAATATCCAAGTTCTCGATGAGAGAGTCGGGTCGCGCCGATAAAGGTCATTGCAAGCCCGGAAAATACAACCACAGCCGTAAGCTCTTCAACAAAGTAAGATGTGACAATGACCATGCTTACTGTCCATAGCATTTGTACGAGCGACATGTCGGGATCTTCTAACGCAAGATTCCACTCCATCATCACCGTCAGCAAGAAAAAGATAAATCCGGCGACAGCCAGCGATGAGAGACCGAGAAACTTAAGAGGCTCAATCGACATAAAGCCAAGAGAAAGCATCGTCCAGCAAACCAGCAAGTGCACGAAAACACCCGCAGCCAGTGTGGCAACCCTATAAATTCGGGATCTTTGCTGTGCGACCGTGTCCATTTCTCAGTTTTAGCGTAATTATCACACTCAGGAGTCTACGCTCGGATACGCTTTAGGATTGTGTCATAAACTTCAAACTTGTGAGGTTTATGTAATTGAAGACCCCGCTGAAAAAGCGCGCGTTTACCGCCTCGAGCGTCACGCACATGCACGCTCAGTTGATCAAGGGTCACAGCAAAGATATTAGATTATGGCTGAGTTCGAACTCTTGAAACCGCTTCCTGCCAACCTTGGTAAAGCAAGTTGCTTTCGTTTTGCGCCATTTGAGGTTGAAAAGCCCGCTCACTTCGCCATTGCGATGATATTTCCTCCAGCGAATCATAGATACCAACCTGCAAGCCTGCCAGGTAAGCCACCCCAAGCGCTGTAGTCTCGGTGACTTCAGGTCGATCAACCGGAATTCGAACCAGGTCAGCAAGACCCTGAGCAACCCAGCTATTCGCGACCATACCACCGTCTACCCTAAGAATTGTTGGCATCACGCCATCTTTTGCCATCGCTTCCAGCAAATCTCTGGTCTGATAACATACAGACAGCAATGTCGCGGTCACTATATCTTCGATGCTGCTGTCTCTTGTCAGTCCCAAAATGCCGCCCCTTGCACCGGGGTCCCAGTAGGGTGCGCCCAAGCCTGTGAAGGCGGGCACGAGATAGACGCCGTTGGACGAAGGGTGCGAGGTTGCTATCGCTTCGGTTTCCGATGCATCGGATATTAATTTAATGCCATCGCGCAACCACTGAACCGCAGCACCGGCGACAAAGATACTCCCCTCTAGCCCGTATGAAACTTTTCCATTCAATCGATACCCGACGGTAGTGAGCAATCTGTTTGATGACTCCACGGGTTTTTCACCCGTATTCATAATAACAAAACATCCTGTGCCATAAGTGCTTTTGGTCATGCCCGGTTCGAAACAACATTGGCCAATCAGGGCTGCTTGTTGATCGCCTGCAATACCACCAATGGGAATTTCTGCTCCAAGATGTTCTGCTGATGCAAACCCAAAATCAGCGGCACAGTCTTCAACCTCTGGCAGCATGGCCTCGGGTACAGACAACTCAGTCAGAAGTTCTTTATCCCATTCCTGTGAATGAATGTTGAACAGCATGGTACGCGAGGCATTACTCGCATCCGTTTTGTGACTCTGACCATTGGTCAGTCGCCAAAGTAGAAAACAGTCGACGGTGCCAAACAGCAACTCACCTCGCTCTGCTCGCGCTCGCGCACCATCGACATTATCGAGTAGCCATCGGACTTTCGTGGCTGAGAAATAAGCATCTAGCAGCAAACCCGTTTTTTTGGTGACGACCTGACCCAACCCACGTTCTTCAAGCTCTGTACAAAATTCAGCTGTTCGCCTGTCTTGCCAGACGATTGCATTGTAAATCGGTTGACCCGTTAACTTATCCCAGATAATGGTTGTTTCTCTTTGATTTGTGATGCCGATCGCTGCAATCTCCGACGCTTGGACCCCGAGTTTTTCAATACACTCTCGAGAAACACCCAGTGTGCTTTGCCAGATTTCCTCAGGATCGTGCTCCACCCAACCATCTTCAGGAAAAAATTGCGTAAACTCCTGCTGCGCGACACTCAGTATCTCTGATTTTTCATTGAAGATAATCGCTCTGGAACTCGTCGTTCCCTGATCGATGGACAGGATATATTTCGACATCAGATTTTCCCTTTATTATTAAATCTCGACGCTCAGCGCCCGCATTAAAACGACCTAAACCAATACAACCGAAACTATCAAAATTGTCTATGGTTTGTAAGGCTGTTTTCATTCACTGTAATATGAACCTATCATTAGAACCAATCAGGGAAATATCGGCGATATGACATTTGCACTTTATCCACCCGTAAAAAAACTTCGCATCAGACAAGACGCTTTTTGCCTTGATCAACGTCGATACATCTCAATTTCAAACCCCTGCTCAGACAGGCTCGCCGCGAGCATTCACAGATTTCAATCGCGGTTAACTGCGAATACCGAGCTCACCTTTGGTAAGCCCACTGAAGCTAGCGTTTTGTTGTGGATCGACGTTCCTGCAACTAAAACACACAGGACCATAACAAGGCCTGGCACACACAACCTTCGGCCAAATTCGCGAGCAGCGGGAAAAAAGAAAGAAGACTACGAAATCACGTGTTCAAAAGACTCACTTCGCATCAAAGCCTCCAGCGAAGCCGGCGTAAACAGCGCACTGCAAACGCTTGCTCAGATCTTTGAACATGTTTTACTTGAGACTGAACCTCAGCCACTAACGGCGCTTCCGTGTTTCAGTATTTCAGATTGGCCAGATATCAAAGCCCGGGGTGTCATGCTTGATATCAGCCGGACAAAAGTACCGACCATGGACACCCTGCTGACACTCATTGATCAGTTCTCAACGTTGAAATATAACCAGATCCAGCTCTACACCGAGCATACCTTTGCGTTTTCAAATCATCGACAGGTATGGCAAGACGCGTCACCATACACCGCATCAGACATTATCAACATCAGACAATACTGTGAAGATCGCTTCATAGATCTCGTACCTAACCTAAATTCCTTTGGTCATTTTGAACGATGGTTACGTCATCCTACCTATCATCATCTGGCGGAGTGCCCTGATGGTTTTATTCACCCCTTTGGCGGCAAACATATCCCTTTCGGCAGCACCCTCAAGCCTAACGCCGCCAGCGTCAAACTGCTGCGCGAGCTTTACGACGAATATCTACCATTATTCGACAGTCCATACTTTAACATTGGTGGCGATGAACCCTGGGAACTCGGTGAAGGGTGGAGCAAAGCAAAATGCCAAAAAGAAGGCGCCACCAATGTCTATATAGATTTCCTCGCCAAGATCAAGCAACAGGTCGACAAACGTGATCATAAGATGATGTTTTGGAGCGACATCGTCCTGAAAGAACCCGAGTGCCTCAAAAGACTCTCTAAAGATTTGATCGCCTTAAATTGGGGCTACGAGGGTAACCATCCTTTCGCCCGTGAATGCAAATTGATGGCGGCACAAAAAATCCCATTCTACGTCTGTCCTGGCACCTCCAGCTGGAATTCGCTCACCGGACGCACAACGAATATGCAAACGAATCTTGCTAACGCCGCGCGCCAAGGCAAAAAATACGGTGCAGACGGCTATCTTGTGACCGACTGGGGCGATTATGGCCATCATCAGTACTTACCGGTCAGTTATGCTGGTTTCCTCTTAGGCGCGTGTCACGCGTGGAATCACGCGGGCACCAAAAAAATTGATCCAGTGCTTGGCATTAACCGGCGATTCCTAGGAGATAAAAGCGGAAAAACCGGCGAAATCCTCTGGAATCTCGGGCTGGTCATGGACAGCGCACCCTCGAAACTGCGTAATCAGACAATATTTAACAGGTTACTGTTCTGGAATATGGGCAACGAGCCGTTAGCGGTCACCGACATACCTGATACAGCGCTCGAATTGTGTGAATCGGCATTCCTTGATCTCGAAGCCATGATTCCAGAAATAGCGCCGGCAAAAGACAAAGCACTGCTGCAAAAAGAGCTTAAAAACGCGATAGCGCTTGCACGCCACGGCATACATCGTTTACAGGTCTATCGCGGCGCTCGCATCAAACCCAGCAATCTTCGTAAAAACCTCGAGAAAGCGATAAAAACCCACAGGTCGGTATGGCTTGCACGTAATCACCCTGGCGGTTTATCCGAGAGTTGTGACCATCTGCAGCAGAGTTACCAAGCGCTTTAACAATCATGAGCGAGCTCAAGCCTAATTAGTCAAGTCTATTGCAGGCTATCACGCAACTACATCAGCTTTGTTTGCTTGTATCTCGTGCCTGTATAGAGGCAAAATAGCCGACCCACTTGTGGAGAAGCGATAGTTTTCGCTACAGGCAACAACCGAAAATAACATTAAACAAATGAATTCATTTCATTGGAGGCATATATGCGCGATGTAGTAGTCGTAGACAGTGTAAGAACAGGATTGGCCAAATCTTTTCGAGGAACCTTTAATCTAACAAGACCAGACGATATGGTTGCGCATTGCATCGATTCATTGCTTGCACGTAACCCTAAGCTTGACCCAGCCGAAGTAGAGGACGTGATCGTTGGTGCTGCAGGACAGACTGGCGAACAGGGCGGCAACTTGGCCCGATTGGCCGTTGTTCTTTCTAACCTGCCACTGACCACAGCCGGCTCCACAATCAGCCGAGCATGTTCTTCAGGTCTCAACTCGATTGCCATGGCTGCAACACAGGTTGCGAGCGGTTACTCGGACGTGATGATCGCCGGTGGCGTTGAGTCCATTTCTGCTGGTCAGCGTCAAAGTCACGGTAAATCCGAGCAGCACCCCACTATCCTTGAGAAATCACCCGCCATCTTTATGGCAATGGGGAATACTGC
>ENA-UZWS01001708-UZWS01001708.1-metagenome-genome-assembly--contig:-Day-3-25m-contig-1708_pt1 | contig 11544 bp, 14 predicted proteins | sample MGYA00260343_ERZ794903 | MGnify/ENA metagenome assembly ERZ794903
TTATGACCACCACCTTTTTCAATTATTTTTTTATCAATTAATAGTTTAATTAAGTTACCTATATTATAATTAGAAGTTGATCGTGCAGACCCCTTTAAAATATTATTTGACTTAGTTATAACAATTGAGGGTTTGTTAAAATAGTCTTTTAATCTAGCAGCTATAATGCCAATAAGTCCTTCATTTATATTAGTATCATAATAAATTATAACATTTTGATTTTTTTTATTTATTTGTTCATAGTCAATTTTATCTAATGTATTTTTTTCTAATAATTTTCTTTTTTCATTAAGTCTAATTAATTCAATAGATCTTTTTTGAATTAATTTAAGATTATTGGTAGTCAATAATTCTACACCGTAATTTGAAAACCCAAGTCTACCACCTGAGTTTATTATTGGGCCAATTAAAAAACCCAAGTCATCAATTGTAAGTTTTTTATTTAAACCTAATTGATCAAATATAAACTTAAATACCTCATTATCATTTACCTTAAAATTTTTGATAACATTTGATGCTATAATCTTATTAATTTTTCTTAAGGGCATAACATCACAAATAGTTGCAAGTAAAACAAATATTAAATAATTATTAATTTTAAAATCAGAACTCATTTTTTTGATTAAATAATCTAAAAAAAAATAAGTTAAACTAGTTGCACCCAAATAACTTCCTTCATTATGAGTAATATTTTTTTTAGGATTTATAATCGCATTAGACATTGGATAAGGTTTATTGATTTCGTGATGATCGATTATTATTGATTTAATTTTATTTTGATTAAGAAAATCTATTGCTTCATTTGAAGTTGATCCACAATCAACCATTATTACTAACTTTGGTTGATTTAAAATGAGTTTTTGAAAAAGTTTTTTAGTAGCTCCGTAACCATCTTTAACTCTATCGGGTATATAATAAAAGTGTGGTTGTTTGATATAATTAAAATATCTAACCAGTAATGAAGTTGCTGCTGTCCCATCAGCATCATAATCACCTAGAATACATATTTTTTCATTATTCTTAATTGAATTAATTAATATTGTTGAAGCTTGTTTAAAATCACTATTATTTTTAAAAATATTAATTATTTTTAAATTATTATTTATATTGTTAATTTCATCTTCATCAAAATTTCTTGAAACAATTAATTTTGATAAAATTTCATTAAATTTGTAATCTTGCTTAATTTTTTCAACTGAATTTTTATTTACTTTACGTTCAATCCAATTTTTACCAGAAACAGAAATCATTCATTAATTGAATTAACATTTTTTACTAACTGTTTATAATTTGTGTTTTTATGTGTAATTAAAGTTTCTGAAATGTACTTATCTTGATCAAAAGTAATACCTTTAATAAAACTACTATCTGTAATTCCTGTTGCGCAGAATATTGAGTCTCCTTTAACTATTTCGTTTAATTCATATTTCTTATCTAAATCTTTAATACCCATAGAATTAGCTTGTTGAATATCTTCTTCATTATCAAAAATAAATCTACCTTGAAAATGACAATCATATGAATCAAGTGCTGATGCAGCTAAAACGCCTTCTGGCCCACCACCTATACCTATAAACATATCTACATTATATTTAGGATCAGACACATATAGAGCACCCAAAACATCTCCGTCTGAAATTAATTTAACATTTACATTCAAATCTTTTAATTCATCAATAATTTTTTTGTGTCTAGGTCTATCCAATATACAAACTGTTAAAGATGAGATATCTTTATTTTTAAATTCAGATAAATTTTTAATATTTTTTTTTAACGGATAATCAAGATCAATTAGTTTTTTTTCTATTTTTCCAGTTGCTATTTTGCTCATGTAGGTTTCTGGAGCGTTGAATAAATTTCCTTTTTCAGCTATAGCCAAAACAGTTAATCCACCAGGTAAATTATTTGCCACAAAATTAGTTCCTTCNNACTGGATCTACAGCTATATCAAAATCTGGACCATTTTTTGTACCAAGAATTTCTCCAGTGTAAAGCATAGGAGCCTCATCTAAACTACCTTCACCTATGACTACCTCACCAGTCATATTTATCTTATTTAATTCTGATCTCATTGAGTCTACTGCAGCTTTATCAGCTGCTATCTTATCTTTTTTACCTATAAAAAATGATGATGCATAAGCTGCTCTTGAAGTTACATTAATAAATTGATCAATAAATTTTTTATCTATTGTCATTAAATTTTTTCATCAATTAATTGTTTTTCAATTATTTGAGATTCAAATTCTCGTAATCTTTTATAAACACTAGCTAGCTCAATGATTGTTGGCCATGATTTTAATAGATACTGCATAGACCCTTCTACTCTTCCAAAAGCTCTTATAATTTGTTGCATAACCCCTAAAGTAACAACACCGGCTACTATTGCTGGTGCTAAAAACACATAAGCTGACAATACATTAGCTTGTAAATAAGCCATTCTACCAATATTAAAATATAAATAGCGCACATAACTTAAAAAATGAATTGAACGAACATCTGAAAATAATTCATCAATTGTTTTTGGTCTGACATTCTGGTCATCTTCAGCTATTACTAATATTTTTCTATATGCAGCTTCTTTTTTTTGAAGGTCATATTCAACACCAACTAATCTTAATAACCAGCCTAACCCAATTAAAAATATTGTTCCCCCAAGTGTCCAAAGTAATGCTCCTGTAATTAAACCATATTGCCAATCACCAAAAAAGAAAATTGGTATACCAATAGATAAACCAAGTAAGATTGGAACAAANNCCCTCCATAATACGTGTAAATTTAATTGTGTCTTCTTGAACTCTTTGCGATGCACCTTCTATCTTTCCAGCTTTATCATAAACACTATGATACCATTCTACCATTGCAGTTCTCCACCTAAATAAATAGTGAGCTGTAAAAAAACTAATAGCAACATAAAGAGCAATATACATGCCCGCTAATGTTATAAATGAAGCTAAACTTGACCAATACTCTTCAATTGTTATTGCATTAGGTGAAGCAAGAGCTTTTTGTATCATGTCATAAAATATGCCAAACCATTCGTTAATTTTTACATCTATCTTAACTTGTACCCATAAAGACGACAAAATAATTAGAGACCCTAACCATGACCATACAAACCATTTTTTTAATTTAAAAAATCTAAACATAGTTTATTTTAAAAAGTTATCAGCGTAAGATTTTTTAACAGTTTTTCTTTTCTTTGGTTCAATCAAATCATAATCAATTTTCTTTTTTTTTGCGTAATTGATTGCTAATTCTTTAGATGAAAACTCAAGCTTAAGTTCAGTCAATGTATCAGTAGAACTTTCCCAGCCCATTAAAGGATTTTTTGTAGGATCTTTAGTTTTAAATTCTAAAACCCATATATTATTTTTTGCAATACCTGACTGCATAGGGTTTTTATTTGGAATATAAATTATTGCTTTATTCATAAATGCTGGTCGGAGTGGCAGGATTCGAACCTGCGACCCTCTGGTCCCAAACCAGATGCGCTACCAGGCTGCGCTACACTCCGATCCGAGTACTATTACAGTACATTTTAATTATTTAAAAGGATAAAGATAAGCAAATTAAAGGTAATTTTTATAGAATCTGATATATAAAAATTATGATTATTGAGTGCATAAATTGTAATAAAAAATTCAATGTTGACGCTGATCTAATTCCAAAACAAGGCAGACAAATTCAATGTGGATCGTGCGAGCATATTTGGCATTTTAAAATAGAAAGTTCGTTAAAAGAACCTTTAATTCTTGACGATGAAAATAATCAGAAAAATATATCAATAGCAAAAGATACAAAAGAAATTACAGAGAGTATAAACGTAGAAAATCCTAAAAAATTACTAAAAGATAATGAAATTTATAAGGATAATAAAATTCAAGAAAATATAACAATAGAAAACAATATTAAGATTTCAAAAATAAGTAATTTTTTTTCATATTTGTTAGTTATTCTTATTTCTTTTGTCGCATTAATAATTTTATTAGATACGCTAAAATCTCCTCTGATAAATGTTTTTCCTGGATTAGAAATTGTTTTATTTAATCTTTTTGAAACATTGAAAGATATAAAATTATTTATTATTGATTTAACCTAATTTATTATGATTAATTACTTATCAAAACCTTTTAAATGGTTTTTTAAACTTGAAGCAGCTAGTGGATTAATACTTTTAATAGCTGCTATATTTGCTCTATTAATCAGCAACAGTGATTTTAGTGATTTATACTTTCATAGTTTAGAAAAATATTTATTTATTGGTATTAATGAATTTGGATTAAAACTTTCTGTACATCATTGGATTAATGATGCACTAATGGCAATATTCTTCTTTTTTGTTACCTTGGAAATAAAAAGAGAGTTTATTCAAGGAGAGCTATCTAATATTAAACAAGCAATGCTTCCTATTATTGCCGCTGTAGGAGGCATGTTAGTACCTGCCCTATTTTATGTTTTTATTAATTGGGGAAATTCAGTAACCATGAATGGTTGGGCAATACCATCAGCTACTGATATTGCATTTTCTTTAGGTATATTATCTTTATTAGGTTCAAGAGTTCCAATATCCTTAAAGGTTTTTTTAACAGCATTGGCTATTATAGATGACCTTGGTGCTATATTAATAATAGCTTTTTTTTATTCAGGGGATTTAAGCATACCATATCTAAGTCTTATTTTGTTAAGCTATATACTGCTTTTAATTTTAAATAAATTTTCAGTTAAGATCTTTATACCATATTTAATTGTTGGTTTATTCATGTGGTTCTTTACATATAAATCAGGAATACATGCGACTATAGCTGGTGTATTGTTGGCTACAACAATTCCTCATAGAATAAAAGATAGAGATTTTTCTTTACTAGTTAAAATAGAACATACAATTTCACCATATGTAGCATTTATGATAATGCCCCTGTTTGCCTTTGCAAATGCTGGAGTTAATTTAGGAGGTTTATCTCTATCTAGTTTATTAGCACCAGTTCCTCTTGGAATATTATCTGGACTATTTTTTGGTAAACAAATTGGTGTGTTATTATTTTCATATATATCAATTAAATTAAAATTTGCAGAAGCTCCTAATAATTCAAATTGGCTTAGTCTCTATGGTGTCTCAATTTTAACAGGAATTGGATTTACAATGAGCTTGTTTGTTGGAAATTTAGCATTTGCAGATAACACACAATACATTGATGGAGTTAAAATTGGAGTTTTAACAGGATCATTATTGTCTACAGTATTTGGGTATGTTCTGCTATTGATGTCTGCTAAAAAATAAATGTCTAAACAAAAAGCTATTATCTATATAATAATTATAATGTTTTCATTTTTTAATAAAACCATGTCTAATAATACAGAAACTTTTTTTGATTTAAATGTTAATTCAATTAATGGAGATGTTTTAAATTTATCTAAATTAAAAGGAAAAACAATTCTTCTAGTAAATGTTGCAAGTAATTGTGGTTTTACGAAACAATATGAGGATCTTCAAAATTTATATGATAGTTATAAAAATAAAGGCTTAATTGTTATAGGGATGCCTTCAAATCAATTTGGAGGTCAAGAACCAGGCTCAGAAACAGAAATTAAAAAATTTTGTGAAACAAATTTTAACATTACTTTTCAAATGACAAGCAAGCATGATGTTAAAGGAGATAATGCTCACCCTATATACATTTGGGCAAAAGAAACCTTCGGTAAATCTACTGTTCCAAAGTGGAATTTTCATAAAATATTAATTAATAAAGAGGGAAAAGTTGAAGATACATTTGCATCATTTACTAATCCTATGTCAAAAAAAATTATTAATAAACTAGAAGAAATTTTATAAAGTTAAAGTTAACCCATCATGAGCAGGGATTACATTATTAGGTAATTTGTTTTTAAGTTTTTTGTAATCTAATACAGGTGATAAATTTGTTAATATAGCTTTTTTGGGTTCAAATTTTTTTATAAAATATAATGATTTTTCTAGATTAAAATGTGATGGATGAAAATTGTACCAGAGACAATCAATAATTAAAAATTCTAGATTTTTGAAATATTTGAAATCTTTTTTATAAATATTACTAACATCACTTATGTAGGCTAATTTTTTATCAATAATATAACAAGTNNAGGATATTCAATAGAATAACTTTTAAAACAATATGAGAAACTTTTATTAAGATATTTTGATGTAACTGTATCTGCATAAATATTTATCTGTTTTTTATTATTTAAAAAAAATGATCTTAAATCATTAATACCATGAGTTTGATCAGCATGCATATGTGAATAAAAAACTTTATCAATTTTTTTTATTTTATGTTTTAATAGTTGAAATCGTAAATCAGGAGATGTATCGATCAACACATTTTCTTGATCAGTTTTTACTAATGCTGAACATCTGGTTCTGTGATTTTTTTTATTATTTGGATCACAGTTACCAAAATAACCATCTGGTCGAGGCACACCCATTGAACTACCGCATCCTAAAATAATAAATTTCATCTTAATTAATTAAAAAAAAGCTTATTAAAGTTATTTGTGGTAGAATAAATAATATCTAATTTTGAAATATGTTTAATATCTGCTAATTTTTGCGCCGTGTAATCAATAAAAGATGGTTCATTTTTTTTCCCCCTATTTGGAACAGGTGCTAAAAAAGGGCTATCTGTTTCAATTAAAACTTTATCTAAAGGTAAAAATTTAAAAGTTTCTTGTAAATCTTGAGCATTTTTAAAAGTTATAATTCCACTTGCAGAAAAATAAGCGTTTAGGGTTAAAAGTTTTTCAGCAAAAGGTTTGGTGCCAGTAAAACAATGCATTAATATTTTAAGATTTTTACCTTTATAATCATTTAAAATTTCAAAAGTTTCATTTTCAGCATCTCTCGAATGAATTATTAGAGGTCTATCACTTTTAATGGAAGCTTCTATATGTTCCTTGAAGCTGTTAATTTGATTAACTTTATCGCTATTATTGTAAAAAAAATCCAATCCAGTCTCACCTATTCCTATTATCTTTGGGTTATTATCTAAATTTTTTAAAATAAAATCTGAAGTAATTTTATCCTCTGTAGTTTCATGAGGATGTATACCAATTGTTCCGTATATCATTTCATCTTCATTTACTATTTTAACAACTCTTTTAAAACTTTCATAAGATGTTGAAATTGTTAATAGTTTTTTAATACCAATATCTTTTGATCTCTTGATTACATTTGTTAAATCACTCAGTAAAGGCTCATGATCTAGATGGCAGTGGGAATCAATCATTATTTTTTTCTATTTTCTTAAAAAGAATATCAATTTTATTTATTTTATTACCTTTAGTTAAAAATTCATTATTTTCAATTGTTGATAATATTATATCATTTTCGCTTAGATCAAATATTTTTAATGCCTTTAATGATGATTGTGGAATGATTGGAAATAATAAAAAACTAATTTTTCTAACTATTTCTAAAGTTGTATAGACTATAGTATTTAGCCTAATTGTATCATCTTTTTTTTTCCATGGTTCTTGATCATTAAAATATTTATTGGCTTCAAATAAGGAGTTTACAATATATTCAATATAAAAATTAATATCTTGATTATCAATTTTTTTTCTTATGTTTGTTAAATTATCTTTGTATTTATTCAAAATTATTAGATCATCATTTTGGAACTCGATATTTTTAGGAACTAAACTATCACAATTTTTAATCGCAAAAGCTGTAACACGCTGACATAAATTGCCAAAGTTATTTGCTAAATCACTATTAATACAATCTTCTAATCTTTCTTGTGATATATTTCCATCATTTCCAAATGAAACTTCTTTAATTAAATAATATCTTAATGGATCTAAACCATATTCTTTAATAATTTCAATTGGATCTAATATATTTCCTTTGGATTTTGACATTTTTTCATCTCCTGACAAGATCCATCCATGACCATATACTTTTAATGGCAATTCTATTTTTGCAGCTAATAAAAAAGCAGGCCAATATACTGCGTGAAATCTCAATATATCTTTGCCAATTAAATGAATGGAAGCAGGCCAGAAATCTTTAAATAATTTATCATTTTTATCAGGATAATTTAAAGCACTAATATAATTAGTAAGAGCATCTAGCCAGACATATATAACATGGTCTTTGTCATTAGGGACTTTTATACCCCATGAAAAACTTTTTCTACTAACAGATAAATCTTTTAGCCCACCTTTGACAAAACTAACAACTTCATTTTTTCTAGATGTTGGAGAAATAAAATCTGGATGATTTTCATAATATTCAAGTAAAGGTTTTTCCCATTTAGATAATCGAAAAAAATAAGATTCTTCTTCAATCCATTCAACAGAGGATTTTGAAGTAATAGATCTTTTATCGTCATCAATTTCTTCAATTTCATCTTCAGCATAAAAAGCTTCATCAGAAACAGAATACCAACCAGAATATTTTGATAAATAAATATCATCATTTTTCAAAAGTTCATTCCACAGATATTGAACTGTTTTTTTATGTCTATCCTCTGTGGTTCTTATAAAATCTGTGTTAGTTAAATTTAGTGTTTTAGAAAGACTTCGAAATGTTTCGCTAATCTGGTCACAAAATTGTTTTGGGTCAATATTCTTTTTTTCTGCAGAACGTTGTATTTTTAAACCATGTTCATCCGTACCGGTTAAAAAATGAACCTGAAATCCATCAATTTTTTTAAATCTAGCAAAAAAATCAGCTATAATACTAGAATAAGCATGCCCCATATGCGGTTTAGCTGAAGGGTAGTAAATTGGTGTTGTGATATAAAATTTTTTATCCATTTAAAATGCGATCATCAAATTCCATAAATAAAGATTCTTCATCCAAATTAAATGTTTTTGTATTATCAATTTTTCTTAAAAAATAAGTATACGAAGCTATTAATTTTATATTTGTAACTGAAACATTTTTTCTAAAATAAGATTCCATTAATGAATATATTAAAATTTTAATTGAGTTATTTTTTTTATATAATTTATCCATAATAATCTTTTTAATAAGATCTTTTAAATTAGTTTCAATTAAATCAATATCATTTTTATTAGCAAAATCGATTAAATTTAATATTTCACCTGGCGTACTATAATTATTAACAAAATCTTCATTTAAAAATTTATTATAGTTATTTTCTAAAATATTATTAGTTATTTCAATTGATTGATTAGATGTTAGTTGAATTTTAAAATTTAAACATCTAGATTTTAGTGTTGGTAATATTCTTTTATTATTATTGATCAAAATAAAATTTATATTATCGTTTGGTTCTTCAAGAATTTTTAACAAAGCATTAACAGCATTAATATTAAGTAACTCAATATTATCAATTAATACAAATCTTGGTTTAGTATTAAAAGAAGATTTGTTTAATGTTAGAATTAAATTTCTAATTTGACTGATATCAATATTTTTTTTTTCTTCCACGATATCAACTAATATAAAATTAGGATTAGATTTATTTTGAACTAATTTAAATGATTTGTTGTCTGGAATAATCTTTAAATTATTTAAATCATATGAAAAATCTTCATTTAAAGATAAAATATAATTAACAAGATGGTATGCTAAAGTACATTTGCCAATCCCCTTTTCACCTGAAAATAAAATCTTATTTGGTAAATTGTTATCTTTATAAAGGTCTATAAGTTTATGAAATTCTACTTTATGACTAAATAAATTTAATTGACCTGATGGTTCTAAGTTCATTTAATCAATTTATCTATCTTATTCAAAATTATTTTTTCATTATTTTTAATATTCAAATTTGAATTAATTAATTGATATTTTCTTTTATTAATATTGGATAGTTTAACAAATCCTCTTTGAACTTTGTTATAAAATTTCATATTAAATTTATCATATCTATTAAGTGACTTTCTTTTTTTTAATCTATCATATAAATTTCTATTATTAACAAGATTTAAAAAAGTGAAATCTACTTTTATATTTTTAAGTAAAAACTTATTTAATATTTTTATTAAATTAATATTTACACCCATACCATAGTGCTGATAAGCTATAGTTGAGTCAGTAAATCTATCAATTAAAATAATTTTTTTATGAAAATATTTTTGTATTTGAGATATGTTTTCACTTCTAGCAGCCATATATAAAAGTAAATCAGTATTTTTATTAAAATTTGATTTATTACTAAGAATTATTTTTCGTATTTTTTCTGAATTAGAGTTTCCACCTGGTTCCCTTATTTTTAAGAAATCAATTTTATTATTCTTTAGATATTTAGAAACTATTGATATGTGGTGACTTTTTCCACTACCCTCTATACCTTCAAAAACAATAATTGGTTTTTTAGACATCACCCCAAATAAGGTAATTTAATGATTTTAACAACCTTGAAAATAGGTTTACTTTTTTAACATTATTTGATGCTAGTAAGTCGTATTCACCAACTATTTCATCATTATAAACAACTTTAAGAATTGCAATCTTGTCACCTTTATTTATGGGTGCTTCAACAGGACCGTCATATTTAACAGATACTTTTAATAATTTTTTTTTAGCTTTTTTAATTGTTTTGTAGATATCTTGTTTTGTATAGACGTTAACTGAATTTTCTCTTCCTAGCCAAACATCAATATTATGCATAGGTTCATTTGCTTTAGCTATGTTCACAAGGTCATAATTTGTTAGTCCATATGTTAGTAGTTTTGTGCTTTCTTTTGATCTTGCATTTTTTGAATTAAAGCCACTACCTACAGCTATAAGTCTTCTTCCATTTCTATTAATTGATGAAGCTAACGAATATTTTTCCACAGCTAGGTAACCTGTTTTTATCCCATCAGCACCTAAGTTTTTATAAAGAAGAGGGTTCCTATTACCTTGAGTTATAGGGTCACCTCCAGTTCTATCCCAAGTGAATTTCTTTTCTGCAAAAATTTGGTAGAATTTAGGGTGTTTTTTAATCAAATATTTCGACATTTTAAGAATATCTCTAACTGTTGAGTAATTGTCAGAATTATTAATTCCTGATGAATTAGCAAAATTAGTATTTTCCATCCCAATTTCCTTGGCTTTTGTAGTCATTAAAATTGCAAATTCCTCTTCAGTACCTGCAATACCCTCTGCCAATGCAATGCAAGCATCATTTCCAGATGCAATAATTATTCCTTTTAATAAATTTTCTACAGAAACTTCGTCACCTACCATAATAAACATTGAAGAATAACCAGATGTTGACAATCTCCATGCTTTTTCTGAAATAATAAACTTTTCATCTAGTTTTAAATCACCAGATTTAATTAAATCAAAAGCAATAATTGCCGTCATGATTTTGGTCATTGAAGCTGGATATATCGATATGTCAGCTTCTTTTTCGTAAAGTATTTCACCAGAATGATAATCTTGCAAAATAGCTGTTCTAGCTTTTATGTCTAAATTGGCATTTGCAAACTTAAAAATAAAAGAACTTAATAAAATATATATAAATAGTTTTTTAAACATCTTTTAAAATTTCTAAATTTTCAAAATTTAATAATTTAATATTATTAAATGACTCTTCTAATTTTTTTATATCA
>ENA-UZWS01005684-UZWS01005684.1-metagenome-genome-assembly--contig:-Day-3-25m-contig-5684_pt1 | contig 11497 bp, 7 predicted proteins | sample MGYA00260343_ERZ794903 | MGnify/ENA metagenome assembly ERZ794903
AGATGGACAATTGATTCAAATGGTGATACTTTGCATAATAGAGAAACATTAAATACTAAACAGAATTATTATCATAAACCTCAATTTTCGTTAAGAGATTTTTGGACTGTTAATGATAAATTTTACATATCAAATATAATATATGCTTCAATTGGTAATGGTGGAGGTACAGGATTAAGTGGTAATACTAATAATTACGATGCAATTGGACAGTATAATCTTCAAGAGGCATACAACTCAAATTCAAATAATATTGACGCCTTGTATTCTGCTACAGAAAATAAAGCAGGAACGTATTTAAGAAGTTCAATTAATAACCATTATTGGTATGGAGGTCTATCTACTTTAAATTATCAACTTACGGACAACACATCTTTATCTTCTGGTTTAGATATGCGATATTACAAAGGGGAACACTACAGGGAAGTATATGATTTGCTAGGAGCAGATTATGCTATTGACGCTTCAAATGGATTACAAAGTTCTGAGGTCAAAAGAGTTGGAGATAAGGTAGGGTATAATAATGATGGAATTGTTAAGTGGAGCGGTGTTTTCTCTCAGATGGAATACAGTAATGGAATGCTAAGTACTTTTTTTAATATATCAGCTTCAAATTCAGCTTATAAAAGAATTGATTATTTCCGTAAAAAAGATTTAGTTTTAGGAGATACTACTTATTTTGAGGCACTAGGAACATCAGTTGCTACTGAGTTAGAGTTCGATGAAAATGGCAACTTAATTGGTGCAAATAAAACTATGGTACTTGATACTGTTTATCATAACGGAGCAGCATATACAATGAATTCTCCAGAAGCTAAATTAGCAGAGACTAATTGGAAATGGATAAGGGGATTCACAATAAAATCTGGAGCAAACTTTAATTTAGATGAATATAATAATGTCTTTATTAACTTAGGGTATATCTCAAAAGCTCCTAGATTTAATAATGTTTATTATTATGATAATAGCTTATTTAGAGATATTAAAAATGAGATTGTTCAAGCTTTAGAGGGAGGATATTCATATAGATCATCTAAATTTTCAGCTAACTTAAATGGATATTATACATTATGGCAAAATAAACCTTCAAATGGGGGAGTTACAGTTTTAGTAGATGATGTATCATACCGAGCAAATATTAATGGAATGGATGCTTTGCATAAGGGAATCGAGATGGATTTTTCATATAAGATTCTTTCTAATCTGGGAGTTGAAGGACTTGTTTCACTAGGAGATTGGAAGTGGATGTCATCTGATACAGTACGATTTTTAGACGATAATAATAACCCAATAACTGATGATTTTGGTAATGAAATCATTGCAAGTTTTGATGCTGACGGTGTCCACGTTGGTGATGCTGCTCAAACTCAGTTTGGTTTTAGTGTTAGATACGAACCCTCATATAATTCGTATGTAAAATTTAGATCAACTTATTTTGATAATTATTATGCAGACTTTGATCCTTTATCATTAAATGGTGAAAATGCAGGAAGAGAAAGTTGGAAAATCCCTTCATATAATTTAATTGATTTACATGCCGGATACAAATTCAAGATTTCACAAAAAACTAAAATGGATATTAAATTAAGTATTTTAAATCTATTTGATGAGATTTATATTTCAGATGCTCAAAATAATGACCCATATAACGCAAGCTATCAAGATTTTGATGCCAAATCAGCGGGAGTTTTTTTTGGACTTGGAAGACGAATAAATTTGTCTGCTAAATTTACTTTTTAACAAATATAAATCAAACTATAAAATAGTATAACTATGAAAAAATTAATAATTCTTATTTTTACAATCTGCATCAATATTAATGTATTTGCACAAGCTAACATTGCAGCTGCTAGGGTTCTTGGCGTTGGATCAACCGTTACTATTACTGGTGTAGTAACAAATGGTGATGAACTTGGTCCTATTCGTTATATTGAAGACTCTACAGGAGGAATGGCATTATACGACCCTACAGTTTTAGCTTCTTTAGTTAGAGGTGATGAAGTTACTGTAACAGGGGAGTTAGTTGATTATAATGGTCTTATGGAAATGCAACCTGTTAATTCATCATTAGTTAATTCATCAGCAAATTCAGTTACTCCGCTCTTAATTACCCCTTTACAAATTGGAGAAACAACAGAGTCCGAACTAATTCAGATTGACAATGTCATTTTTAATAATGGGGGATCGATGTTTACATCTGGGACACATGATTTTGATTCAAATGGTGAAACAGGTAAAATTTATATCAAGGCTGGACATGCTCTTGAGAATTCAATGATACCAATGGGGGCAGTTACCCTTATTGGTATTTCTTCACAATATACCTTTAATACACCAGCAAATGATGGTTATCAAATCTTACCTAGAGATAGTTCAGATATTATACAAACAGGGGCACTGATTATTACATCTTCAGTTACACAATCAAATATAACCACAAATTCTTTTGATTTAAGTTGGACAGTCTCTGATTCCTCTTCAACTAACTGTAATTATGGCTTATCAAATTCTCTTGGGACCGTAATAAATAATGGGGGAAATACTTTAACACATACATTAAATCTAACAGGACTTTCTCCTGCCACTTTCTATTATGTTGAATGCTATTCAATTAATGGAAGTGACACAGCATTTGCATCTACTGGATTATACTCAACTGCTTCCAATTCAACAGGAGCTATTAGGCCTTATTTTAATCACTCAGTTGACAACTCCTTTTCAACTGGGATCGATGCTCAAAATATTACCACTTATTTTAATGATACTATTGCAGCTTATATGGGATTGGCACAAAATACATTAGATATATGTGTTTATAATGCATCAGATGCTACAATTGCTACTGCAATTAATGATGCGTATGATAGAGGAGTTACAGTTCGTTATATTGCTGATGATGATGTAGTAAACTCCATGTTATCATCTTTAAACCCAAATATTCAGATAATCTATAGGGATCCTTTACCAGCGGGAATTATGCATAATAAGTTTCTTATTATTGATGCTAATTCTACTGACAATTCGTGGATTATGACTGGATCTACTAATTGGACTAATCCATCTAATTTGTTTAGTGATTACAATAATTTAATTTTTATTCAGGATGAAGCTATAGCAAAAGCTTACACTTTAGAATTTGAAGAAATGTGGGCAGGTACTTTTGGCGCAAACAAGATAGATAATACTCCTCATAAATTCATTGTAGATGGTTCTGAAATTGAAGTGTATTTTTCGCCATCTGACCAAACAACTTCTAAAATCAATAATGTTATAGAAAGTGTTGATTATACTTTTGAAATTGGACTTCTAAGTTTTACTAGAGATGACTTAGCACAATCAATTATAACAAAGAATGCTGAATTTGGTGTGAATATTAGAGGGATTATTGAAGATGAAAACTCTACTGGAAGTGAGTTTTCTAATCTTCTAACAAATGGAGTAAATATGAGATCTCATATGGGAGTTTCTAATTCCTTTCATCATAAATATGCCATTGCGGATGCTAATGTTATAGCTGCAGACCCAATTGTATTAACTGGCTCTCACAATTGGAGTAGTAATGCTGAAAACAATTCAGATGAGAATACCTTAATAATTCATAATGCTACTATAGCGAACATCTATTTACAGGAGTTTGAAAAAAGATGGGGAGAGCTTGCTAATACTAATGAAATTAGTAATCTGATTGACGTTAATATTGAAGTATTCCCAAATCCAACTAAGGGACGTGTAACAGTCACTTCAGATATTGAAATTATACAATTAAATCTGTATAATGTTAATGGTAAGTTAATTCAGAATGAGAGTAAAAACATTATTGAGATTGAAAGTTCAGGTAGTTATTTTTTAAAGATTTTAACTAGTAAAGGAAATTTAGTTAAACATATTATTGTTCAATAATACAGATCTTATTTAACAATAATTTCATCAACAAAAAGCCAGGATTTACCACCAGCACCTAAATGCCATGGAGGTAATATACCGTAGTTTTTTGCTTTAACTTTTATATATTTTGCTTTAGAATCTTTTAATACTATCGTGTAGTCATTTACAAATGCGCCCTCTTCGATATTAGTATAATCTGTATTTAGTTTTCCAATTGATTTGAAGTCAATGTTATTGTTTGATATTAGGAACTCAACATTTTCCGGGTAGAAAATCCATGACTTAATATCTTGCATACATCCAAGCGAAATGCTGTTTATTTTCTTGCTTTTACCAAGATCAATTGTTGCAATTAAGTTTTCTCTGAATCCTTGCCAGTTACCTGTTCGATAATTTGTTCCACCTCTTAAATTATCAATCATAGTTTTATCTCCAGCTGCAGCATACTGATTTGCATATTTACTTTCTATATTAATTGATTTATAATTATCTATTTTATAATAATTAGCTTTGATCTTTTTACTCCATTTCCCATTACTTAATACTCGACACTTTATTTCTGAATCTTCTTTAATAATAATTGAATCACAATAAAGAAGTTCATGTGAATCATTTATGCTGTAATATATTTCTCCATTATCAACAGAACCTATTCTGATTATCAGTGTATCTGAAAACGTCTGACTTTGAGCTTCAAAATATGGGACGCCTACAATCTTATTATTATTTATTTGTGATAAAGGGATGCTTTCTGAAGCCCATTTTGATGGCACACTTCCCATTTTAAATATTAACTTTCCTCCTTCCATAATTGCTTTATGTTTAATAAAGGACTGATTAAATTTTTTTCCATTTAAAGTCGCTGATTGGATATAAATATTTTTATCAGATACCTTGTCAGCTATTATTATAAATTTATTATTATTTTCTAAGTTCAGTGTAACTTTTTTAAATAATGGTGTTCCTATAGTATAATAATCAAGACCTGGAGTAACCGAGTAAAACCCCATGGCACTTAAAACATACCAAGCTGACATTTGTCCACAATCTTCATTTCCAGATAAACCATCAGGAAGTTTGCTATATTGTGAAGTCATAATTTCGTGAATTATTTTTTGAGTTTTATGTGGAGCTCCTACATAATTATAAAGATATCCCATATGATGACTTGGCTCATTTCCATGTGCATATTGCCCAATTAAGCCAGTTACATCTGGTTGTTCTCTTCCAGAAGTTATTGAGGATGCATTAAACATGTCATCCAAATGCTTTTCATATTTTTTAGCACCTCCCATTATTTCTATATGACCTTTTATGTCTTGTGGTACAAAAAGTGAATACTGCCATGCGTTAGCTTCCGTATAGTTGAAATTAACTTCTTCTGGTTTAAATGGGGCAAACCAAGAATGACTTTTTTTTGCTCTAAAAAAACCTAATTTTGGATCAAATAAGTTTTTATAGTATTGGCCACGTTCGTAAAATACTTTAGCAATTTCATCTTCTTTTAATGAATCTGCAAACACTGCTATACACCAATCATCATATGAATATTCTAAATTTTTAGAAACTGATTCAGGTTCATCAGAAGCGGCAATAAATCCATTTTTTTTATACCAATTTAATCCTAAATGATCTTTGTTAGCAGAATTTATCATTGCTTTTAATGCTAAATAAAGATCAAATTCTCTAAGCCCTTTTACATATGCATCAACTATTACTGGAATTGCATGATATCCAATCATACAACCTGTGTAATTGGCAGCTAATTCCCATATTGGCAACTGACCCCCCTCCTTATATTGTCTTAGAAAAGTTCTAATAAATTCATTTGTTTTTTCTTGTTGAATTAATGTAAATAACGGATGAGTTGCTCTAAATGTATCCCACAGTGAAAATATTGTATAATGATTATCTTTAGTGTAATGTTTTTTTAAATCTGTTCCATTATAATTTCCATCTATATCTGTGTAAATATTCGGAGCGATAAATGAATGATAAAGGGCTGTATAGAAAATTTCTTTTTGTTTTTCTGATCTACTTTCAACTAAAATTTTACTAAGCTCTTTCTCCCAAAGATTTTGTGTTTCTCTTTTTGTTTTCTCAAAATCCCAATGTGGTATTTCAGCTTCTAAATTAGCCTTTGCCCCCTCTTCACTAACAGCTGAAATTCCAACTTTAACTAAAATTGGATTTTGTGATTTACCAAATGATAATCCTACAACAGACTTTTTATTGTTAAAATTTGCTTTATTAAAATAGCTAGAGAATTTTATATAAAAATGAACTTTTTGATTTTTCGCCCAATTATTTGAGTATCTAATACCTTTGATTGAAGTACTGTCAATTATTTCTAACTTATATTCTATTAACTTATCTCTATGCTCTAAATCAATAATAATTTGAGCTACTTCATTTTTTGGGAAAGTATATTTATGAAATCCAACTCTTTGAGTTGCTGTAAGTTCAGCTTTAATATCATAGTCTTCTAAAAAAACTTTATAAAAACCTGCTTCAGCAATTTCATTTTTATGTGAAAAATTTGATCTGTAACCAGCATTACTATCAGAACCATTATTTAATCTTAATTTTCCTGTAGTTGGCATAATTAATACATCACCATAATCAGAGACACCTGTTCCACTAAGGTGTGTATGTGAAAATCCATAAATAATAGAATCAGAATAATGATAGCCTCCACATCCATCCCATCCATCTAAACGACTATCTGGACTTAGCTGAACCATTCCAAATGGAGTAGTTGCACCGGGAAAAGTATGTCCATGTCCACCAGTACCAATAAAAGGATTAACATATTCAGTTACAGTTTTTTCTTTTTTTTGACAAGACAAGAAAATTAGTATAGTAAAGGTTAAAATTTTTTTCATTTAATTTTTAATTTACTTTAACTTCATTTATTTACAAGAATTTAACAATCATATTAAGCTTAATTATTTTCTATTAGTAATTTAATTTCAGAAAAAATTCAACTTTAATAGATGTAGCTTTTATAAGTATTTTATTTTTTTACAAATGATAGAGAGTCAAACATTTGATTTTCGCCTCCTTGATGTAACGCATAATTAAACCCATGATGTACAGCGAAGGATCCGTGTTCTCCTTTTTTATTTATTGCTATATAGCCAATTTGCATATTCTTATAATTTTGATTCTTGACAATACGTGCAATTGCCTCTTCACATGCTTCTTGAGGAGTTGCTCCTTGTCTCATTAACTCCACAATTAAAAATGAACCTAAAGTCTTCATTACTGCTTCTCCAAGACCGGTTGCACAGCAACCGCCTACTTCATTATCAACATACATTCCAGCACCAATTATTGGTGAATCACCAACTCTTCCATGCATTTTCCAGGAAAGTCCAGAAGTAGTACATGCACCTGAAATATTCCCTTTTTCATCTAATGCTAATAGCCCAATTGTATCATGATTTTCAACATTAATTATTGGTTTATATTCTGATTTTTTTAGCCAATCTTGCCATTTTTTCTTTGCTTTACTTGTTAATAAATTTTCTTTTGTGAATCCCTTCTCTAGCGCAAATTGTAAAGCACCTTTGCCTGATAACATTACATGAGGAGTTTCATCCATTATTTTCCTTGCAACAGAAATTGGATGTTTTATATGCTGAAGGAAACTTACAGCGCCACAGTTGCCTGTTTCATCCATAATACACGCATCTAAAGTTACTTTCCCTTCTCTATCAGGTAGACCACCAAATCCTACAGACATTATTTCTGGATCAGCTTCTGACACTTTAACACCTGATTCAACAGCATCAATAGCTCTGCCACCATTAACTAAAATTTTCATAGCTGCATTATTAGCAGCTATTCCATGTTCCCATGTTGATATAACTATTGGGAACCCTAATTTAGAGTTTGAATTTTGTTTTTCTTTCTTTGCAGAAATAATTTTTGGGAAAATAGCAGTACCAATTGCACCTAAAACACTTCCTTTTATAAACGTTCTTCTATTTGACATTAAGTTTTATTTTGTAATATCCTACACTGCCAAAATAATAATTTTTGAGTAAACTCCCCCGCATTATTTCATGTCTCTTTACTGTACTTTAAAATTATGTATTAAATATAATCTAGTAATATTCTTCCAATAATTAAAAAAGATCAATATCATTTTTTAAATTAAAAGTTTTTTTTGTTTAGTTATATTTGTTTGAGACTGAATAAACTTAAATAATCCTTTTCGCAAGGTATTATTTTACATTGTTTATCTTTTAAATGAATTCTTTCAATAAACTAATTCTTTTTGTGATGTTAGTTACACCTCAAATGTTTCCATGAATTTTGTAGTATAATCCCCTTTCCGAAATTTTGGATCTTTCATAAGCTTTTGATGAAATGGAATTGTAGTATTTATACCTTCAATAATAAATTCGTCTAGTGCTCTTTCCATTTTTGCAATTGCTTCTTCTCTAGTCTGTGCAACTGTAATAATTTTAGCAATCATTGAATCGTAAAATGGTGGTATCATATAATTTGCATAAGCATGTGTATCTACTCTTACACCATGTCCTCCAGGAGCATGAAAATTTGTAATCATTCCAGGAGATGGTCTAAAGTCATTTACTGGGTCTTCAGCATTAATTCTACATTCAATTGCATGAAGTTGAGGATCATAATTTTTACCTGAAATTTTTATTCCATATGCAACTTTTATTTGCTCCCTAATTAAGTCAAAGTCAACTACTTCTTCAGTGATTGGATGTTCAACTTGAATTCTTGTATTCATCTCCATAAAATAGAAGTTTCTGTGTTTATCAACTAAAAACTCTACAGTTCCTACACCTTCATATTTCACTGATTCAGCAGCCTTGATAGCAGCAATCCCCATGTCATTCCTTAATTTTTTTGTCATAAATGGAGAAGGTGTCTCCTCAACTAGTTTTTGGTGTCTTCTTTGAATTGAACAATCTCTTTCCGAAAGATGAGCAGCTTTTCCTAATAGATCCCCAATAATTTGAATTTCAATATGTCGTGGATTTTCAATGAATTTTTCCATATACATACCGTCATTACCAAATGCTGCTTTAGCTTCTATTCTTGCGCTATCCCAAGATTCTTTAAGAGTTGTTTCATCCCATACAAGTCGCATGCCTTTACCACCACCTCCAGCAGTAGCTTTAAGCATAACTGGATACCCAACAACTTCTGATGCTAATTTTTTACATTCTTTAAAATCTTTTATTAAGCCATCTGAGCCAGGAATTGTGGGAACTCCAGCTTTTTTCATAGTTTCCTTTGCAGCAGCTTTGTCCCCCATGCCATCAATCATTTCTGGTGATGCTCCAATAAATTTTATATTATTTTCAGTACATATTTTAGAAAAGTTTGAGTTCTCTGCTAAAAAACCATACCCTGGATGAATTGCATCAGCATTTGTTATTTCTGCGGCGGCTATAATATTAGCAATTTTTAAATAAGACTCTGAACTTGCTGCTGGACCAATACAAACCGCTTCGTCTGCAAACCTTACATGCAAGCTTGAAGCGTCTGCTTTTGAGTATACAGCGACAGTTTTTATACCCATTTCTTTGCAAGTCCTAATTATTCTTAATGCAATTTCGCCTCTGTTAGCAATTAAAATTTTATTAAACATGTCTCTTAATATATTTTTTAAGAAGGATCTACTAGAAAAAGTGGTTGATCAAATTCAATTGGAGTAGTATCATCAACAAGTACCTTGATTATTTTACCAGAGACTTCGGATTCAATTTCATTAAATAGTTTCATGGCTTCTATTATACAAATTGTATCGCCTGCCTTTATCGTGTCTCCAACATTTACAAAAGGTGAACTTTCTGGAGATGATGATCTATAAAATGTTCCAATCATTGATGCTTTTACTGTAATATAATTTGATTCTTTTTTTGTTGATTCTTTTTCAACAGGTACAGCTTGAACAACAGGTGCTGCTTGAACAACAGGTGGTTGAGTAGCAATTAGTTGTGCTGGAGCTTCATGAATTACGGTTTTTAATTCCTCATCTTCACCTCTTCTCTTTTTAGGAGGAGACTTAATAGATATTTTAATATTATCTATTTCTAAATTAACGTCAGTTGCACCTGATTTAGCAACGAATTTTATCAATTCTTGAATGTCTTTCAGATTCATTGTCTATAGTTTATTATTTATTTTATGTACAAAAGTAATTATTTATTTGAATCGTAGGCCCATTTCAAATATATTGATCCCCAAGTGAACCCTCCGCCAAATGCTGCAAGAATTAAATTATCCCCTTTTTTTAACTTAGCCTCCCACTCCCAAAGACATAGAGGAATTGTTCCATTTGTTGTATTTCCATATCTTTCAATATTGAGCATAACTTTTTCATTTCCCACTCCCATTCTTCTTGCTGTTGCATCAATAATTCTTTGATTTGCTTGATGAGGTACTAACCATGCTACATCATTTGACGTTAAATTATTTCGCTTCATAATTTCTTCTGAAACATCTGCCATAGAAGTTACGGCAGCCTTAAAAACTGATTGTCCTTCTTGAAAAACAAAATGTTTTCTAGCTTCAATAGTTTCATGACTTGCAGGTAATGCAGATCCACCAGCTTTCATATGTAAAAATTCACTTCCAGAGCCATCACTTTTTAAGATTGAATCTTGTATTCCATTACCTTCTGTTGAGGGCTCGAGCATAACAGCACCAGCGCCATCTCCAAAAATTATACACGTTGCTCTGTCCGTGTAGTCTACAATTGATGACATTTTATCTGCTCCAACTACAATTATTTTTTTATATGTTCCTGTTTCAATAAATTTTGATGCTGTTGATAAAGCAAATAGAAATCCTGAACATGCAGCCATTAGATCGTAAGCAAATGCGTTTGATGCACCAACTTTATCAGCAATAATACATGCGGTTGAAGGGAAAAGCATATCTGGCGTTGCAGTTGCACAAATAATTAAATCAATATCAACTGCATTAATATTAGTTTTGTTTAACAGCCCATTAACAGCATTAATTCCTAAAACAGAAGCTCCTTTACCTTCTCCCTTAAGAATTCTACGTTCTTTTATTCCTGTTCTTGAAGTAATCCATTCATCGTTAGTATCAACTATTTTTTCAAGCTCTTTATTTGTTAAAATATAATCAGGAACATATGCATTTATTCCAGTAATTGCTGCCGTAATTTTTTTCATTAATTAAGATTATTTTTAATTTTACTTACTAGATCTGCTTTTACTACATTTTTTGTGAGAAGTATCATATTTTTAATTGCATTTTCATTGGATATCCCGTGTCCGATTATAACTGTTTTATTTAATCCTAAAATTGGAGTTCCACCATAATCTTCATAATTGAATCTTTTAAAAAAATCATCTAAAAGGTTCCTTTTTTTCATTATTGAATATATTCCTTCAGCCTCTTTTAAAACTATATTTCCAGTAAATCCATCACATACTATCACATCAATATTTGAGCTAAAGATATCTCTTCCTTCACAATTGCCAACGAAATTAAAATCCAGATTATCATTCATTAATAAGTATGTAGCTTGAGTTAGAAGATTTCCTTTTGATTTTTCTTCGCCTAAATTAAGCAAACTAACTTTTGGTTTCTT
>ENA-UZWS01005944-UZWS01005944.1-metagenome-genome-assembly--contig:-Day-3-25m-contig-5944_pt1 | contig 11410 bp, 7 predicted proteins | sample MGYA00260343_ERZ794903 | MGnify/ENA metagenome assembly ERZ794903
TGCCCATTAACGACGAAGAACTGGCATTTATTGACCTTTCGCTTTCCGCCGACGGCATCACTGAAAACACGCCTGTCACGGTGACGCTGAAGGCAGATTTCGCGGGAGCAGAACATGCCTGGCAGGGAGAAATCACAAGAACAGAGGGCGAACTGGATCCAAACACCCGCATGCTGAACGTGATCGCCCAGGTCGAAAACCCATACGAACAAATGGGCGACAGACCGCCCTTAGCGGTCGGTTTGTTTGTCGATGCAGAAATACACGGAGCGATGTTTGATAATATTGTGGTCTTGCCAAGAGTAGCCTTACGTTCAGAGAATCAGGTTTATATCGTTGATAGCGCGGGAAAACTCAGATTTCGGGAGGTTGATGTACTAAGAATTGTTGAAGAGGAAGTTTTTATTCAGGCAGGATTGGCACCTGGCGAATTAGTTTGCATCTCTCCTCTTGATGCCGCGATTGATGGTATGCCTGTCAGAATCCCCGACACCACAGATGTTGCAAAACGATGAAAAGTGCAATCGCGTGGTTTGCCAACAATCATATCGCAGCGAACCTGCTGTTGGTGCTCATTGTTCTGAGCGGACTCGTTGCCATTCCCAATATGCCGCAAAAGTCCTTTCCCGACATTGACGTCCCAATCATTAATGTCACAGTCGCTTACCTAGGTGCTGCGCCGGAAGAAGTGGAACAGGGCGTCTGTATCAGGATCGAGGAGGAACTCGAAGGCATAGATGGCATCGAGAAAATTTCCTCAGGAGCGTATGAAGGTGCTTGCAGAGTCACCATAGAATTGTTTGAAGATGCCGACAGTTCTCTCGCACTAGACGAAGTCAAGAGCCGCATTGACGCGATTATTACATTTCCGGTGGAAACAGAAAAACCCGTGATAAGCCTTTTATCACCGGTTAGACCCGTCATGGAATTATCAATCACCGGCCCCAACGACGAAAAAATGCTCAAAGTATTAGGCCAGCAGGTCAGAGATGAAATTGCCGCCCTACCCGGCGTCACCCAGGTTTCTTTGCAAAACACGCGCCCCTATGAAATTTCTATCGAAGTGTCTGAAGCATCCCTGCAACGAAATGGCTTGTCCTTTCAGCAAGTTGCACAAATCGTTCGCGCGCGTTCTCTTGATTTACCCGGAGGATCAATTAAAACTGAAGGCGGTGAGATTTTGCTCCGCACCCAGGGTCAGGTCTACTGGGGGACTGATTTTGAGCGGTTAGTGCTGCTAACTCGCGCAGACGGCACTCGCGTTTATTTAAGCGACGTTGCAACGGTCATTGATGGCTTCGAAGACACGGATCAGTCGCTAAGGTTCGACGGCAAACCGGCAGCCCTTGTTCGGGTTTCTCGCGTGGGTAATCAGGATATTCTCGACATCACCGCTGCGGTGACCGCCTATCTCAAAGCGGCACCCGCGAGACTGCCCGAAGGCGTCAAACTCACGGTCTGGAATGATGGTTCACAGCTGCTTCGAGGGCGCTTGGACACCCTACTTAACAGCGCTCGCCAGGGCTTCCTTATGGTCCTGATTCTGCTGGCATTGTTCCTTCGACCCCGGCTCGCATTTTGGGTCAGCGTCGGTGTTCCCGTTGCATTTCTCGGCGCGTTGTTCCTGATATCCGTGTTAGGCCTATCAATTGACGGGATATCGCTTTTTGGCTTCATACTGGTGCTGGGTATTCTTGTCGATGACGCCATTGTCGTGGGGGAAAATGTCTATTCGGAACAAAAGAAGTCAGGCAAGTTGCTAGAGGGCGCAGTGACCGGCACTCAACAGGTTTCCGTTCCTGTCATCTTTGGTGTTTTAACCACAATGACCGCTTTCATGCCATTATTATTAGGGCCTGGCACAATGGGTCAGATATTTGGCGTGGTCGCCACGGTGGTCATGTCCTGTCTGACTTTCTCATTAATTGAATCCCAACTCGTTTTACCCGCTCACCTTGGTCACCGAAGCATCCAATCTGCCGCTGGGGAAATCGTAATGTTAATGATCCCTATCGTGGCAATTGTTGCTCTCGGGTTCTCCGATGATTTTCGAAGTTACGTCGGTTTTGTAATTGCGGCATTTACGCTCATCTATGCGCTATATGCTGCGGGCATCTGGGGTCGACTCTCCCAGCGACTCATTGAAGCCCAGAGTAGATTTTCAGAACGTATCGAGCATCTTATTTACAAACAATTTCGATTAGTTGTCATCCGGGTTGTCGCAGCAAGATATCTCACTGTCGCCATTGCCTTCGTAGCACTTATGTCGAGCATAGGTATTGTCGCAAGCGGGCGCCTGCCCTTCTCATTCTTTCCACCCCTTGAGTCAGATCAGGCCATCGCAAAACTCACAATGCCACTGGGTACACCTGCCGAAGTGACCCAAGAAGTCGTTCTAAAGCTTGAACGCGCCGCACAGCTGCTTGAAAGGGAGCTCATCGCGGAATATCCAGACGCACCCCCGGTCACCCACATACTCGCTGCTGTCGGGAACCAGCCAAGTAGCGCTGGTGGCGGGGGTCCTCCGAACACTCAATCAGGGTCAAATAGCGGTGGGCACCTTGGAGAAGTCACTTTGCAATTGGTAGCCAGCGAAAAACGTGCAGTAAAAACTCGCGAAGTTGCTAACCGCTGGCGCAACTTAACCGGTGCTATTCCCGACGCGGTTGAACTTAAATTCAATACTTCCCTGTTTACTGTCGGGAACGCAATCGACATTCAACTGGCAGGAGACGATGTCGACGACCTGAGAACAGTGGCGGAAAAAATCAGATTTAGGCTAGCGCAATACCCAGGTGTTATTGATATCACCGATAGCTTCAGAGCGGGGAAGCAGGAGGTGAAACTTGACATCTCTCCTTCCGGCGAAGCGCTGGGGCTTTCTTTGGCAGACTTAGCCAGACAGGTTCGTCAGGCTTTTTATGGAGAAGAAATTCAACGCATCCAGCGAGGCAGAGATGACGTTCGCGTCATGGTGCGATACACCGAAGCCGAGCGTAAGACACTCAGTTCATTAAACCAGATGCGAATCAGAACGCCCGAGGGCTCGGAAGTACCCTTTGCCAAGGTTGCTTCGGCTGAGCTAGGACGAGGGTTTTCTTCAATTAATCGCTCGGAGCGTCAAAGAGTCGTCAATGTCATCGCAGATGTTGATCGCACACAGATAACAGCAAACGAAGTCATCGCTGATTTCGGCGCGGGCAAGATACAGAAAATCCTCAGGGACTATCCCCGTGTCACCTACAGCCTCGAAGGTGAACAGCGGGAGCAAACAGAAGCCGCTGACAGTCTTTTACCCATGTTTGGTATCGCCCTGTTTATCATATATGCACTCTTGGCAATCCCGCTACGCTCCTATGCTCAACCCCTGATCATTATGAGCGTGATCCCTTTCGCGTTTGTGGGCGCTATCTGGGGTCACCAAATCATGAAAACCTTTGACCTGGTTGCCGGTCTCGCCATGATGTCGGTGATGGGTTTCATTGCCGCATCAGGCGTTGTTGTTAATTCGAGCCTTATCCTAGTACACAACGTCAATCGAAGAATAGAATCGGGCATGGATATGCGTCACGCAGTCGCAGAAGCCGCGGTTTCCCGTTGCCGCCCGATTGTGCTTACGTCTATGACAACCTTTGTCGGACTAACCCCCTTGATGTTCAACAAGAGCGTCCAAGCCCAGTTTTTAGTCCCGATGGCAACCTCGCTCGCCTTTGGCGTGTTGTTTGCGACCTTTGTCACACTGTTAGTTGTGCCTTCAGGTTACATGATACTTGAAGACCTAAAGTCATTTGCCGGGCGCTTGCTCGGGTCAAGTGAATCGACGGAGCAGGATAAAACCCCAGCCTTGAACCAGGCATTACCTGAGATTGAAAAGGTTGATGTTTGAAACTCATCCTCGAAAAAGATAAGGGGAATTCGCCACCCGTTAACAAACGCGATTTCACGACCGGTCTCGTACCTGTTCACTTAATGCGTCTAACGGGCTTCATGATGGTAGGGCTCATCTCGGTCATGGGTGCAAACCTCATTGAAGCGATATACATCGGTCGCGTTGGAACTCAAGCGCTTGCTGCCCTGAGCTTCACCTTTCCCCTCATCATGCTTTTTCAAGGCATATCAATGGGCTTGGCCGTGGGCGCTTCATCAGTGGTTGCCCGCACCCTTGGCGCCGGCAATAGAGAACAGGGCAAGTTGTTAATTACGCACTGTATCTTACTCGTTAGCGGATTAGTGCTCATCGCTTGTATTGCCGCTTACCACTATGTCGATGTGTTTTTTAGGTTGTTGGGGGCGGACAATACCGTTTTGCCTCTGGCGGTTGAATACATTCATATCTGGATTTACGGCTTACCTTTTTTCACCATTGCCATGGTAGGCTCCACCCTGATGAGGGCAGCGGGCGATGCTGTCACCCCCGGGTATCTCATGACCGTCGGCTCACTCTTACACGTTGTGATAAGTCCGATCTTCATTTTCGGATATTTTGGCGCACCGCAAATGGGGCTTTCAGGTGCTGCAGTTGGATTCGTGCTGGCACGTTCAGTAAGCTTTTTGATGTACAGCTACGTTATCTGGATAAAAGACAAACTGCTGGTGTTTAAATTGACCGGGTTCTTTTCATCCTGCCGGGCAATTCTGCATGTCGGGTTACCCGCCATGGCTAGCAACATGATTCAACCGCTGTCCATGAGTATCATCACACGACTGTTAGCCGGCCATGGCTCTGTCGTAGTCGCAGGTTTTGGTGTCGCTTCTAGAATAGAGTCAGTGGCCGTAATCGTCATTGTTTCCCAGTCGATGAGTATTGCACCGTTTATCGGTCAAAACTGGGGCGCAGGACTCTACGAACGCGTCACAAAAGGCATGAAAATCGCCAACAGTGCCGCAGTCATCTGGGGAATTGTTGCGTACACGGCGTTGTTTTTCCTCGCAAGACCGATTATCTCAATGATAAATGAAGATCAGGATGTCATTGACGCCGCCGTCACCTATCTCCGTATCGTGCCCCTATGCATTGGCTTTATGGGGATACTGATGAACTCATCTTCCTGCTTCAATGCACTCGGCCAACCCATACCGCCACTGGTACTGACCATTTTACAAATGATCGTGATACAAATACCGCTAGCGATACTCGGCAATTATCTTTGGGGATATACCGGTATATTTCTTGCCGCAGCCGGCACAATTTCACTACTCGGCGTCATTGCTTGGTTCTGGCTAAAACATGCACTTAACGCAGCGATGGACAAAGCCGGTCACCTCAAATAGAAACGGGTACCACATATCAGGACCTCGTCATCAGACACGTAGCAATTACGTTGTTTAGCTTTCGCAAGGATGTGATCCCGATTTTTCACCCGGATATCAAGTCCACCAAGTCCGGGTCCACGATCGTCGTTGATCGAGACGAACCGCAATCGGGCATTGTTAAGCTCAATAAAGATTTCGCCCTGACGAGTGACAACGGGTAACCCGGCAACCTTTGCCCACAATGATGCAAGTTCCAAAGGGTCCTCTGCCTGAAGTTCAGCGCCCAGAAAGTCCACCGTAATATCCTGCCTGACCTGCTTTTCCCACCCGGTACCACCGACGGGCTCCCAATGGCCCTGAAAATCATTGTGCGCATCGGATTCAATCTCGAAGAAGGCTGCTTTCAGATCACCCGGGTGTAACTGACATAAATTCCAATCTCCTCGAATAGTCTCGTGGGCAATGCGAACACCGTTATCCAAGGCGTTTTGACGAACGGCCGTCTGGGTTTTCTTGCTATCGGCCTGGGTAATCACCATGTAACCCCCGTCACCACCCCGGCGTTTGAGATAACGACCACCCGCAGTACCTTCCCGAATCGGTGCAACCACCTCCAGAAAGTTTTTGCCTACAGCCATCAGCGTATTTTCCAGCCCAAATACCCCCACCCCCGGATCAATGTAACAGGGATTAATGCCTAGAATATCTGTCAAATCCTCTACGACAGGCTGCAGCTTCTCTGCAACCAGGCAGATCTGCCTCAATTGTATTGCCACTTTGTTGTACTCCTTTCGAATTGGGATTAACGAGTAAACTTTGAAACTTATACTTCAGGCATTCTTTGCGCACAAGATCATTGACAGAATTATTAGCTGATAAATGGCACTCAGAGCCGTCGCGCCGGCGTTTTAGCTTCGTGATAGGATTGTCTGGTTGGCAGGACTCGACGGTTAAGTCACCTGCCTGAAAATTAGGCGCGTAAGGCTTTCAATTAAGCAACGCACCATTAACCGCAATCTATTTTTTGCCTCAAGGAGGCGATTCAATGATACAAAAACTCCTCATCGCGAACCGCGGCGAAATAGCCATTCGAATCATGCGAACCGCCGTAAACATGGGGGTAAAAACCGTCGCGGTATATCCGGCAGATGATCAGAAGTCACTGCATGTTTATCGTGCTGATGAAGCCGTTGAGCTCACCGGTCGCGGTGCTGCCGCTTATCTAGATGCGGAGCAGCTTATTCAGGTCGCGTTAGACACAGGTTGCAACGCGATTCATCCGGGATATGGCTTTCTAAGTGAAGTCGCAGGGTTTGCAAATGCGTGCGAAGCCGCGAATCTAACATATGTCGGCCCTGACGGCGAAACACTTGCGCTGTTTGGAGACAAGTCCGAAGCCCGGCGTTTTGCTATTGATCACAAAGTTCCCGTGATTCCCGGCACCCAAACAGCCACGACACTTGCTATGGCGTCAGATTTTCTGGCCTCACTTGATGGTCAATCCATGATCATCAAAGCCGTTGCAGGCGGCGGTGGACGAGGCGTTCGTGTTGTCGATTCTATCGATGAACTCGAACAGGCTTTCAACCAAAGTGGCAGGGAAGCAATGGCGGCCTTCGGTGACGATGCGCTTTATGTAGAAGCATATTTGCCAAAGGTCCGTCATATCGAGATTCAGGTGTTAGGGGACGGCAGCGGGAATGTCGTCTGTCTTGGCGAACGCGATTGTTCGCTGCAAAGAAGACATCAGAAGATCATTGAAATTGCGCCTGCACCGGATCTGCAAAACAACATCAGAAGCGAATTAATTGCGGCCGCGGAGAAGTTGGCAAAGGCAACCCACTACCGAGGCGCGGGCACCTTTGAGTTTCTGGTTGATGCCGACCAAAAGGCATGGGCGTTTATTGAGGCGAATGCAAGGTTACAGGTAGAACACACTATCACCGAAGAGATTTACGACATTGATCTCGTTGAAATCCAACTACGGATTGCCGGAGGTGAATCTTTAGATAAAATCGACGTCGGCAAACCAAGACAACACGGATACGCTATTCAGCTTCGGATCAATATGGAGACGATGGAAGCTGACGGCTCAGTGCGCCCTTCCGGCGGGACAATTACAGCATTCAACCCACCCTCAGGTCCCGGTATCCGTTTGGATACATACGCCTATGCTGGATATGATACCAACCCGGGCTTTGACTCGATGCTTGCGAAACTCATCGTTCATCATCGCAGCGCTCACAAACGCGGCGCGCAGCAGATAACCAATGATTTCAATGCTGCACTCAAAAATGTCTATCGTTCACTGTGCGAGTTTCAACTGGAAGGGGTCGCTACCAACATATCGTTTCTGCAAAGTTTGTTGCAATCCGCGGACGTTGCCGCTGTTAACTACCACACGAGATATATTGATGAGAACATCAAACAACTCACTGAAACCGGGATCCATCATGCCCACTATGCAAGTAAACAGGCAGAGAACACTGCCCTGCGCGCTGGTGCGGTTCTAGAATCAAACGACCCTCTCGCGGTGCTTGCATTCGGCCAACAGGAACAACTCAACCAAACCGATGCGGCAACCATGGATGATTCATGGCTCAAGTCCCCTATGCAGGGCACGATTATTGAGATCATGGTCTCTCCCGGCGATCAGGTGCTTGCAGCGCAACCGCTGATGATTATGGATTCCATGAAAATGGAACATGAGATACTCGCCCAGTATAGCGGTGTTGTTAGTCAACTAGGCATCGTCATTGGAGATACCATTTATGAGCGACAGCCACTACTTCAGATTGATGAACAAGAGATTGAAAATACCCTGATCACAGAAGAAGAGGATGTAGACCTTGATGAAATTCGACCGGATCTAGCCGAAGTTGTCGAGCGCCGGAAAACAACACTTGATGCTTATCGTCCGACTGCTGTTGCCCGCCGCCGCAAAACCAATCAGCGGACGGCCAGGGAAAACATCGAGGATATGTGCGATGCCGAGACCTTTATTGAATATGGGCAACTGGTGCTAGCAGCACAACGTCGTCGTCGATCGATGGAAGACTTGATTGAGAAGAGCCCCGCCGATGGCATGATTACAGGCGTTGGTGCGGTGAACAGCGATCTTTTTGGCGAACCAGATAACCGTTGCGTTTTGATGTCCTATGACTACACCGTGTTCGCCGGAACTCAGGGTGGGCAAAATCACCGAAAGACCGACCGCATGATTCGGGTCGCAGAAGAAGGCCGCATGCCCATGGTTATATTTGCCGAGGGCGGCGGCGGCAGACCTGGTGACACAGACGGTATTGGTGGCGAAGGCACAACAACCTTTGCGCGATTTGCGCAACTCAGCGGGCTCGTGCCAATGGTCGGCATCACATCAGGCAGATGCTTCGCCGGCAACGCATCTCTGCTGGGTTGTTGTGATCTTATTATCGCAACCGAAGGCGCCAATATTGGCATGGGTGGACCCGCAATGATCGAAGGTGGTGGGCTCGGCATATATTCTCCAGAGGAGATAGGCCCGATGTCAGTACAGGTACCCAATGGTGTTGTCGACATTTTGGTGAAAGATGAAGAAGAAGCCGTCACCGTGGCAAAAAAATATCTTAGCTACTTTCAGGGGAAGACAACCGAATGGACTGAACCGGACCAACGCTTAATGCGCCGGATCATTCCTGAGAATCGCTTGCGGGCTTACAATGTGAGAAGCATTATTGAAACACTGGCAGATACAGATTCAGTGCTTGAGATTCGGGAAAAATTTGGTGTTGGCTGCATCACCTCATTTATTCGAGTGGAGGGGATGCCGATGGGGGTTATCGCCAACAACCCTAGCCATCTGGGCGGAGCAATTGATGCGGACGGCGCTGATAAGGGCGCTCGGTTTATGCAGCTCTGCGATGGGTTTGATATTCCCTTGCTCTATCTCTGTGATACCCCGGGTATCATGGTGGGTCCGGAGATTGAAAAAACTGCGCTGGTGCGCCATTCCAGTCGCATGTTTTTGACCGGGGCGAACCTTTCCGTACCCTTCTTCACTATCGTGCTTCGAAAAGCCTATGGCCTGGGCGCGATAGCAATGGCCGGCGGTTCCTACAAAACCCCATTCTTTACAGTCTCCTGGCCGACCGGCGAGTACGGTGGCATGGGGCTGGAGGGCAGCGTAAAACTTGGGTACCGCGCTGAGTTGGCGGCGATTGAAGACCCCGAAGAGCGACTGGAAACTTACGAGAAAATGGTCGCCAAAGCATACCAGACGGGCAAAGCGCTCAACTATGCATCCCTATTTAGTGTTGACGATACAATTGACCCAGCGGATTCACGTCACTGGGTGAGCAACATCATGAAGTCAATTCGAAGGGAGCCCAAAGGACCTGGCAAACGTCGAGCTTCGATTGACGCCTGGTAGCTTTGTCTTTTCGTCTGAGGTTTCTATTGCAATTGATCCGCTGGTTGCAGTAGATACCGAATCAGACCCGCGGCTATTGCCAACACAAGAAATGCGAGAGGTAATCCAACAATAATAGAGGCCGCCTGTAATGCGGAAATTCCACCGACGACCAGCAAAATGCAGGTGACAGCACCAAGCATAAAGCCCCAGAACACCTTCATCCATTGCAAATGTTCGACACGCAGGAGATGACAAAGCACTAACGTCGCCGAATCCAGAGAGGTGATAAGCCACGTGAAAAGCAGAAATGCGGCTGTGCCTACCAATGCAATTTGTAGCCCTTCAGAGCCTAGATTACCAAAGACCGTCACAATACCCTGACTATAATCAGCGACCACAATCTCACTCACTGAACCTGAAAGTTGTAGTTCCTGATAAACCGCAGTACCGCCAAAAATCGACATCCACAATAGAATAATCAGCGCCGGCACGAACAATACGGCGATGATAAACTCTCGCATCGTGCGTCCTTTTGATATACGCGCGACAAACAAGCCCACAAATGGCGCCCAAGCTAACCACCAACCCCAGTAGAAGACTGTCCAAGCAGATTGCCATGCTTTTTCAGCCGCTTCTTCCGCTGTCCAAAGCCCCATAGGAATGACATTNNGATACAGCGGAAAAGATGCCTAGAAAACACACCAGCGTCACAATCGCAATCTGCGCAGTGATACTCATGTCAAAATCAATAAGCGCGCCCAGCGTGGCATTCATACCTCCGACCGCAAGCCCAATCGACGTCGCGACACCAAATACTGTGCCCAGAACAGCAATCACATCGATCGCCTGCGACAGGCGTCCGTGCAGCGGCTTGAAGCGGGTTAAAGGAGAGAAAGCGGTGCCAAATGTCAGAGGTAGATCATAACGATAAGCGCCAAGCGCAATACATAGCCCAACCAGCACATACAACCCCCAACCATGAAAACCCCAGTGGAAAGCCGTCAGTGTGACAGCCGTAACCGCGGCCTCTGGCGAGCCTGGCACCTGCCCTCGCATATCAAGAAAAGGATTGCCCAACATATGCGTGACCGGTTCAGCGGTTCCCCAGTACAACAGCCCTGTGGCAAGTCCCGCGCTGAAAAGCATCGCAAACCAGGCGAGATAACTGAACTCGGGCAGCTCGTCATCCTTTCCTAGGCGCACTTTTGCCCTAGGATGCAGGCAGGTGGCAATGACCAAAAGCAGCACAAAACTCACAGTCCAGTTAAATAACAGGTCGAAACGCGCGACCACATCATCTCTCATCGCCAAAAACACGACGGCGGCCTGCTCCGTATCAAAGGCTGCGAAGCCGACGAAAATGAAGAGAATGAGAATGACAAGAATAGAAAGAGGTTGGTAAGGGTGTTGCTTTGATTCGAGGTAAGACAAACAGTTGACTCTGCAATTTGTTATTTGAAGATCACCATAACAATTTTGGCGCCTTCCCGCTAATTTGCGACCATTTATCAGGCAATTAAGATAGCATAAAGGAGCTGACAAGCTGGCAGGCACTAAACTTATGAGACACCCCTACCCCCTATTCTTGATCCTGCTGTTCAGCTGCGGCTATATCGAGTCATCGCCGATCGACTCAGGGAGACAAAGCACAATGACAGATACAATTCATACAGTCTCGGGTCAACTGCGCGGCACCAACGCGGACATTGCCGTTGCCGAAGCCAATCAAATTCAGGTCTTCAGAGGCATACCCTACGCACAACCACC
>ENA-UZWS01001137-UZWS01001137.1-metagenome-genome-assembly--contig:-Day-3-25m-contig-1137_pt1 | contig 11326 bp, 9 predicted proteins | sample MGYA00260343_ERZ794903 | MGnify/ENA metagenome assembly ERZ794903
GCATTACATCAACCAAATAAGTTAATGGATTAAGATAAAATGCAGAGCGTAATGGTTCAGGAGCGCCATCTGAAGGGTAGAATGCAGTACTAACAAAAGCAAAGAATAGAAAAACAGTATTAATTATTACATTAAATCCTTCAGTAGAACGAATTCTAGTAGAAATTATTGATGCTAATGAACCAAATAATACTGAACCAGTAATAGCACCAAAAATAAGAATAGGAATTGTAAATAACGAAAATTCTACAGATTCAAAAAATACAGGGTATCCAACTGCTGCGATTAGTGATGCACTCACTAATCCAACTATTCCTATAGTGAAAATATTACTAAGAATATAATGGGTTTTTGTGAATGGCCCAGACATAATTTGTTCAAACATGCCATGTTTTCGGTCATTCCAAATTAGGATACCAGAAATTAGTGTACTATTCATGATATTAAATCCAATCATTCCAGATGCCAAAAATGCAGGATAGTCAAGATCCTTCCCACCAAAAGGGACATCATTAATCAATGGAGCATATGCATAACCTGCAACAAAAATATAGATTAAAGGGAAAATTACTTGCCAAATTAAAAATCCCGGATTAAGAGAAATCGTCAGATTTCTATTTACTAATCTAATTATTGGATGTATTTTCTTTCACCATTTTTAAAAAGATGTCTTCAAGATTTGTTGGGACAGCAGATAAATCTTCAATCTCAATATTATTATCATTAAGTATTTTCAATACTTTTAGTAATACCAATTCTGATTGCTCTGAATGAATAATTATATTTGTGCCATNNGCATTAGGAGAATCAATAGCAATTATTTTCCCTTTATCAATAATTGCAATTTGATCACAAAGGTATTCAGCTTCTGTAAGAATATGTGTAGTATAAAATATTGTTAATCCAGTTTTTACTTTTTTTCTTAAATAATCTAACAATTTTCTTCTAGCATTAGGATCCAATCCAGCAGTTGGTTCATCTAAAAATAAGAGTTCCATATCGTGCATGAATTCACGAGCAACTTGGACTCTTCTTCTTTGCCCAATTGAAAGATCTTCATTTCTTTTTTTACGAATTCCAACTAGATCAAAATCTACTAAAAGTTGTTCCATTCTTTTCTTACGTTCAGTTTTTGGAACATTCCACATCATTCCATATTTGTCAAGAGATTTTTCAACAGTTAAAGTTGGTTCATAGCTTGGTTGTTGTAAAACAACACCTGTTTTATGACGAACATTCAAAGGATTTCTTATTGCATCTATTCCTAAAATTGACAGAGAACCACTAGAAGGAGAAATCAAAGTGGTAAGAAGTTTAATGGTAGTTGATTTTCCAGCCCCATTTGGGCCTAAAAATCCAAAAACTTGACCAGATTTGACTGAAAATTGGATATCATCTACAGCTTTAATTGAACCGTATGATTTTGATAGATGCATAACATCAATACATGACACAATGAATCTGCAATCTTCCTATTAATTTAGTTAATGAAGTAAATCAAGAATATGGTTAGAAAATTTGAATTAAATTAGATTAAACATGTAAAAAATTTCAAAAAATTCATTTATTGAAAATGGAAAAAGAAATTAAATTAGTTATGCGATCTTTTTGAAGATTAAAAATAGTTTTTTAATGAATGAAATTTTTATTAATAGAACAAGTTTAACAAAATATGTTGTCTGAATTTGAAAATTTAATTGGAAAATTAATTGAACAAAAACCAGAATTAACTAGAGAAACTATTGAAGAACAAATAAAACTAAAAAAAGAGAAAATAGGTGCAGGTTATTTAACTGATCAAGGTGCACTGTTTTTAATTGCATCAGATTATGGAGCTGTATTATCAGGTCCACAAAAAGTAGAATTAAACATTAAAGATCTATACGCAGGTGCAAAAGAAATTTCACTTGAAACAAGAGTTTTGAATCTTTCTCCTGCTAAACAATTTTCAAGAAAAGATGGGTCTCCATTTTATCTTAGAACAATGACAGTATATGATACAAATTCAACAGCCAGTGTAAAATTATGGGATGAGAAAGCAAATCTACCTGGAATTGAAAATATTAAACCTGGAGATTTAATTAAAATCATAAAGGCATATGTAAAATCAGATCTCGATGGTTCACCAACAATTAACATTGGTTCTGGTTCAAATATTGAAACTACGGATACAAAAAGTGAAATTCCAACTATTGATACCATTACAAAAGATGTAAGTGAATCACAAGAAGGACAAAAAGATCTCGTAATATCAGGAATTATTGATGGAGCAATCAGCGGTATGGAATTTACAAATTCTCGAGGGCAGCCTGGAAAAGCATTAAGAATGAGGCTAAAAGGCAAAGATGGTAGCGGAATTAGAGTAGTTCTGTGGGGCAAAGATGAGTCATCAATTCCCAATAGGATTTCACAATCTGCTAAAGTAAGATTGTTGGGTGTTAGAGTAAAATCTGGAAATCAAGGATTAGAAATTCATGGAAATGATGCAACAATTATTGAAATAGATGGTGGAGAAATAGAGCCAGTAATTTCAAGAATTCTTTCAATTGCAACAACAGAAACTGGAAAAAATATGATTGTAGCAGTAGATAATAAGAAAAACATTTTCAATATCAGTGATTTTTCAAACTCAACAAGTATTTGTTCAGAAGGTGATGTTATCGAATGTATGCCATCAAAAATTTATGGAAACTCAATTACACTTAATGACAATTCTTTTGTAAGAAAATTAGATAATGACGAATCAATTCCATCATTATCACAATTTAGAACAAAGATCAATGATGTTAAAGTAAATGAAAATTATTGTATTGAATCCATTGTATTAAAAATGCCTGAACGACGTGATGTTCAAACAAAAACAGGAGAATCAATTGCACTTTCAGAAATGTTTGTAGAAGATGATACAGGTCAAATTTGGGTTAAAGGTTGGAGAAATCAAGCAAGATTAATTGAAAAATGTGAATTGGGAGAAATTATTTCGATTACAGGGTTAAATGCAAAAGCAGGATTAGAAGGTAGAATAGAATTATTTCTAACAGCATTTTCCAAAATTACAAAAAAGAATTAAGAATCCCAAAAGCCCCTAGTTACAACATATTGTCGCTCTGCTTCATAGATTTGTTTGAATAAATATTCTTCATCTACCATGTTTCGTAATATTCTTGCTGCAGTATCTGCACCCACACCATATCCAGACATTACAGTAATAGCAATTTTACCAAAATTTTCTACTAATGAAGAGACTTTCCAGGCACGATCAAACTTATGTTTTTCATCAGAAGATAATTTCTTTCCATCATGCTTTTTACGAATAATTTTTGGAAGATCATAATCAGAATAATATGTTGCTGTGATTTGCCGACCCTTACAATAATGACAAATTAAAACATCTTTTACCTCATTTGTTTGAACTACACGTTCCCATTTTCCACATCTAGCACAAATTAATCGATGTTTTGTTTTTGCTAGTCTAGCTTTTACAAGATCAAGAATTCCCTTATCAAGATTTACAGGAGATGAATAATATTTTGCAGTATGATCTAAAATTGGTTCTGCTAATTTTGAAAATTGATCAACTTCAATCCATTTTACATGTATTTGATCATCCTGAATTTGTTTTAGAAATTTTTCAGTATTTTTTAAATCATATTTATCATGGAATAATTCACGAAGGGCCTCATGAACGAGGGCAGTTTTAGAATATCGTTCATATAAAAATCGGGCAGATTTTCTTTCATAAATTGCACCACGTCCAACAATTCCAAATTTTTTTGCAACACACCAGGTTCTCCAATTAACATTATGAGTACCTGTTAAAGATGCAGTTACCATAGAATGTAAATCATAATCATCCTTTAGAACTTCAAAAAAGAGCTTTTCTGAAATTCGTGATCTTGATGATAAAACAATTCTATATCCATCTGAACGAGTGTCAACTATTGAACCCAATATGGAAGATAGCATTGAGGAAAGTAATGTTGACAATGTAGAATTAATTTTAGTACCAAAACACGAATGAATTACAATTGAACCTTGTGATCTATTTGATTCAATAACTAAATTGAATTCATCGGGAATTTCATTAAAAGTTAATTTTTCAATAGTTTTATTAGTTAATTCAAGTGAGCCTGATTTTACTTTGCTACGAAAATTTCCCACCTTTTTTGCAGTCTTATAGTCAATAGGAATACTTTCACCTTCCCAATATGGAACAGTGACCCCTCCACCTCTAAATGGTTCAACATTTACAGAAAATGATTTTTCATCAACATTTAGAATTCTCCATTGTGAGCCTTTTAACACGAAGATATTACCAGAATCTCCAAAATCTCCAACAAATCTTTGATCTAATGAACCAATGATTTTTTTTCCGACACTATCAAAAACTTTGAATTTTAGAATATCTGGAATGGTTGAAAGATTTTCAAAATGATATTTGAAAGCACGTCCTTTTTTCCAAAATGTCATTTTAGTTCGATCAAAAAATATCAAATAATTTGAATCAAGTAAATCTAAAACATCAACAAAGTGTTCTAAAGATAAATTTCTAAATGGATATGCTTTTTTAACAAGTTCAAATGCATTTTCAACTGAAATTTCACCAACCTGCATTGATAATCCAACTAAATGATGAGCCAAAACATCAAGAGAACCGGTATGGATTTTTTGTTCTTCAATTGAACCTTCTTTAATTCGTTCAATAATTGCTCTTGCTTCAAATTCATCATCAGAATTATTTGTAATGATTAGTCCTTTTGCAGATTCATTTCTATTATGTCTGCTCCTTCCAATTCTTTGAACTAATTTTGATACTTGCCTAGGAGAACCGTAATGAATTACTAATTCAATTGAACCAATATCTAAGCCTAATTCTAATGATGATGTACATACAACAATTCCACGTTTTCCGTCTCGTAGATTTTGTTCTGTTTCTTCTCTAACCTCTTTTGATAGAGATCCATGATGTAATTCAATATTCATAGATGATTTTTCTTTCAAAATTGAGGCTAAAAATTCTGATTCGCCTCTAGTATTAGTAAATAAAAGAACAGGAGAATCTAATTCTAGATCCATGACATATTCAATTATTTTTTCTGCTACATCAGAAATTGTTCCATCAATGTATTTTATCTCTATTTCATATTTTCTTACAGATGTATCTCGAATGATTTCACATTTTCTTTTAGTACCAACAACAAATTTCCCCGCTTCTTCAAAATTTCCTACTGTTGCAGATAAACCAATTTTTGTTAGAGGATATTTTGAATTTAATTCCAATCTTTCAATACTCAAAGAAAGTTGAGTACCTCTCTCACTAGCTAGTAATTCATGTACTTCATCAACCACAATCCATTCTAAATCAGATAATGCATCCAACATTTTGATTTGAGTTAAAAGAATGACTAATGTTTCAGGAGTAGTAATCAGAATATCTGGGGGATTATCTCGAATTCTTTTTCTATCTTTTTGGGTAGTATCACCATGTCTAATTTCAATAGATAATTCATTTTTGTGAGCATATTTTGTGATTCTTCTAAATACATCACGATTTAACGCACGCAAAGGAGTAATGTAAAGTACTTTAATTTTGCCAACTGCTTTAGATTTTTTCAACAAAGAAAAAATTGGGATTACAGAACATTCAGTTTTTCCAGAACCAGTTGGAGCAATTACAAGACAATCTTTTTTTTGTAAAATTATAGGAGAAGCTTTTTTCTGAATTTCAGTTAGATTAGTAAAACCAAAGTTCTCAAATATTAAATTAGGAATTGGATTAATTGGTTGAGTTTGATCATATTCTTTCATAAACAATAACACCTACTGATTAAAGTGCAAACAAAACTATAGTAATTACTGGAATTAAATTGAAAATTCTTACCAACTTTAAACTTCATAGGTAATTCATTAAATGTCTTCATCAGTATCAGACAATCCTAAAACATCAATATTATAAGAAAATGATTTTTTATCTAATGCCCAATAAATTTTCCCTTTAAATTTTGAAGAATTTTTAAAAAGATGAATTTTGATATGTGTAAAAGGATCAATTGCACTTTTCATGTTTTCAATTTCTTTTCCTTCTATTGTTCTAATCATATTTGTAAAAATTATAGGGATTTTTTTTGTTATTGCAAATTTTGATAATTCATGCATGTATTTCATAAATAACAAATTTTTTTCAAAAATTGATTCACCTTTTGTGTATTCATATGAAAATAAATCAGTAATATTATCAATAACAATTAAAGAGAAATTATTATTTTCAAGTTTTTGAATTGATTTAATTTGTTCTGATGTATTTGTCAATCTAGATACAGTAATTTGCTGAAGAAAATCAAGATCAGTTTCTGATCGTTTTTGGATTTCTAGAATTCTTTCAGGTCTAAACCCACCTGTAGTATCAAAGTATAACACACGTCCACCATTTTTGATTGAATTTATTGATAGTTGTAACAATAATTGAGTTTTTCCAGTTCCATTCCCACCAAAAATATCTACAATTATTCCTTGTGGAATTCCTCCAACCAAGAATTTATTTAATTTTTGTAAACCAGTGAGGGTTTTTTGCATAATTATTTTAAAAAGAAGAAAAAATTTAAGGAATTGTAATTTTTTCAAAGGAGGCAAGGCTTTTATTCTGGTGAACAAAGTTGCAAAATAAGTGAATAATTAGTGTCACAATCAAATAGTACAAAAAGACCTTTAACAACTCTTCAAAAAAGCACAAAGAAGAAAGTTACTGTAAGATTAAAAAATGAAGTCGAATACAAAGGAAAAATGGATAATGTTGATTCATACATGAATTTGATTATGACTGATGCTGAGGAATTACATGATGGTAAAACAATTGCAAATTACGGTAGAGTTATCGTGAGAGGCAATAATGTGTTATTTATCAAACTAGAAAATGAACTCTAGTATTTAGTGGGTGCTTTTATGACTAATAATTTTCTATTTACATCTGAATCAGTTACAGAAGGTCATCCAGACAAAATATGTGATAATATTTCTGATGCATTTTTAGATGAATATCTAAAACAAGATCCCAACTCAAGAGTTGCAGTTGAAACAATGGTTACTACAGATTTCGTAGTTGTTTCAGGAGAAGTAACAACTAAAGCAGATTTTGACAAAAACGCCCAAGAAGAATTAGTTAGAAAAACAATTCAAGAAATTGGGTATGATAATGAAGATTTGATGTTTGATGCTAATACATGTAAAGTAGATTTAAGATTACATTCACAAAGTCCAGATATTAGTCAAGGAGTAACAGCTACTGAAGAGAAAGAACAAGGGGCAGGAGATCAAGGTTTGATGTTTGGATATGCATCAAATGAATCAGAGGAGTTAATGCCATTACCAATTTTACTTGCACACAAACTTATTCAAAAATTGTCTCAGGTACGAAGAGATAAAACATTGTCATGGGTCAGACCAGATGGAAAATCACAAGTGTCAGTTAGATATGAAGACAATAAACCGACAAAAATTGAAACAGTAGTTATTTCAACACAACATGCACCTGAAATTTCGCAAGAAGAAATTTCAAGGGAGATTATTGATAAAGTGATTAAACCAGTTTTAGGAAACTTGTGGAATGATCAAATAAAAACTCACATTAATCCAACTGGAAAGTTTGTAATTGGTGGTCCACATGGTGATGCGGGTCTAACTGGAAGAAAAATTATTGTTGATACGTATGGTGGATTTGGAAGGCATGGAGGTGGTGCTTTTTCAGGAAAGGATCCATCCAAAGTAGATAGATCTGCATGTTACATGTGCAGATATATTGCAAAAAATCTTGTTGCAGCAGAACTTGCAGATAGATGTGAAGTACAATTAGCATATGCAATTGGAGTAGCAGAACCAGTTTCACTTTATGTCAATACATTTGGTACAAACAAAATTTCAGAAAAACAAATTGAGGATTTAGTTAGGGAAAATTTTGATATGAAACCATCAGGAATCATATCCCAATTAGATTTGAAGAGACCTATTTACAAAAAAACTGCAGCATATGGACATTTTGGAAGAAATGAACCCGAATTTTCTTGGGAGAAAACAGACAAAGCTGCAGCATTAAAGCAGTCTGCCGGACTTTAGTAATTCTATAATCGATTGAAAATTAATTCCAGAAATTTTTCTTAATTTTTCATGATTTCCTTTAAAATTGCCAATTAAGATATTCAAATCATCAACTCCAAAGGAAGATTTTGGATTGTTTATTGCATTATGATAACTATTTTCTAAATTAATTTTTTTAATTTTTGAATTACTTTTAGAAAATAATTTTACATATTTTATAAATGAAATATAATCAGGACCAACAAGATCAATAATTTTATTTTTAAATTTTGGTTCAATTATTGATTTGAAAATTACTTGTACTACATCGTTAATGTAAATTGGTTGAATTGAATAAGTCCCAGATCCAGGAATTTCAATCATTTTATTTTTAATTTGTTTTTTTAGATATTTTGTAAAAAGATCAGTTTTTCCTACGATGTAAGAAGGTCTAAAAATTGTATAGTTTAAACCAGAATTAACGATTAATTTTTCTGCATTGTATTTAGAAATAAAATATCCTAATGTAGTATTAGACGATACACCTAATCCGCTTGTATAAACAATTTTTTTTATCTTTGCTTTCTTACTTAAATTGAGAATATGGTGTGTTAATTCAGTATTTACTGTATGAAAATCAGTTTCAACAGATTGATTTCCTATTCCAACAAGATGGATTAATGCATACGAATTTTTAATTATAGGTAAAATAGTTTTTTCATCATAATTTTTGGAGATTATTTTTTGTTCATTTTTAAATTCTTTAAAATCATTTCTCGAAATAGAAATTAATTCAATATTTTTTTCAGAAAAATATTTCCTAACATTAGTAGCAACAAATCCACTTGCTCCAGTTATTACAATTTTTAGACGTTTATTCATAACACAATCAGATTGATTTGAATTTTAAATCTATTTAGAAGATTTTGAAAATATACCAAACAAGAGTTAATACAGTAAAATGAATACAAAAAATGTGGTAAGTGAAAAAACAAAATTAAAGACAGGGTATACTACAGGGAGTTCGGCAACAGCAGCAGCAAAAGCTGCATTATTAGCAATAATTAATCAGCAAAAATTGGAAAATGTAGAAATTATACTGCCTAAAGGGAATTTGATTAAAATTCCAATATTTTCCTGTAAATTTGAATTAGATAAAGCAGTTTGTTCTGTAATTAAAAATGGTGGAGATGATCCTGATGTTACTCATGGTGCAGAGATCATTGTAGAATTATCATTTACAGAAAAAATAGGGAAAATCGATATTGATGGTGGAGAAGGAGTTGGAATAGTTACAAAACCGGGATTGGGCTTGGAAATTAACAAACCTGCAATTAATCCAGTTCCTAAAAAAATGATTATTGAAAATTTAACAAGCATAGGAAGAGAAATTTTGATAAAAAAAGGTTTTAGAGTTTTAATTTCAGTTCCTAAAGGAAGCGAATTAGGTCCAAAAACAGATAACCCAAGATTAGGTATTAAAAATGGAATATCGATTTTAGGAACAAGTGGAATAGTTATTCCGTTTTCTACAGCAGCTTATGCTGCATCAATAAGACAAAATATTGATGTTGCAATTGCAATGGGGAATGATACTGTAGTATTAACAACAGGTGGAAGAAGTGAAGATTTTTCAAAAAAAATAGTAGATTTGCCAGAACATTGTTTTGTACAAATGGGTGATTTTTCAGGATATGCAATCCAACAATGTAATAAAAAAAATATTAAAAAAGCATATGTTGTTGGTTTTATAGGAAAACTTGTAAAAATGGCAGCAGGAGTTAAACAAACTCATGTTAAAGGTTCAAAAGTGGATATGAATTTTTTAGCAGATCTAGCAGAAAAGTCTAATGCAAACGAAAAAGTGATTCAAAGTATTAAAAAAGCAAATACTGCAAGACATGTATCTGAAATTATTCAAGAAAATAATGTGAAAGGATTTTTTGAATTAATTTGTAGTGAAGTGCATAAACACATGAGAAAACACAGTGAAAACAGAGTTTCCATTGATGTGGTATTGTTTAATTTTGATGGAAAAGTTCTATCGAGAAAATCAGAAAAGTAAGGTATTTTATCAAAGTAAAAAAAGTTTGGGTATGGAAAAAGTTTCAGTTCTTGCTATAACGAAAAACGGGGTAAAAATTGGAGAAGAATTAAAGAAAAATTTTCCGGATTGGGAAATATATGCACCTGAAAAATTTTCAGATGAAGAAATCAAAATAAAATGGTATTCTGAACCTACATCTGAAAAAATTATTGAACTTTTTAAAAATTCTAATGCATTGATTTGTATTTTTTCTTTGGGAGCAATAATTAGATTAATTGCTCCTTATTTGAAAGACAAGAAAACAGATCCTGCAGTTATTGCAATTGATGATAAAACAAAATTTGTGATTAGTGTATTATCAGGACATATTGGTGGTGCAAATGAATTAACTCAAGAAATTGCAGAAAAACTAGGATCTATGCCTGTAATTACCACTGCGGCAGATGTTAACAAAACAATTTCAGTAGATCTAGTTGGAAGAAAATTTGGTTGGAAAATTGATGATGATTCCACAGTTACCAAAATTAGTGCTCATATGGTAAATGAAGAACGCATAGGTATTTTTCAAGAAGTAGGTGAAAGAAATTGGTTTAAAGAATTGCCAAAAAATGTTTCAATTTATGAAAATCTAAAAGATTTGAAAAAATCAAATTCTAAAGCTCATCTAATTATTTCTGATAAAATTATTGAAGAAGAATTAGCAAAAGAATCTGTGATTTATCATCCTCCAAGTTTAGTAATAGGTATTGGACTACATTGGGATACTTCTAAAGAAACGATAAAAATGGGAATTGAAGATTGTTTGAAGAAATTCAATCTTAGTTCAAAATCAATTGCAAAACTAGTATCTATTAAAAAACCACAAGATGTTCAAGGGTTAATAGATCTTGGAATAGAAATGGACATTCCTGTAGAATATGTAAACAGAGAAGAGTTGGCTGAGATTTCTGCTCCAAATCCTTCAGAAACTGTGAAAAAATTCGAAGGAACTGCAAGTGTGTCTGAGGCTGCTGCAATCAAAGTCTCAAAAGGAGAATTAATTGTAGAAAAACAGAAATTCCCTCCAAATTTGACCATAGCCATAGCGAGGATTTTGAATTGAAGAGAGGATTATTACTAATTGACAGGGGAAGTAGAGAAAGAGAAGCATCTGAAGAACTCGAAACTATTTGTAAAGGTATCAAAGATAAAACAGATTATGTTTTGACAGAT
>ENA-UZWS01002695-UZWS01002695.1-metagenome-genome-assembly--contig:-Day-3-25m-contig-2695_pt1 | contig 11290 bp, 13 predicted proteins | sample MGYA00260343_ERZ794903 | MGnify/ENA metagenome assembly ERZ794903
ACTGTTCTGGCGACGGTTTCAAGCATTGGTTTTTGATTTTCTGCCTCATGCACATAACCTTTACCCTTGCCGTAGAAGGTTGTTTCCGCCTGCCCCGTGATGACGAGCACGCGTGACGAGGCATAGGCTGACTCGTAAATGCCGGTGACCATGTTGGTCGTGCCTGGTCCGGTGCTGCCGAGTGCAACACCCAGGGCGCCTTTAGCTCTGGCATAACCGTCTGCCATATGGGTTGCGCTCTGCTCATTTCGCGCGGTCACCATGGAAATTGCGTCGTTTTGGCTAATAGCATCGACGATCGGCATGTTGTGAATGCTGACTATGCCAAAAACATGCTTCACACCTGCGTCGACAAGTGTATCTACGATGACCTGTGCTCCAGTTTTGTTCCCCATTTTTGCATCCCTTTAGGTTGATGCTACGAGAATACACTATTTCATTCTTGAGTCCTCAATTTGTAAACCCCACTCCCAAGGGTTGATCATGCTTGTTGCACAACAAGAAGTATCAAAATAACGGGTGTTGAAAATTGAATACGTGCTAGAAATGCCGGTGCTGGAAACTTTATAGCTCAAGGGCAATGCCTTGGTCTGATTGGGAACTTCCTGATGACTATGAAGATGCTGCGGATTCATGTCACAATCAGTTGTGTTATTAGCCGTTATTCAAACTGGTTTTAAGGAGAAATTTGATGTCTATGAAGGGTGTTGATCATATTGTCATTCGTGTGAAGGATATTGATGAGGGCATCAAGACCTGGCGCGACAAGCTTGGTATGGCGCTGGAGCGGACGGCAGAATCAGAGGCTTTGGGCATCAAACAAGCCTTTTTTCCGATGGACAACGGCGGGTTTATTGAAATTGTTGCGCCGCTGAACGACGATTCTGCGGTCGGCAAAGCCGTTGCCTCAAGAGGAGAAGGCCTGCATACCATGGCGCTGGAAGTGGATGATCTCGACGCCACCATCAAAGATCTTGAAAGTAATGGCGTGCAGCTCATTGGTGTTGGTAGTCCACAAGTATTTATCCACCCGAAATCCGCTAATGGCATACTGGTGCAGCTTTCTCCCGCCAAATAGCAGGTAGGAGACGTTAGCGAGCTTTGAGACCAAGTATTAAGTGACTGCAGGTGTGTCTTTACTGACGTACTGATCTCGCAGCGTACGCTTAAGAACTTTGCCCGTCGCATTTCGGGGCAATGCCTCGATAAATTCAACCGTCTGCGGCACCTTGAACTTTGCAAGGTTTTGAATGCAGTGCTGAATCACCGTATCTGTCTCAATTGTTTGGTTTTGTTTTAGGACGAGTACAGCCTTGCCAGTTTCTCCCCACCTTTCATCGGGTACGCCAATGATTGCAGCCTCTGCAACCTCAGGTAACTGATAAAGGATGTTTTCGACCTCGGCGGGATAGACATTTTCTCCACCCGAAATGTACATATCTTTCCAACGGTCAACGATATAGAGGAATCCTTCTTCGTCGACTCTCGCGGCGTCGCCAGTCATGAGCCAATCGTCAGTGAAGGTTTTCCTTGTCGCTTCAGGGTTGTTCCAGTATCCCGGTGTAATATTGGGTCCGCGGATTAATAGTTCGCCAACGCCACCATCTGTAATCTCGTCTCCACTGTCGTCAATCACTTTTATTTCAGTGTGCATTAAAGCTTTTCCGGCTGAGCCAATTTTGCGCAGTGCATCGTCAGCCTCCAGTGCGGTGCCTCCAGGGCTGGTTTCTGTCATGCCCCAGCCTTGAACTAGAGGTACGCCGCGTTGTAGCCAGGTTGTTAGAATGGTCTCGGCGCACGGCGCACCGCCCACTCCGGCACCTACAATTCGGCTGAGATCAGTTGTGTCGAAATCAGGATGTTGCATCATGAACTGGTACGGCGCGGGTACAGCAAAAAAATGTGTGATACCAATTTCTGCGTCATTGATCAGTCCCAATGCTCGACCCGGATCAAAATCACGCATAAGCACAACTTGTCCCCCCGCATGCAGTATTGGGTTTGCGTAACAGTTCAATCCGCCGGTATGGAACAGAGGAAGCACGACTAACTGAATCGCTTTTGAACTGACACCTGCGGGTATGCCAAGGTTGACGCAATTGTAAAATGTCATGCCATGGGTGATCAGCGCGCCCTTCGGGTGACCGGTTGTCCCCGATGTGTACATAATCATTGACGTGTCGTCGTGCGTGCAGGGTGTGGGCGTTAGCGCTTCGCTGGATGCGCTGATCGCTGTCTCATAGGGACTGTCTGATTTGTTCTCGGCGATTTCGAGATAGGTTGGTACGGCGCAGGTGGTTTTCAGTTTTACTATCAGCTCGCTGAATTTCTCATCGTAAATAACAACAGAGGGTGTGGAATCATTTAAGATATATTCAAGTTCCGGTGCTGTCAGCCGCCAGTTTAGTGGCAGGCATATCGCGCCTATCTTTGAGCAGGCAAACTGCGCCTCGAAAAATTCGGGGCAATTGGGCATAAGAATTGCCACCCGATCACCCTTTTTAATGTCATTGACCTTGAGCCATGATCCAAGCTGGTTGGCGCGCGTGTTGAGCTGTTTATAGGTGAGCGTCTGCTGATTGTCAGAGTCCAGAATAGCGACCTTGTTAGGGCGTATGTTTGCGTTATGTTCTGTCCAGTCATAGTAAGGTACGGGCATTCGTGATTCCTTCGGATATTTTGCTATTTACGGACTATCGTCCGGCAGTTAATGCGATGCGGCAGCCACTGTGTGTTTGTAAGTGCTCCCAATACCGAGCGGAGTTTTTGTATTTGTCCGTGGGTGCGAGTAGGTCACAAATATAAAGTGAATAACCCATCATAATGTCTGCGGCGCTGAATGAATCTCCCAACAGGTAAGGTTGGCTTGCAATATGTTGGTCGAGGGCCTCAAGGCAAGTGTGCGCGCGTTGCTGCATCTCGTTTATGGCTCGTTCGGATTGAAACGCCTCGGGAATGGCTCTTCTGTGATTGACAATTTCACCCAGCGGGCGAGCGAATGTGGATTCAGCAAACCAGCTCCATTGCAGATATCGTGCATGATCGTCAGAACCTGGCACCGGTTGCAGTCGCCCTTCGCCGTACTTATCCAACAAGTATTGGACCATTGCGCCGGACTCAAATATCGTGAGATCACCATCTTCCATCGCGGGTACTTTGCCGACCGGGTTCTTGCTCCGCCACTCAGGGGTTTCTCTGTATTCGGCGCTAAAATCGATCAGCTCTATCTCATAAGGTATGCCTAACTCTTCCATCGCCCAGATCACTCTAATGCCCCGAGTGCCTGGTACATGGTATAGCTTGATCATCGATATTTCCTCGTGTTTTATGACGCGTCGGTGTCAGTGTCCGAGTCTGTGTCGGATTCCGGGCGCACCAAAAAGATCGAGAACAAAATGCCAATCTCGTAAAGCAGCCACATAGGCAGCGCAAGTAGGATTTGCGAGATGATATCCGGTGGTGTAAGCAACATGCCTACAACAAAGCACCCAACGACAACGTAGGCTCGTTTGCGGCGCAGGCTCTCTATATCTGTCGCGCCTGTCCAGACAAGTAGTATTGTTGCGATGGGAATTTCAAAAGCGATACCAAAGGCAAAAAATAGCTTTAATACGAAGTCCAGATAACGATTGATATCAGTCATGACGGTGACCCCTGCCGGCGCCACGCTGGTGAAGAAGCCAAAAATTAGCGGAAAAACGACGTAGAAAGCGAAGGCGATACCGGCATAAAACAGCAATATGCTCGAAACTAGCAGGGGGAATGCGACGCGTTTTTCATTTTTGTAGAGACCGGGCGCGATAAAACTCCACAATTGGTGGAGAATGAACGGTATGGCGATAAAGATCGCAAGTACTAATGTCAGTTTGAAAGGAGTGAGAAAGGGAGACGCAACCTCGGTAGCAATCATCGTTGCACCTTCAGGCAGGAACGCCCTCAAAGGTTCAGAGACAAACCCGTAAATGTCGTTAGCAAAATAGAACAGCGGCAAAAAAATCGCAAACACCGCCACCAGTGATCGAAGTACGCGACTTCTTAGTTCAATAAGATGATCGACGAGCGGTTGACCCTCGTCTAGGTTTTCGTCCTGTTCAGATGTCGTCGTCACAGGCTACCTTATGTGCTGCTGCCAGAGAATTTGGGCGCCGCGTCTTTACTTTGGTCATCGATAGGTGTCTCGACAGCGTCTAGTTCCGTCGGGTTTTCAATGCCAGACTCGGCTACGCCGGCTGGCTCGAGCGTATCTTCGATTTTTTCGTCTGCAGAGGGGTTTGCGAGTTGCGAGGGAATCGACTTCAGCGAATTTTTTGCGTCGGAGATGGAGTTGTCTGCATTTTGAATAATGTCCTCGAGCTCACTCTTTGTGTCAGAGAGTTCCTTCATGATGTTTTCATTGTGCAATTGCTGTCTAATTTCATCCGCCCCGATCTCATTTTCAAGTTCCAGGCGAATGTTCGATAGGCTTCGCTTCAACCTACCAATCCACAAAGCAACGGTTCTCACGGTCTCGGGTAGTTTTTCCGGACCGATGACCACCAGTGCTACGACACTTATGAGCAATAATTCAGGGAAACCTATGTCGAACATAAAGGCTAATTCTCTTTATTTGCTTCGACTTTGTCTTGTGTTGAAGTGTTCGGGGTAACATCTTTGAGTTGAGGTTCCTGGTCGGCGTCAAGCTTTGATTTGTCATCACCGCCGCCGAGTGCACTTCGGAAACCCTTGATGGCAGATCCAAGGTCACCACCCAGTGTTTTCAATTTTTTTGTGCCGAACAGCAAAACAACAATCACAAGCACAACAATCAGTTCTGTCATTCCGGGCATATCGTCTCTCCTAAATATCTATCTGAACGTACGTGATCATTCCAGACCATTTGCCTGCTTACCAGCTGCTAACAGTAGCAGCGAAATTTGTTTAAGTATAAATTATTCTGGCGGTCGGGATGCCTTTTCCGCTAGTCCTGAAACGCCAAAACGACTTTCAAGCTCGCTGATGACCTCGGTCGCTGGAATATCGAGATGGCTCAACATGACGAGCGTATGAAACCATAGGTCTGCGGTTTCCTTAACGACCTCTATTCGATGCGCTTGCTTGTCGCTGTTGCCGGCGTCTTTTGCTGCCAGCACAGTTTCAAAAGCTTCCTCACCGACTTTTTCCAAAATCTTGTTTAAACCTCTGTTATGAAGTTTAGCGACATAAGAAGAATCCGGGCTCGCATGTCTGCGCGCCTCTAGCACCTCCATCAGTCGATCAATTACATCATTCACCTAGGCTATTCCTGTTCGAGTCAATCGGCTGTCTATTGCATATTAGCTGACGCACGGACGTATATTAAGCGCGAATAATAGCACATGCGGGGCTTGACCCTTATTTCTGTCTACCGTTTCTGTCTACTGGTTCGAGTATATCTCGTCCGGGTCCTTGAGCTGTGGCTCTATCGTCTGCCACTGGCCTTGATTGAACACCCTGAAAAAGCAGGACTCTCTACCAGTATGACAAGCAATACCGCCGATTTGCTCCAATTGAAGTAGCACGACGTCACCATCGCAGTCGATGCTGACCTCTTTGATATGCTGAAAGTGACCCGATTCCTCGCCTTTACGCCACAACTTATTTCTAGATCGGGACCAATATACTGCCGATTGAGTATTTATCGTCTCTAAAAGCGCTTCGCGATTCATCCAAGCGACCATCAGGACTCGCTTGGTTTGAATGTCTTGAGCAATGGCCGGAATGAGGCCATCGGAGTCAAATTTTACTTCAGAGAGCCATTCGGATGTGGGCGATTCAGCGGGTTGGTCAGTCATTTTACGTGGATACAAAGTTCGTTGAAGGTGCATTCTAGCAGGAGGTTGCCTTGATTATCAGACCTTGATGAACATCCAGTAGACGCCGAGACTGCCGAGGATAGAGGATCCCAGCAGCAGTTCGGTGTTTTCAACCAAGTTAACATCGGAAATGAGCGCAGAGGCCATGGCAACGAAAGCGGCTGTAATCGCGAGACCCGCTGCTTTCATCTGGCGACGTTCCCGTCGATCACGCTCGAGAGTGCGCTTCAGGTCTTTGAGCAGTATTGCTTGGGTTTTGTTGTTACGACCTAGCTGTTTTAGTTGGGTCATCGCTTCAAGCGCGAACATAGGCAGTTCTGGTAGGTGTTCGAACAGTTTCGGCGCGGCCTGGCCAAAACGATTCAACAAACCCTTAATACCTAGACGATCTTTCATCCATTTTTCCATAAATGGCGCGGCGGTCTCCCAGAGATCAAGATCGGGGTAAATCTGCCGACCCATACCTTCGATGTTCAGCAGCGTTTTTTGTAGCAAAACAAGTTGAGGCTGGACCTCCATATTAAAGCGCCGCGCTGTTTGAAATAAACTCATCAGCACTCGACCGAAGGAAATTTCGCTAATGGGCTTCTGGAAAATAGGCTCGCAGACGCTACGTATGACTGCTTCGAATTCATGGATGTCTGTATCCGGGGGTACCCAACCGCTTTCGACGTGAAGGCGCGCTGACTCCAGATAGTCCTGGTTGAAGAAGGCCAGCAAGTTTTTGGCCAGATAGTTTTTATCCTCTTCGGTCAAAGAACCCATGATCGCGCAATCAAGTGCGATATAGGAGGGGTTTGCGGGGTCATTTGCGTCTATGAAGACGTTCCCCGGGTGCATATCGGCGTGAAAGAAATTTTGCTCAAAGACCTGGGTGAAAAAGATTTCGACGCCAAGGTGAGCAAGTTTTTTCATGTCCACGTTCTGGTCTTTCAAGTCCTGAACATTGGCTGCACCGATGCCATAGATCCGCTCAAGCACCAGAATGTTGGTTCGGGTGAAGTCCCAGTAGACTTTGGGCACGTAAAGCTTGCCGGAATGGTCCCAGTTCTTTTTCAGTTTTACCCCATTCGCTGCTTCAAGGTTCAAATCGAGCTCATCGAGAATCGTTCGTTCGTAATCCTTTACGATGTCTATGGGATGCAACCGCTTGCCGTCCTCCGACAAGTTTTCGAGCCAGCGAGCGATAAGGTGCATCACTCGCAGGTCCTCGCGAATAACGCGATCGATGCCAGGACGAATCACTTTGACAACAACAGACTCTCCAGTTTGCAATACGGCGGCATGGACCTGTGCAACCGAAGCCGAGGCGAGTGGCTCAGCCTCGAACGTGCTGAATAGATTGTCGATGGTATCTTCCAGACTCTGTTCGATGATGCTGATTGCTTCATTGGAGGGGAAAGAAGGTACTTGGTCCTGCAGTTTCTCCAGTTCTTCCGAGGTTTCCGGATCAAACAAATCCTTGCGGGTAGAGAGTATTTGGCCAAACTTGACGAAGATTGGACCGAGTTGTTCTAGTGAGCGACGTAAGGAGCTGGCGGGAGATTCTTTCGGCGCCGGAAATATTTTGAGTAATAACAGAACGACCCGGACGGGGAGTGGCGTGCGCTCATTCTTTACGACCAACCTGTCAAGTCGATTGCGTGTGATTACCCCGAGGATTTTGAGCATTCGAAAGAATCGCATAGGTCAGGGCCTGGCGTTCTCGAACATTTTCTTACCCGTGTGGATGGCAACAATGCCATTCAGCAGGTTGTGGTACTTGCAATTAACGTAGCCCGCATCGACGAACATCTCTTTTAGCTTGCCCTGCTCGGGGTGGACCTTGATCGAGTCTACAAGATACTGGTAACTGTCTTTGTCTCCGGTCACCATCTTGCCGATGCCCGGCCATAGATTTGAGAAAGCGTTATACGCTGTTCTCAATAGAGGGTTCTCAGGATGTGAAAATTCCAGAACAACTAGGCGCCCCCCCGGTTTTAGGATTCGTAGCATTGATGCTAGTGCGGCCTCCTTTCTGGTGACGTTACGTAGCCCAAAAGCGATAGTGATTGCATCAAAGTAATTGTCAGGACAGGGCAGGTTTTCTGCATCAGCCTGAAGGAACGAAACATTTCCCATGACACCCTTATCAAGTAGCAGGTCTCGACCGACGCTTAGCATGGAGTAATTTATATCGGTCAGAATGACTTCGCCTTCATCGCCTACGATCCGGGACAATTTTGCGGTCAGGTCGCCAGTGCCGCCAGCCAAGTCCATGACTCGGTCGCCAGGTCCGACGGCGGTCATCTCCACGGCGATCTGTTTCATAATCCTGTGTGTGCCCAGCGACATGAGGTCGTTCATGACATCATAATTTCCGGCGACAGAATGAAATACTTCCGCGACTTTGCCCGCTTTCTCTGCGATGGGCACTTGCTTTAGACCAAAATGGGTTGTTTCGTCACTCATCTGAAGTACATCCGGTTGGAACTAGGCTCAAATAGAGCATTTTACATGGTAATGGGCGTTGGCGCATTCAATGGGATGCAGGTATCCTCAAAATGCATGCTATTGACGAGAATCTGGGGATAAATCATGATAACGGCGGCATGGCGCTGTTCGGCAATGGTTGAAAGTCATCTGCGAAGAATCGATGGGGCGAACCCGTATCTAAATGCCGTCGCTGTGCCGATTGCTGAATCAGCGCGGGAAATCGCCAGAAAAGTCGATAATGCCGCGACTGGTGGACCCTAGTATGGAGTTCCTTTAATCGTGAAAGAAAATCTTGATTGTCTGGCTTCGGCGATAGCGCAGGAGACGCCATTGATGGTTGACGCGATGCCTGCGGGAGATGCTGTGATGGTTGAACATTATGTCGGGCTGATTTGCCCTGTTGATTCCGTGAGGTAGCGATAAAAAGTGTCAAACAGCAGTCACGCGAACAATGCGGTGGAGAACATCGCGCCTGAATCAGCGGTCGATCTAGGTCCGATTTGTGTTGTCGTNNGATCCCTGGGACTTGCCCTTCAATGGTACCGTAGTTTCGTCTCGCAGGTTTGTCAATGCGCTGAGAAATCAGGGTTATGGGTTCAGAATTCTTTCTTGTCCTGCTGAAGGTGTGGAGCCTCATCGATCCTCTTCAATCGACACCAATGAGGTAGATTCCAGACAGGGNNAAAAGCGAGCAGATGCGTCAGGCGCTCACGGGAGCAGGCATCTTACATGTCCAGTTCCCTTTCTTTCTTGGTTACGCCGCGATCAGGATGGCACGAAGTCTAGGGGTGCCGGTTATATGCTCTTTCCATGTTCAACCTGAGAACCTTCTGCTTAATCTTGGTCTCGATTTCCGTTGGCTACGAGAATTATTGTACAAAGTGTTCATACATTTTATCTACAACAAGGCGGACATGGTGATCGCACCTTCACAGTTTGCTGCAGATGAGTTGTTGAAACGCAATCTTCAAAAACCTGTTGAAGTTGTTTCGAATGGTGTGCCAGACGAGTTTTTTCAAGCAATGAGGTCTGCAGAACATGATAGTTCTGACGACACGTTTCGTGTGTTATCTGTTGGCCGGTTGTCCGGGGAAAAACAGCAGGCATTATTGATAGAGGCGATCGCTCTGTCAGAACACTGTGAAAAGATTTCTCTGGAACTGGTTGGTGCTGGACCTAATGAGGCGAAATTAAAAGCTTTGATCAGCCAAAAAGGCATTAAAGCATCCGTAGAGACCGTCAGTAACGATGAACTGCTTAAGCGGTATAGGGACGCAGATCTTTTTGTGCACTGTGGAATGATTGAACTTGAGGGTATGTCTGTGGTCGAGGCGATGGCGATGGGTAATGCGGTACTCGTTTCCGATTCGATAGACAGTGCTGCGAATGTATTTGCCCTGGATGATCGAGCCAAATTCAAGGCAGGCGATCCAAAAGATCTCAGCCTGAAGCTAGATTATTTGATAAATCACTCGTCGGAACGGATGCTGTTGGCAAACAAAAACCGCAACTTTATTCAGGCATATCGCCATGAGACATGTGTTGCAAAGCTATTAGGCTTGTATATTGCCCTGGCTGAGCAATCAAACGATGGTTTGGTTGACTGACCATGGCTAAACGCTTGTGATCGTCGTCATAGGTAAATTCATTGGGAAAATAGTACGGCGAGTCGAGCAGCACGCGCGAGTGACTGTGCTTATCCTTGGTTTGTTGACGGTTGCCGCAGGCGTTTATTCGAGTTTGTTCACAAGGATAGACTCTGATCTTGGCAAATTGATCAAACCTTCGGCAGATACTCGCTGGTATCAGGACAATGAGCGTTACAAACGAGCATTTCCTGACTCACAGCAAACGGCGGTGATCGTCGTTTCCGGTGATGATTACCATGACGTTGAGCAGGTTACCCAAGCGTTGGCTGGGGATCTGTTAGATTCCGACGATTTTGAGTTTGTACGCACGCCGGGTTTGGAATCGTTTCTGGCAGAACATCGGCTCTACTTTCTAAATATCGATGATCTTGAAAGCTGGTTGCAAGGTGTTCAGTTTAACTATGGCACCCTGCTGCGTTTGTCCGAAGATCAAAGCCTTTCGAACATTGTGATGATACTGGCGGACCAGCTAAGTGCCTATCCGGGCATGGCGTTGCCTCCCGTGCTCGACACACTGCTGCACAGCTTGTTAGAAGGTGACCCTGAGCTTGCTTCCTACCCCCGTCTAATTCCTCCCTCGACACCGGAAAGCCGTCGAGAAAAGACGGGTGAGCACGTACAGTTGATTATACTGAAAGGGCGTCAAAATCTCGGCGAGAGCCTACCCAATGAAGCGATCGTCCGACGAATAAGAGAAGGAATAGCCGAATTGTCATTGGCCCCGGGCCCTGGATCTAACGTTGATTCAATCGTCAACGTCAGGCTCACGGGCGAGGTTGCACTTGCTCATGAAGAAATTTCAGCGGGACTCGATGGTGTCGGTTTGGCCGGGGTCGTCTCTCTTATTTTACTCGCAATCATTTTAGGCGTTGGCGTTCGTTCGTGGCAGATTATCGTGACGACTTTTGTCCTTTTGTTTGTCGGAGTTGTGCTGACTTCCGCCTATGCGACGTTGGTCGTGGGAAGTTACAACACACTATCCTTAGTTTTTCTCGTCATGTTTTTTGGTCTGGGGATTGATTTTGCTATTCACTTTTCACTGAAGGTGAGGGACGAGTGGATGTCTGTAGGCCACCACGGTGCGGTAGAGCGAGCAGCGGTCGATATTGGTCCGGCGCTACTGTTATGCACTTTTACTTCAGCGATAGGGTTTCTATCGTTTGTACCGACGGCATATAACGGGCTTGGCGAGTTAGGCGTGATCTCTGCTGGCGGCATGGTGATTGCTTTCCTGCTGTCAATCACCTTATTGCCCGCTATGTTTAGTTTGTTTGGTGGACTTGGCGACAAAGCAGGTGTTCGTCTCCATATGTCAGTTGATCGTTTAAAACCTAG
>ENA-UZWS01008427-UZWS01008427.1-metagenome-genome-assembly--contig:-Day-3-25m-contig-8427_pt1 | contig 11277 bp, 10 predicted proteins | sample MGYA00260343_ERZ794903 | MGnify/ENA metagenome assembly ERZ794903
CACACCACCCCAAACCATCGCCAAGCCAAGCACCAGCAACAGATTGCCGAGAATAGAGCCGATGAGGGAGGCTTGAGTAACGGTGATCATGGTCTCGATTGTATCTGGGTCGACTGATTTTGACGCAGCGTAAAGCGCAAGCCCTGCGATAATCATCTCAACCGCATTTCCGAAGGTGGCATTGAGCAAACCTCCGACTGTCTCCCCGGTTCGCAGGGCGATCTCTTCAGTGGCTTTCCCCATAAGGAACGCAAGTGGCATGATGGCCACCATTGAGAAGACAAAGGCAAGGCCTGTGTTGTGTTGCTGATTCATGAACAAAGCCACTGGGAGTGCTAACAACAGCCAGTTGAGCTTATTCTTCATTGGATTCACTGAATCAAGAAGATGCTCGAAGGCCTCCTCTATGTGTTCGGAAAGTTCTTCGATGCTGTCCTCAGTAGGAACAGGATTCTCGCCCATACACGGTTGCAGCCAGCGAGAGGCCTTGAGTGCACCGCTCGTGGAATTGCATCAATCATCCTTTTTGGCACGACCCACCTTTCGGCGGGTTGGAGCCTTTCGGGGGGCAGCACGGCGACCGACTGTTCGCTTCTTTGCGACTGGAGCAGGTTCTTCCTCCTCCTCATCTTCATCATCGTTCCAGTTGAACATGTCATCATCCTCCTCGTCGTCATCTTCGGGAAGGTCGACAACGGCCTTCTTACTGCGAGTCTTTCGTTGAACTACGTTGACAGCAAACGGATCTTCTTTGTCCACTTGCTCAGCAGGAACGGATTCCTTCTTCTCCTCTTCCTTCTTTTCACCGCCACTTGTGTCGGTGACTGCGCCCATGTCGAGGTCTTGTGATGTGCCAATAAATTCAGACATCCAATCATCGTCTTCTTCATCATCATCGCCCTTCGACTTCTTCTTCTTTGGACCAGACATGCTTGTTTTGAGGATGAGTGCCATGACGATCAACGACATAACAAAGACACCAGTGAGAACCCAAACCAGCACATACGGTGGGTCGGACATTGATGGCTTGATGGTGATTGGTTCAGGTTCTGGCTGAAGGGACTCAACATAGTTGCACGATGTGGTACCGTCGAGACGGTTTCGGCATTGGTCCACGACAAACACGACGTTCTTCGACACTTCGTTTCCTGCGGAGTCAACTGCACGAACATACACAGCATGTTGGCCTGGCTCAAAGTTTCCAGCAGAGAACTCCATGTCGAGCACCATCGAGCGGTTATCGCCTTCAAGGTCAGTCACGTAGGTGGATTCAGACCAAGGAGTGGATTGTGAGTTTCCTGTTCCGTAATTGTACGTGAATTTGTATTGGAATGATGTGATCATCACATCATCGGTTGCGCCTGCCAAAAGTTGGATGGAATTTCCATAGAGGTATTTCGAACCATCATTACCGGAAGATGGTGCATAGATTTCCACAGATGGTCGCATTGCATCCACAGCACGGTCGGTCCATGTCTGGCTGATGAGGTTGCCAGATTCGTCTTCCATAATCAGTTCAATCAACATGTCGCCAGCAATGGTGTTTTGGCTCACAAAGAATTCGAAAGCATAGACTGGGCCGCGTTCTGGATCGTTGTTGTTGTCTGCAATCATGTTCATTTCGACATCGCCGCCAGAGATATCGCCGCCAGCCAGTGTGGTGATGTTGACTGAAGGGTTGCCTTGCAAGTACTCATCAATCTCCATCTGGAGCACGTAGGTGCCTGAAACCAACGACGGGCTTTGGAACGCAGAGCCTGCGTCATCAAGGAGCATCATGGTGGCCACAGGGAACTTGGTGTCCTCATTGATTTTCACTGCGTTTCCACCAATACCATTGAACATCTCTGGATTCTGATTGCCCCATTGGTCTTCGATGATGACGGCATACCACACGTCTCGATCGACGCCGGAAGGGATTGGAAGTTGACGAACAAGGGTGCTTGCGGTGCTTTCACCGGGTGAAACATCACCAAGGACGAACTCCCAACCTTGGTCAGCGATGTTGCCGATTTGGTCTTCGTTTTCACCGAACGGCGCTCCGTAGTGTCGCCAAATTTCGTACCCTTCGTTAAAGTCAGGTTCATTGAACCATTCGAGGGTGATTTGTTCGAGAGAACCGAGCGATGTAGCTTCCTTAATCCTCGCTGGATTTGGTGCGCGGGTGTCTTCAGAAATCGGACCGAAATGATTCTGATTCAATCGAGTGTCCATGTAGGTCCCGTTAATGTGGCCGTACAATGCCTCTGTCGTGACATAATAGTGGGCGTTGTCACGAAGGAGGTCGCCATCAAGAAGAACATCGAATGTGCCAACACCATCGCTGACTGAGCCGAGCCATTCCATGGATTGGTTGGCGACGAATTCGGCGCCAGTGACACGGAAGTTCGAGCGCCAGATGTGGTATCGCTCACCTTCGACGCCAAGCTGGTCTTGCCAGGTGACTCGAGTGATTCGTTCGCCGACGAACTCGGCATGAACTTGAGTTGGTTCAGCAACCCATGGAGTGAATGCATCTTCGAAAAGGGGACCTGCACATGAGTTTACGGTGGTGTTCGGACTGAATACACCAAACAGATCGATGGTCACAATGCAATAGTTCGCATAGCCAAGTCGGCCGATTGGAACTTCATAATCAAAGGATCCAACACCCTCGGCCACGGTCGCAATCAATTGAACGCTGGGACTCAAAATGCTGTTGAATGGGTTTCCAGACATGTAAATACGATACGATTCTCCAGACTCACCAGGCAGATCGGTCCATGAGACGGTGGTTGTTCCACCTCCAGAGTTTGCGTTAGGAATGAACTCGGCATACATAGCACTCACTTGAGAAGGGGGCATGTTGTCTTCGAGCAACGCATCCTCGAGGGCGTTGTTCGAGAGGAAACGAACATCCTCGTAGTTTTCGCCGGGGGCCGTCCAGTTTGGCAAGAGGTAGGTGACTGCGTAGTAGGCGCTGCGGTCAGTGCTGGTTGGAATCACCAAGTCGACTGAGGAGGTTCCAGCAGGATAGGTTGCAACTGGCTGGCTGTTGCTAAGCAGGTCTGCCCCATTTGCTCGAGTGATTGGGTAGTCGGCTCGCCAGATATTGATCTGATAGGCGTCGTCCCCCGTTTCTGGGAGAATTGGGAAGATGTCATTGTAATTGACCCAAGCCAAGGTGGTGATGCTTTGTTCTGGGTCGAAATCAGCCACAAGGTTGTACGGCGTGCGAATCGGTGTTGTGATTTCTTGCACTGGTGTGTAAAGAACCGAAGCGTTGTCGTCCAAATCAAGCCATTCGGTACCATCGCCGAGCGTTGTGGTCACAGCGTAGTAGAACGTGCCATTGACACCGGGAGGAACAAGGAACGAGGCGCTGTGGTAGTCGACGGTTCCGTTAAGACCACGGCACTTGAACGCATCATTGGCTACCTCAACTGAAGAGCATGCGACGATGTCCTCAACAAATGGCGTCAATTGTCCAATGGAAGACTCGGTGATGATATCTGCCGAGCGGTACACGCTGTATGTTGCTGAAAAGAGGCCTTGAAGGACTGAACCATCAAAGTCGATGTTGCGCCACGTGATGGTGGTGGTTTCGCTTGACGGGTCGAACGTTGCAGCGATGTCTTGTGCTTGCAAGTGAGAAGGATTTCCGAGATCTTCTGCCGCGACATTGGAGAGTGGCATGATGGCAAGCATCATGCATAGGACGAGGAAAAGTGCCTTCCTTTCAATGCCTTTACCGAACGTTTGGTCTGTCATCATTGCTCTTGTAGCATGCTACCGTTATGAGTATGCCGCCTCTAAACCAGCCAATTGAGCGGTTCAGTGCACCCCGTAGGGGTGGCGGAATCACTCTGATTCGTTCCCTTGATTTGGCTGTGGAAGTGGGTCATCTCGGTCGATTTGGGAAATTTCATGCTTGGCTTGTACAAACCGAATCAAAAAGGTCCACAGTCCACCGAAAGCCGAGATCACAACGGCAACGCTGACTGGGTTGATTCCAATATGGTCAAGCGCACCCGGGAAGGTACCAAAATCTCCGATTTCAAGATGAATGAAAACACCCATCATCACAAGCGCAACAAGAGCAAGGATGGTTCGGTCTGCACGAGAAAACCCTCGGTAGTTGCGGGTGCCTGCCACTGCTTGAGCTTGCGTACCCATGTATGAACCGAGCAACGTGAACAATGCGGCAAGAAGTCCGAAGGTAAAATCGCCAACAAACACAGAGCCAGCCAGGCAGACTGTCCAGATGATGTCAAGAAGGCGATCGAAGGTGTGGTCAAGATAATCGCCCCAACGGGTGACTTGTCCAGTCCGACGAGCCAATGGCCCATCAAGGGCATCGAGCACCATTGCGAATCCAATCAGCAACGCCCCACCGAACAGCATGCTTGCGCCATAGGTGGTGTTTGGGGCCATCAAAACAGACAAACCGCCAAGCACGCCAATCGGCAATGCGATCCATGTCAAGGTAGAGGGTTTCCAGGTAGAAATTGAATCAAGTACGGGGTCGACCATGCGCTCCCATGAACTGCGAAGTTTCTCTAATGCCATACCAATCGGTAGGGCTCCTTCGTTGGGGGGTGTTTGTTCTTTGGGTGGTCAAGCCAACCAATCGATGGCTTCTGAAGCAGTTGCTTCGACACCGTCGCTTGGACAACCATCGTCAATCCACTGGAGAATCTCCGAGGCCAATACCTCGCTTGTGGCGAGGCCAGCATCGACTTCGAACACAGGAACATCGAGTTCAAACTCAAGAATTTCAGACCACGTGCCAGCAATCATCTCCCACTCAACATTGGCGCGTACCTTCGCCTCGTTGTAGCCACGTTCTTCGAGGCGTTGTTTGAGTACATCTGGATGGCAACGGATCAAAATGATGGCATCGATTTCCAACAGGTGCGACAAATGTCCATCAACAAAAACCGTCCCTTCAGATTCGTCAATCCATTCCTCTGCCAGTTTGTGAACATCCACCGGCGCTGCCCCATCTGAAGCATCTTCTTCGCCAAGACAGTCGAAGTGTTTTGCTAAATCGATGACCGACTCGATGGCGTGACCTTGTTCACCAAGATGTGCACAAAGGGTGGTTTTCCCGCTACCGGGTGTGCCAGTGACCGCAAAAACACGAGGTGGAACCATGCCCATGCCAACGCATGCCCATTATTACATCCACCTCAAGATTCAACAGCATGTTGTGATGATTCTTCGTTGAATCCGTAGGACAAAGGCATCAATAGGTGGGAGGTTCACCGTCTTCTTGCTCACATGTTTGGAATGAATGACCCCGCCCAAACGCTCCTACAACTTGAGCGATACATCCTCGATGGACGGATGGAGATGTCCGAAGTCATGGCGATGCAATTCACAGAGATGTTTCTTGCGAGAAAGAAACGCTCTGCAGAAGACCAAATTATGCTGGTCAAAGGCCTTCGTATTTTGTGCGATGTGCTTGTATCAAGAGGAAAAGGTGCACGCGCTGTTGCAAGCGTCAACATTCTTCTGAAGGAACGTGCAAAACTCGTCAAGACACTCCGCAATGGCGCACCTCAGTTGCTTGAAAAAATGACGCCCGAGGCCGAAGATCAGCATCGGGCAGGGAATGTTCTTGCTTCTGGCGGCAAACAGCGGGCCGCAAGAAAGCCTATGCCAAAGCCGAAAAATTAGCCCCAGGAAACCTGGCTGCGGCCCTCGATGCATGCCGGTACATTGGATATGAAGCCAAGCTCATCGACCGCCTTGCAACCACTTGTGAAGCCGCAGGCCCCGTCATTTACACAGGCGGTGTGTTCATGCTCGAACCAATTGGAAACAAATCAGTCGATGCATCTCAGGTTGCTGAAGCATTGGTGGGTGCTGTGCCCCACGGTATTGGAAATTCGACACTGTGCGCAGCACAAGCCCAGCGCATTGAAGATGAAAAGACGGCCATCCTCCAGGGTGAGGCAGCCGCCAATGCTCGGTTGCAAAGCGCCCTTGATTCGCTCACGCCAAAACACGACTATTACGAGTACAGTTAGGCTGGTTTTTGGTAACGAGGGATGGATTTGAACCACCGATCTCCGGGTTATGAGCCCGACGGGATATCCAGACTACCCCACCTCGCTGCTTTGACGGCCACAGTCCTTCCCTTTCAATCCACCGATAATCAATAAGTCACCCGTTCGGCATTGAATTCTTGAATGAGAAGGTGTAAGCACCATCATGAGCGGGGCATGGAAGGCGCTAGGGTTTTCTCTACTCATGGTACTTTCATCACTTTCAGGATGCCTAAGCTCTGAAGAGAAAGAAGAAGAGAGTGCTATCGACTTAGTGGTTCATTATGATACTACGAGCGGTACAATTCAGCAGTCTTTTATTGGCGGATCTCAAATCTCCATAACCGGAGTGACGTTGAATTTTGATTTCGCTCGCACCACTTCAGATTTTGATCTTGCAACGTTTTCAATCGAACCAGGTGATGGCAGAAGCCCAATAACAGTCAATGCGGGAGAGAATGCAGACATTGATGTTGAGTACGAACTGCATGGCTTGTTCACTGTTATCCTAAGTGCAACGGATGTTGAAGATAACTACGAGAACATGACACTCATTGTGCGCATCGATAAGCACATGGAGTGGACTGAACAAAACAGTGCTGAACCAGATGTTATGCCAATCAACACCGAACCCGATAATGAGGGGCCAGTTCCAAGGTCGCTCCAAATCCAATCCACTGTTGAAAATCCTGAAAACTTCGGAGGACTAGCTGGCAGTCCGGTTACGATCACGTGGGAATTAACGGACCCAGACGATGTGAGTAAAGGTATGAAAAGTGAGCAAATTGCAGATGGACAGGATGCTGTTTGGGATTTTAGTCTCGCATACCCAGGGCGAGGAATACACGATTTAACGGTCACACTCGATCAGGGTGCAGACGAAAGAGTAAACGTAAACCATGTTATCGATATACTCTACGAAGAAAATGAAAGTGCAATAAATCCATTCCCTACTGGAAATGAAGATCCAGATACTGAAAGTGAATGAAAAGTGAAATATTGGACACTGCTGCGTTTCGGTAAGAAATATTCAGGTTTCTTATCAGGCTCCTCTCAAATCTTCTTTGATATACCCTCAGCCATTGGTTTCGGGTAGTGATACAATGAGTACAACAAGCAAGGAGAAAAAGACAACAAGTAAGAAGGATGAAAGTCTAGTTGCAGAAGAGGAGATTCTAATGGCAGCCGTTGATGATGAGGCCCCTGAGGTTTCAATTGAAGACTTACCAGGTGTAGGCCCAGCAACTGCTGAAAAACTTAGAGAAGCAGGGTTCGATGAATTACTCGCTCTTGCTGTCATGTCACCGGGTGACCTAGCAGACCAAGCTGAACTTGGTGAAGCCGTCGCTAGCAAGATCATTAACGCTGCAAAAAAGATGGCAAACATTGGAGGATTCGTATCCGGTGTTGCGTTACTTGAACGACGCCGAGAAGTACAGAAACTTTCATCCAAGGTTCAATCAATTGACGATTTACTTGGCGGTGGATTCGAAACACAAGCTCTCGTTGAAGTGTATGGGGCATTCGGTTCTGGAAAGACCCAAATTGGCCATCAACTCGCAGTCAACTGCACAATGCCAGTTGAAGACGGTGGATTCGATGGCGATGTATTCTACATCGATACTGAAGATACATTCCGTCCTGAACGTATTACTCAAATGGCTCGAGGACACGGCCTAGATCCTGATGCTGTTCTAAAAAGAATTCACGTAGCAAGAGCATACAACTCTGCTCACCAAATGCTTTTGGCAGAAGAAATTAAGCGAATGAGCAAAGGATTGAACGTGAAAATGATTATTGTTGATTCACTCACAAGTCACTTCCGTGCTGAATATATTGGCCGTGGAATGCTTGCTAACAGGCAACAAAAATTGAATCGTCACCTCAAAGACCTCAAACAACTTGCTGACGTGAACAACGCTCTTGTCCTTGTGACAAATCAAGTTCACTCCAAGCCAGACGCAATGTGGGGCGACCCAACCAAGCCTATTGGTGGTCACGTTCTAGCTCACGCTTCAACCTTCAGACTTTACTTGCGAAAGGCGAAGGGCGGACGCAGAATTGCTCGACTGGTCGACTCTCCTAACCTCCCAGACGGAGAATGTGTTTACCAAGTCACACAAGAAGGACTCCGCGACTGAAACAAGGTCGAGAAAACCACTCCTCCGTGTACTGACGAGGGAATACATTCAAGTTACCAACAACGAAGATGTATCTCATGCGCCATTTGATCGAACGTGTGTTAGAACTCTCCGAAGAAGAAGTTGTACCACAGTTGACTCCCCAACCCGCGGGCCAAGGGACAGATGAAGAACTCAGGACTCTCCTCGAATCCTTGCAACCAAGAATCCGTGTCTATGGTGTCGGTGGAGCTGGTTGTAATGCTGTTGGACGTCTTGAATCAGAAGGACTCTTTGAAAACTCATTTGTAACTGGGTATGCAATCAATACTGATGCACAGGCCCTACTCATGTCCCCGTTGGAGAATAAAATTCTCATCGGCAGAACTGCTCGAGGGCGTGGTGCAGGTGGAGATCCAACAAAGGGAGAAACTGCGGCACTAGAATCTGAAATGTCTCTTCGAACGATTACCTTTGATACGCAACTTGCAATCATTGCCGCTGGTATGGGCGGTGGCTCTGGAACAGGAGCTGCAGGACATATCGCACGATTGGCAAAGCAGCAAGGTGCAATGACAATTGCAGTTGTAACTTATCCATTCAACTCAGAAGGTGCAACACGTCGTGAAAATGCTGAATGGGGACTCGAAAGACTTCGCGAACATTGCGATACAATCCTTGTCATTCCCAATGAAAAGTTATTGGAAATTGAAGGTGTCAAGGATTTACCCCTTGCTAGTGCATTCAGAGTTGGAGATGAGTTATTGGTTCGTTCAATTATTGGTGTGACCGAGTTGCTGACTCGTGATGGGATGGTCAATCTTGACTTTGAAGATTTGAAATCTGTCATCAACTCCGGTTCTGGCGTTGCCATGATTGGATTGGGTGCAGGATCTGGCCCTGGAAGGGCAGAAGAGGCAACTCTAGAGGCACTTCACTCCCCTCTTCTTGACCTTGATTTCAGTGATGCCAGAGGTGCACTGATCAACGTGGTTGGAGGTAATAATCTCACACTTGGAGAGGCGGAGCGTTGCGCTCAGATTATTACAGAACGAATATCACCTCACGCCAAGATCATCTGGGGAACTGCAATCGATGAAACCCTTGATGATGAAATCCGTGTCATGCTCGTGTTAACTGGTGTAAAGAGCGAACAGATACATGGTTCATCTGAAAGTCGTCAACTCAAAGCTCTTCGCAGCAGTACGATTGAGTTCGTAAACTGATCAATCTTTGATGACCATTATTGCAACCGCGAGTAGTCACACTAATGCAATGCTTCCAATTGCGTAATCTAACGTGTCGAGAGAATCCTCTGTCGAAGCCGGTTCTAATTCACCTGTATAATTCGTCCCAGGAATGCGAATTATCGTACCATTCCATGCATCACCACTACTCTGATCGTTTCCGTTAACTGCATTACCATTGATTGTGATATCTGTGTGCGTGCTGTTGTCGGATGGGCTAATGTACGTAAAATTCCACGACCGAACTTTGTTTCCTGAAGTTGTATGCGTCCAGCCCTGTTCGAGTTTTTGAACATGGCCAAGTTCCTCATTGAATTGAATATCTCCGCTAGAAACTTCGATTCTAAATCCGCCTGCTTCTTTNNTGCCGGCAGGCCAAGGATGATGAGTTCGGTAGCCGTATCTTGGGAGCCATGGCAGACACAACCGTTACCAGCAATCTCTCCGATTCCTTGTGGAGCAGAACTGGCCCAAGGGACGAAGAGAACTAAAACGAGAAGCAATGGAAGTTTCTTCATTTAACGTCCCTCATATTGGCCACTCAACGCCTTGTTTTGAATCTTTCATGCTAGCCCAATTCAAACAACAGTTCAAAAGGGAATGGCGTCAAATCACGAATGATAACATGGAATTTAACTCAGACTCAATCACGCCAGACTTCGATGCAGATGACATCAATATCTTTGAAGAACTCTCCTCAGGCAACTCTTTTTCACGGCCTCAGATGAATCCGCTTGAACGGATCCTACTCGAAGAAGAGGAAGTCAACGAATCAATCGCCTTCGATACAGACGTTATAGCAGACCTCTTGCAAGTTCTTGCACACCATGCAATTGTTAAGCACACAGATGACCCAACCAATGTGCTTCCAGATGTTGCTAACGATGTCGATATTAACTCAGCACGAGTTACCTCTCAAGAGGATGAGTTTAGATTATCTCTTCTTGTAGAGCTCCAAGACGAACAAAAAATTCGCCCCTGCGTTAGAGTTCGACAAGAAAACGGCTCGTTGAATATCGTTGAAGAAGAAGAGAAGGTACCAAAGCAATGGCTCCCACTCTACAAAATGCTCCATCAAGCACTCAGTAGTGCGATCGACTCCTTGAAAGTGACCGCACAAATCGCTTGATCAATGAAGTATGAGTTCCCAAGTGATGTCGACCTTATCGTTGATGGTGTTGGAAACTGAGCAATATTTCTCGTGAGATTTCTCAATTGTTCTTCTCACAAGCTTTTCTGGAACGTTTCCCTCAACATTGTACACAAAGTGCATTTTTGTGAAGGACCGAGGTTGTTCTTCCCGTCTCTCTGAATCCATATCGATCCAAACGTTGCCAAATTCTCGGTTTTTCAAACCTGTAACAACGTCGACAATAGAGCACGCTGCAACCATTTGAAGAAGAATCTGAACCGGATTTGGCCCATCTTCCCAATCAACATCAATGGCTTGTTTGTGTTGGTTTTCGCACCTTAATTTGGTGCCTCCGGCCCAATATACGCTTCCTCTCATAGAAACTATCGCGTCGGTTGGTTCTTGAAGTGGTTATTGGTGGGGCGTTATGAGAACTATGAGCGGAACACCTATTGTCATGAAAGATGGGAAACTACACATCCCTGACCACCCAATTATTCACTACATTGAAGGAGATGGAATCGGAGTTGACATTACTCCCGTCATGAAGGCCGTTGTCGATGCTTCAATCAATAAAGCATACAATGGAACAAAAGCCATTGTTTGGAACGAAGTTCTTGCTGGCGAAAAAGCATTCAATGCAACAGGAGAATGGTTGCCAGAAGCGACTCTTGACGCTATGAGAACAGGCTTGGTCTCAATCAAAGGACCTCTCACAACACCTGTCGGCGGCGGAATTCGTTCAC
>ENA-UZWS01009296-UZWS01009296.1-metagenome-genome-assembly--contig:-Day-3-25m-contig-9296_pt1 | contig 11214 bp, 10 predicted proteins | sample MGYA00260343_ERZ794903 | MGnify/ENA metagenome assembly ERZ794903
AGGTAAGACTCTTTTAGCTAGAGCAGTTGCAGGCGAAGCAAAAGTTCCATTTTTTACGATATCTGGATCGGATTTTGTTGAAATGTTTGTTGGTGTTGGAGCTTCAAGGGTAAGAGACATGTTTGAACAAGCTAAAAAACAGTCACCTTGCATTGTTTTTATTGATGAAATTGATGCTGTTGGAAGACACAGAGGAACTGGAATGGGTGGAGGTCATGATGAGAGAGAGCAAACTTTAAATCAATTACTGGTAGAAATGGATGGCTTTGAGGGTAATGATGGAGTCATTGTTATTGCTGCTACAAACAGACCNNGTAGACCTTCCAGATATAAGAGGAAGGGAAGCAATTTTAAAAGTTCATATGAGAAAAGTGCCTTTAGATTCAGATGTTGACCCACTTGTAATTGCTAGAGGAACTCCAGGTTTTTCAGGAGCAGACTTAGCCAATCTTATTAATGAGGCGGCTTTATTTGCTGCAAGATATTCTGATAAAAAAATTGATCAATCTCATTTAGATTTAGCTAAAGATAAAATAATGATGGGTGCTGAAAGAAAATCAATGATTTTGAGTGAAGAGCAAAAGAGAATAACTGCTTATCATGAAGCTGGTCATGCAATAGTTGGAAGACTTTGTCCTACTCATGACCCGGTTTATAAAGTAACTATTATACCAAGAGGTAGAGCTTTAGGAGTAACAATGTTTTTACCTGAAGAAGACACTTATATGCAAAGCAAAGAATATCTGCTTGGCAGGATCGCAACTTTATTTGGCGGAAGAATAGCTGAAAGTATTATTAATGGGTCACAAGGAATAACCACAGGCGCTTCGAATGATATTGAAGTTGCCACTGGAATTGCTACTAATATGGTAACTAAATGGGGTTTATCAGAAGCACTTGGTACTATAAAGTATGGTGAAGATGAGGGAAGCCCTTTCCTTGGAAGATCAGCAGCTTCTCCTTCTCAAACAAGAAGTGAAGAAACTTCTAAATTAATAGATTCTGAAATTAGATTAATAATAGATTCATGTTATGAAAGAGCAGAAAATCTTTTAAAAGAGAATCTAGATAAACTAAACGTTATGGCAGATGCTCTATTAAAATATGAAACCATAGACGCCCCACAGATAGATGATATTATGGCTGGCGCTGAACCAAGAGAGCCTAAAGGCTGGTCAGACGATGAACCTAAACCAAAAACTAAGAAAAAAACTTCAATAAAAGGAACCGCAGAAGAGTTATAATTCTTTTCTTATGAATTTAAAATTTGGTACCGATGGTATTAGGGGTCCTGTAGAGACTCACATTACTCCCGAGGCATGTCTCAGAATTGGTCATGCCACCGGATTAGTCATGAAAGAGCAGGGTTGGAATACTGTTATGATTGGCAAAGATACACGAGTTTCAGGCTATATGCTTGAATCAGCACTTCAGGCTGGGTTTATAGCTGCTGGAGTAAACGTTAGCTTATGTGGCCCACTACCAACTCCCGGTGTTGCTTATTTAACAAGATCTCTTAGAGAAAAATTTGGTGTAGTTATAAGCGCGTCTCATAATGACTTTTTAGATAATGGAATAAAAATATTTAACTCAGATGGAGAAAAATTATCTAGAGAGCTAGAGCTTAAGATTGAAAAAATTCTTAATGGTGACTTAAAGCCAGTAAAAACAGAAGAGCTGGGTAAAGCAACAAGATTTGATGAAGCGGGAGCAAGGTATATTGAGTTTTGTAAGTCCACAGTCCCTTCAAATATTTCCTTTTCATCTCTAAGGGTTGTTTTAGATTGTGCAAACGGTGCCTGTTACAAAGTAAGCCCAAATGTTTTCAAAGAGCTTGGTGCCGAGGTTATACCTCTAGGCATCAATCCAGATGGGTATAATATTAATGATGGATGCGGCTCTACTCACCCTGAATTGGTTCAAAAAGAGGTTATTAAGCAAAGAGCTGATTTTGGAATATCTTTAGATGGTGATGGCGATAGAGTTATCTTGATAGATAAAGAAGGTAACATTCTAGACGGTGACGATCTTTTATATATATTGGCTTTTTCAAATCCAAACAGAGTAGGTGCTTGGTCTGGAGTTGTAGGGACTTTAATGAGCAACTTAGGTCTTGAAGATGGAATTAAGAAACTTGGTTATGATTTTAAAAGAGCTGATGTCGGTGACAAGTATGTAAGCAAGCTATTGGCAAAAAATGGCTGGCTTCTCGGTGGAGAAACCTCTGGCCATATTATATGCAAAGATCTCATAAGCACTGGCGATGGCACAATTGCAGCTCTTAAAGTTATATCATCTTTATTAATTCTTGAAAAAGACCCTTCAGAGGTTTTAGCCAACTATAAAAAAATGCCACAGGTTAATCTTGCAGTAAAAGTAGCTAACAAAGATATTATTAATGATAAAGATATATTAGATTTCATTAAAACTGTTGAATCTGATATTACCGTCGGAAGAGTTCTTGTTAGACCATCTGGCACTGAGAGCAAGATTAGAGTAATGATTGAAGCTCCTGAGGAAAAAGTTGCTAATAAGTTCGCAAAAGACATTATATCTTTAATAGAATCAAAACTTTAATTCATGATTATTGCTAACTGGAAAGCTAATGGGACTTTAACTTCTAACTTAGCTTGGTGTAACGAATTAAATAAATTATTATCAAATAGCGATTTTTCAGATATTGGTATTGCCCCGTCACATATACATTTCACTCAAATTCAAAAAATGTTTGAAGATTCGAGTTTAGAAGTTGGTCTTCAAGATATAGATTTTAATGGTGGAGCAAAAACTGGTTCAATATCAGCCTCTATGGCTTCTGATGCTGGCTGTAAATTTTCTTTGTTAGGGCACTCAGAAAGGAGGCAGTTGTTCAATGAGGATGACGATCTTATTAAAACTAAACTTCAGGCCGCCATTAGTAATGGAATAAAACCAATACTATGCATTGGTGAGTCTAAAGAATGCCTAAAATCAGGAAAAACTAGAGATTTTTTAAAAAAGCAGCTTATAAATGTACTTTCTGGAATTGAATTGATTGACCATGCGGTAATAGCTTATGAACCAATATGGGCAATAGGTACAGGCAACACTCCAGCCCCAAAAGATATAAACTCCATTCACGAATTCATAAAAGATGTTGTACAATCCTCATCTGCAAATAATATAGAACCAAAAGTTTTATATGGCGGCAGTGTTAGTCATGAAAATGCAGAAAGTTTTTTTTGTGAAAAAAGCATCGATGGCGCATTAGTTGGAGGAGCATCTTTAAAAGCTAACTCTTTTGCAGATATAGTAAAAATTTATAGAAAGGTAAAAAGAAAATGATAGTTCTAATTAAAGTTATATGTATAGTCTTAGCAATAGCAATAATTGCTTTAGTTTTATTGCAGCAAGGCAAAGGCTCTGATTTAGGGTCTGCATTTGGTGGAGGATCATCTAATTCAATGTTTGGAGCATTAGGCCCATCAGACTTCTTAGGCAAGCTTACATATGCGTTGGTAGCACTTTGGTTGGTATTAACTATGGCATTGGCTTACATTTATAAAAATCAGAATTCTACAGAAATATTTGATATTTCCGAGCAAGAAACTTCAGTTCTTGAGGTTCCAACAGACGAAGTTCCTGTAGAATAAATAAAAAATATTGGTGCCGAAAGCGGGACTTGAACCCGCACGAGCTTTCGCTCACTAACCCCTCAAGCTAGCGTGTCTACCAATTCCACCACTTCGGCTAATATTTTTTCAAGATTATAACAAGATATTTTTTAAATATTAAAAAAATATTACACTTGACCAAACACACCTAATTTCATTACACTTCACACTCGCTGCGTTGCGGGGTGGAGCAGTCTGGTAGCTCGTCGGGCTCATAACCCGAAGGTCGTTGGTTCAAATCCAGCCCCCGCTACCACGTAATAAATTTTTTTTGTGGGGCATATGCCCCTTTTTTGTGTAAAAAAATGGTTAAAGATGAAATAGAGATAATTGTTGAACCTGTCATTAACAGACATAATTGTTTTCTATGGGGTATTGAAATTCTAAGAGGTAAGAGAAGACCCACTCTAAGAATATATGTAGACTCTGCTGAGGGAGCAAATATCGAAGATTGTGAGAATGTTTCAAAAGATCTTAATTACGAAATAGATTTAGACTCTTCTCTAGGAGAAGACTATGTATTAGAAGTATCTACTCCTGGTATTGAAAGAAGGTTTTTTAAACAAAACCAACTTCTAGAATATATAGGAGAAGACCTGAAGGTTAAATTAAGAGAACCTTTGGATGGTATTAAGAATATTAACGGAATGCTTGTTGATTGTAATGAAGAATTTTTTCTTATAGAGTCAGATAAGCTTGAATATAAATTAGATTTCAGTGATATAGATATATGTCGTTTAGATCCAAATTTTGATAAATTGATGAAGGAAAGTGGTTATGCAAAGTAATGAAATATTAGCAGTTGTTGATTCAGTATCTACTGAAAAAGGACTAGATAAGAATATAATTTTTTCGGCTATAGAAGTGGCAATAGCCTCTGCCTCTCAGAGACATTTTCATGAAGATGCTGAGCTTATTGTAAAGATTGATAGAGATACTGGAGAGTATTCTACTCACAGAAATTGGCTAGTTTTTGATGAAGCTGATGAAGAATACCACTTAGAAACTCATGTCACTGCAGAAGCTTCTAATCTTGAGTTAGGAGAAACTCATACAGAGCAACAAGAAAATGTTCCATTTGGAAGAATTGAGACACAGGCTGCTAGACAGGTTATGCTTCAAAAGGTTAGGGAAGCAGAAAGAGAAAAGGTTGTCTCTCAATTCAAAAATCAAAATAATCAGCTTGTTAATGGAACTGTAAAAAGAGTTACTAGAGATAATATTATTGTCGATATTGCCTATGATGCTGAAGCTATTCTTCCAAGAGATAGATTAATGCCAGGCGAGATATATAAAATAAATGATCGAATAAGAGCTATTCTTCAAATTCAAGAAGTTGAAGGCAGGGGCCCGCAATTAATGCTAAACAGATCATGTCCTGAAATGGTGACAGAACTTTTTAGTATAGAAGTACCTGAAATAAATGAAGATATCATTGAGATCAGAGGCGTTGCAAGAGATGCAGGATCTAGATCTAAAATAGCTGTGAAAACAAATGATGGAAGAATTGATCCAGTAGGAGCTTGTGTTGGCATGAGAGGTTCTAGGGTTCAAGCCGTCTCTGCTGAATTAGGGAACGAAAGAATAGATATAATTATTTATGATGATAATCCTGCTCAACTTGTTATTAATGCATTAGTGCCAGCTAAAGTTGAGTCCATTGTTATGGATGAAGACTCAAGATCAATGGATATAGCTGTTAATCAAGACAATCTTGCTCTTGCAATTGGTTCAAGAGGTCAGAACATTAGACTGGCTTCTAAGTTAGTTGGATGGGAGCTAAATATTGTTAGTAGCGAAGAAGCTGAAGCAAAAGTTAAAGTAGATGAAACTGAATTTTTAGCAAAACTTACATCTAGCTTAGAGGTTTCTGATGAAATAGCAGAACAAATCGCATCCTCAGGATTATCTTCATTCGATGATATAGCATATGCAGATGATGCTTTATTTAAATCCTTCATTGAAGATGATAGTGAAATAACAAGAGTTAAAGGTGCAGCAGAGGACGCTGCTCTTATGGAAGCAATGGGAGCCATAACTGAAGAAGAAGACAATGTTGAATCACTTACTGATTTAAATTTAGAAGAAGAAGACATTCAAAAATTATCTAATAAAGGAATCAAGAACAAGGATGACTTGGCTGAGTTAGCTGTAGATGAATTACAAGACATTATTGAAATCTCCTCAGATAATGCGTCTAAAATGATTATGAAAGCTCGTGAGCATTGGTTTAATTAAAAAATAAAAAGGAATTATATTTTGACTCTTACCGTTAAAGATTTTGCTAAAACTCTAAAAATATCTGATACAGCTCTGATTGAAAGAATGAAGAATGCTGGTTTGTCACATTCAAAAAGTTCAGACGAAATAACAGCATCCGATAAGCAGGCTTTACTCAGATCTCTCAAAGGTGGTAAAAGTACTCCTGCTGCAAAGTCTGTTACATCTGGTTCAGGCATAACTGTTACTTCTAAGGGCAAATCTCTAAAAGAGGGAGATGCTGTAAAAAGTTATTCAGATAACATAGAAGCAAAAAGAGCAGCTGCATCTGAGCAACTAAAAGAGCAGCAACGAAAAAGAGAAGAACAACTAAAAGAAGCGGCAAGATTAAAGCAAGAAGAAATCAAGAAAAGAGAAAAATTTAAGAAACCAGATATAGTAAAACCTGCAATTAAAGTTAATGTAAAAGATCAGCTTTCAAGTGCAGTTAATGCTTACAAAAGAAGAGAAGGTTCATTCTCACAAGATTCAAAGCATAAATTTGAAGCTCCTACAGAGGTTATCAAAAAAGACATAGAAGTGCCTACTACTGTTCAAGTTGGTGAATTGGCAAAACTAATGGCAGTTAAAGGTAATGTTGTAGTAAAAAATCTGATGGGTCTTGGCGTTATGGCTACTTTGAATGATGTGATTGACCAAGAAACAGCTATATTGGTTGTAGAGGAGATTGGACATAATGGTATTGCATTGAAGGAAGAAAACTTTGAAGAAGATCTCGCAAATTTAATCAACTACACAGACGATGCGCAATCTAGATCTCCTGTTATTACCGTTATGGGTCATGTTGATCACGGCAAAACTACCCTTCTAGATTTTATTAGAAAAACTAAAGTTGTTGATGGGGAAGCTGGAGGAATTACTCAGCATATTGGTGCGTATGAAGTTGAAACGTCTAAAGGAAAAATAACATTTATTGATACTCCTGGGCATGCTGCTTTTTCTTCAATGAGAGCAAGGGGAGCAAATACAACAGATATAGTCATTCTTGTAGTTGCTGCTAATGATGGAATTAAGCCACAAACTGAAGAAGCAATTAACCATGCAAAGGCTGCTGGAGTATCTATTGTAGTTGCAATAAACAAGATTGATCTTGATGGTGCTGACGTAGACAAAGTAAAGGGCGACCTTGCCGCAAAAGACCTTGCACCAGAAGACTGGGGTGGAACTACTCAAATGATTCCAGTATCTGCATTAAAAGGGACAGGTGTTGATCAGCTTTTAGAGAGCGTGTCTTTGGAAGCAGAACTGCTTGAATTAAAAGCACATCATAATGGACCAGCTCAAGGAGTTGTTATTGAATCTGAATTAGATAAATTTAGAGGCTCAGTTGCAACATTTCTAATACAGAACGGAACCCTTAAAGTTGGAGATTTGGTAGCATCAGGAAATGCTATTGGAAAAATAAAAAGCATTATTAATAGTGATGGTTCAAAGATTAAAACAGCTGGACCATCTGCAGCCATAGAGGTACTTGGTTTAAATAACGTTCCCAATGCTGGAGATCAGTTTCAAGTTGTAGATAATGAAAAACAAGCAAGAGAAATAGCTGAATATAGAATTAACAAAGAAAAAGAGAGAAAGCTTTTAAAACAAAAAGATGATAGTGCTGGAGATTTATTTGAGAATCTAGGCCAGGAGTCTTCTAAAAAAATCTTAAATGTCATTGTAAAAACTGATGTTGGTGGAACATGCGAAGCAATCACGGCATCACTTCATGATCTAAGTAACGATCTTGCAAAAGTGAAAATAGTATCAAGTGGTGTGGGTGGTATCTCAGAATCTGATGCAAATTTGGCACTTGCTGTTGATTCAATTATTCTAGGATTCAATGTTCGTGCAGATAACTCTGCAAAGAAAATCATTGAAGACGAATCCATCCCGTTAAGTTATCACAGTATTATTTATGAATTGCTTGATGATGTTAAAGCCAGAATGACTGGATTGTTAGATCCGATTATAAAAGAAGAGATTCTTGGAACTGCCGAAGTTCTTGATGTCTTCAATTCTCCTAAATTTGGTCAAATAGCAGGGTGTAATGTTGTTGAAGGTACTGTACTAAGAAACAGACCTGTAAGAGTTTTACGTGATGAGATTGTTATCTTTGAAGGAGAGTTGGATTCCCTGAGAAGATTTAAAGAAGACGTCAATGAGGTTAAAAATGGTAACGAGTGCGGAATGGGCATTAAAAACTATAAAGATATTAAAGCAGGCGATAAAATTGAAGTCTACGAAAGAAAAGAAGAATTACAGTCAATGTAATAAGCATTAATGCCATCATTAAGATCAGACAAAATATCAGACCTTCTTAGAAAAGAAATTTCTTTAATAATTAACAAAGAGACTAAAGATCCTCGACTTCAAAAGCTAAATATTACTGCTGTAAAAGTTTCCGATGATATTGGCATTGCTACAGTTTTTTATACTATGATCGGCGAATCTATTGAAAAAGAAAAAAGTAGTATCGATAATAAAGTTCTAAAAAAATTCTCTGGAATGGTTCGATCAAAGCTCTCTAAAACAATGCAAATAAGAAGAGTTCCTGTCATTCAGTTTCGATTTGATGAAAGCATAGAATACTCAGACAATATTGAGAATTTATTAAGAAATCTTTAATAATGGACGGTTTTCTTTTAGCCTTTAAACAAAAAGGCATCAGCTCAAATCATGTCGTTCAACAAACCAAAAGACTATTATCATTAAAAAAAGTTGGGCACCTTGGTACCTTAGATCCAATGGCAGAAGGTCTTTTGGTTCTGGCTGTAAATAGGGCAACAAGGTTTTCATCATTTTTTTTAGAATCTGATAAAAGATATGAAGCTGAGGTTTCATTTGGAACCAAGACTGATACTGATGATGCTATGGGAGAAGTTATAGAGAGCTCTAGCACTATTCCCAAAGAGTCTGATATAAAACAAGAATTAAATAAATTTCTTGGTGAATCTCAACAGAATCCACCATTTTTCTCTGCTTTAAAGCACAAAGGAAAGCCTTTATACAAATATGCAAGAGAGGGCGAGTTCATTTCAAAACCTCCAAGAAAAATAAATATTTATTCCATAAACAATTTTAGTTACTTTGATAACAGTTGTAGATTTTTAGTGCACTGCTCAAAAGGAACATATGTATGGTCTATAGCAAGAGATTTAGGAGATAATCTTGGCAGTAAAGGACATCTATCCGCCTTAAAAAGAGTTATGCAGGGTGAGTTTGATGTAGAAAAATCAAAAATTCCTAGTGAACTAAATTTAGAAGAGATGGTTTCAATTGAAAGCGCATTTCAGTTTTTTAAAGAAATTAGATTGAAAGAAGAAGAAACAAAAATCTTTTCAAATGGTGGAAAGCTTGAGACAGTTAATCAGGAAAATGATTACTATAGAATTTATGATTCTGGTAAAAAATTTCTTGGTCTAGGTTCTATCACAGATAACCAATTAGCACTTAAACGACTTGTTTAAAAGACTAATAAGATATAAGATTCGCACGCTTACTTTAGTTATACGAGGTTTGCATCAATTAATACATGTATAACGAGGATTATAAATATGGCACTTCTATCACAAGAAAAAGAAAAAATTGTTGGAAAATTTCAAAGAGCTGATAACGACACTGGATCTCCAGAAGTTCAAATAGCTTTATTAACTGAAAATATCAATAAACTACAAAGTCATTTTAAAGAACACAAAAAAGACCATCACTCAAGAACGGGTTTAATAAGGATGGTTAATCTAAGAAGAAAGCTTTTAGCATATCTAAAAAGAAAGAACTCAGAAAGTTATGCAGAAGTAATCAAAGAATTAAAGCTTAGAGGTTAATAACAAATATAAAAGAGGAAAATCGTGGAAAATAATAAATTAGAATCTACATCTGTAGAATTTCAGTACGGAAATCAATTAGTAAAATTAGAAACAAATAAAGTAGCAAGACAAACGACTGCAGCAGTCGTTGTAACAATAGGAGATCTTGTAGTTTTAACAACAGTTGTTGCTAGAAAAGAAGCTGATCCAAAGAAGGATTTTTTTCCTTTAGCTGTTTTTTATCAAGAGAAATTTTATGCAACAGGAACAATTCCTGGAGGATTCTTTAAAAGAGAAGCCAGGCCAACGGAAAGAGAAACTCTGACATCAAGATTAATCGATAGACCAATTCGACCTCTCTTCCCTGAAGGATTTAAAAATGAAGTACAAATATTTTGTACTGTCATGTCATCAGGAAAAGAGCAAAACCCTGATATTGCATCAATGATCGGTGCATCCGCTGCTTTATGCGTTGCAGGAGTTCCATTTGATGGACCAATGGGAGCAGCAAGAGTTGGGTTTGTTGATGGAAACTATGTATTAAACCCATCATATGAAGAATTAGAAGACTCATATCTAGATATGGTTGTTGCTGGAACTGAAAAAGCTGTTCTTATGGTTGAATCTGAAGCTAAAGAGCTTAATGAAGATTTAATGCTAGGAGCTGTTTTATTTGGCCATCAAGAAATGCAGGCTGTAATTAAGGCATGTACAGAGCTTAAAGAAAAAGCTGGTAAAGAAGATTGGGTAGTAAGTTCAGATGAAGAAACTCCAGTTTATTCTGCTGAGTTAACTGAAAAGTACTCTGACCAAATAACTAATGCATTTACTATTAAAGATAAATCAGAAAGAACTGCAGCAATTGGGGTCATTAAAGACAGCATTGTTGAATCTTACCCTGATGCTGATGAAATTCAGCTTGGTAAAATTTTAGGTGCTTTTAAAAATCTTGAGAAAGATATTGTAAGAAAAAATATTTTAGGTAATCAGCCTAGAATAGATGGAAGAGATACCGATACTGTCAGACCAATTTTTATTGAGACTGATGTGTTGCCGAGTGCTCATGGATCATCTCTATTTACTAGAGGTGAAACGCAAGCAATAGTTGTTGCAACCCTAGGGTCATCAAGAGACGCTCAAAGAATAGAATCAATAGAAGGTCAAAGTACTGACAATTTTATGCTTCATTACAATTTCCCTGCATATAGTGTAGGTGAGATTGGTATGCCTTTAGGGCCTAAAAGAAGAGAAATAGGACATGGAAATTTAGCTAAGAGAGCTATAAAAGCAGTACTGCCTGATGTTGAAGATTTCGGCTATACAATGAGAGTTGTATCTGAAATTACAGAATCTAACGGTTCTAGCTCTATGGCTTCTGTATGTGGCACATCTTTATCACTAATGGACGCTGGTGTTCCTTTATCTAGTCCGGTTGCAGGTATTGCAATGGGCTTAATCAAAGAAGGCGATGACTTTGCTGTTCTAAC
>ENA-UZWS01005358-UZWS01005358.1-metagenome-genome-assembly--contig:-Day-3-25m-contig-5358_pt1 | contig 11198 bp, 13 predicted proteins | sample MGYA00260343_ERZ794903 | MGnify/ENA metagenome assembly ERZ794903
TACGATTCCACTACCTTTATATCGATTACCTCTTGCCAAAGCAGTCTTTGAATTTGCACAATAAAGAGAATCACCAACCTTTACTTCATAATCAGACTCAAAGGCAAATAATCTGCGTTTAGCTGAACCTAAGTAATGAAGTCTGGCAACGACTTCTTGACCTGGATAACATCCTTTTGAAAAGTTCACGCCTATTTCACCAATATCCAAATTAAGCATTTGCGGAACTAACTTTTCACTTGTAACTAAATAGATTTCCGGGAGCAAGGCATCAAAACAAGACTTATCCCAGTCTTCAATATTTATAAAATCATCATTATTTTCATCTATTGAATAACTGAGTAGAAGAGACAAGCTATCATTCAAAATAAAAGCATCGGATTTTTTTTCATTTATTAGTCCTATTTGAAATAAATCATTCGATATGTCTTCTAAAACAACATCCGACATGATGATAAACATTTTAAGTCGTGACATAATTTTTTCAAGGAGATCATCTGGAAATGATATTAGAAAACCATCCTCATGCCGCATTACCCAAAAGAGACCAATTATTTTTCCCTGATGCTGGCAATAAGCATTTATTTGAATATTTAAATGATCTAATTTTTTAATATCATTGCTGAATTGATTTTGAAGAAATTCTTCAGAATCATTGCCTGAAACTTTGATAAGCGCTCTATTTTTAAGAAGTATTCTCATTTTTTTAAACAGGATTAATATCTTTCATATTTTAATCAAATAATGATACATTTTATATTTTCATTGGATGAAAAAAAACCCAGAGCGAGCTCTGGGTTTTATCACTAACTTATTCCTAAGTTAACTGTTAACTCTAAACAAATTTAGAATGCAACAGAAGCCTTAAGTGTAAGTGCATCATCAAATGAATCATATGTTGCAGAAATTGCAGCACCTGAAGTTAGATCACGTGATACTGCAATAGTAGTGAACGCGTCTTTTTGAGATGTATCGAAGTGTGTAGTAGTGTTAGTAGGAACAGTTGAAGCACGCTCAGAAGTATGAGTTACAACAACAGTGTTACCAGTTACACCAAATGTAGCAGTTACGTTTGCATCACTGTCTAATGTTACCGCAGTTCCAGCAACAGTAGTACCGATGCTCCAAGTAGTTGAACCATCGTCGTTAGTAACACTTACGTCCATACCAGCTAGCGATGCTGAACCAGTAGTAGAGTTACCATCATCAGAAAGTGTATGAGAAACAGCAACACCTGACCATGTACCAGAAACAGTTACATCACCTGAATCATCAAGTGCAAGAGTTGCATCACCGATTGGTGCATCTAAGCTTACAGTTATAGATCTGTTATCACCACTGTCAGTTCTACGACCACCAGTTGTAGTAACAGTAGTTGAATCATCTTCGTCGAACATATCAGCAGTTACTGTCAAAGGACCAACAGTTGTAGCAAGAGTAGTAGCAGTGACTGCAATCGCCGCATCAATATCCATTGATTGCGTGAAAGTTGTAGCACCGGCAGTACCAGTTATTGTCAAGTCAGCGTCATGCGTTGTTGCAGAAGCAGCAGCACCTTTATCATCATATGATACAGAAGCCGTTCCACTCAACGCGATTGCACCCATAGCAGCACCAGAAGCTACTGCAGTTGTTGCAAATAATGCGATTAGTTTTTTCATTTTATTCTCCATTTAGAATATTTAATTGTTGGATTTACCAACACCCTTTTGTTACTTTTGCAAATAACAATGCTCGTATAATAACGGCCTTTACAGCTAATGTCAACAAATTATTGAAAAAATAATACAAATAGTTGTTTTTTTTCAACAGTTCTATCCTATTCAATTAGAAAATACCTATGTAGAGAGGTTTTTATATGTACTTTTTTTGTAAATAAAATAATTTTTATACCCGAAATTACCCTTTAAATTATCAAATAAGCGGTTTTTTACGAGTTCTTGTTGTAATTTTTCACTAAATATAAAAAAACCGGGTCAAGCCCGGTTTGATTAACACTTATTATTAAATTAATTAGAATAAGTAGCCTCCATGACCAGCACCAATCATACAAAGAAGCATTGGAACTGATAAAACTACATTAGTACGAGAAGCCATCGCCGCAGTGAACTTTGCTTTTGCTACCTCATCTGCACTCGCTTCAATGATTCCAAGAACCTTTTTTTGATTTGGCCAGATTAAAACCCATACGTTAAACAGCATAATTGTACCCATCCAGGCCCCCAAACTCATCATAGGGCCAGCAGGCGCTTGAAATACAAAAGTTTGAATAAAGCCATACTGTGGAGATATAGATAAAGCCCATGCTCCTGTAAGCCATGTTGCTGCTGCAGCCATTCTAAACCATAGAAGCGCCTTGGGGGCGACATACTTTCCAATTGCAGCTGGCCCAGGACCGCCCTCATCAGCTAGCGCGTCAGCCATTGCAGGGACTTGAACAAAATTAAAATAGTATAAGAGACCAATCCATGTGACCCCAAAAAGAGCATGAAGCCAAACACTAAAATTACGCGCCTGAAAAGCTGAACTTTCAGGAGAAACATACCAAGCAACAATTATCGCAAGAACAAAGGCGCTAATAATAGTACCTTTGACAGAAGTTAATGGATTCATAATATTTTTATTATCTAATTAAAAAGACTACATTATAGATAATTCGTAATTACATAAAATGCATTTTTGCATTTTTGCATTTATATTTTTGTTGTTTATATTTATAATCATGTTTTTATTGATAAAAATTGAAAGAAATGAAATTAAGTGGTAAGACTGACATTAGTGCAACTAAAAAGATTGCACTTGTTAATGAACAGAAATAAATAAGTGCCTGAACTTCCAGAGGTTGAAACTACTAGGAGAGGACTTGAACCTTTAATAATCAATAGAAAGGTTTTATCTATTCATATTTACAAAAAAAAACTTCGCTGGGAAATCCCATCTTACCTTATTGAAATATTAAAGCAAAAAACCATTTATAAAATTTCAAGACGGGCAAAGTATCTTCTTCTTGATTTCAATGATGGGCAGCTTGTTATTCATCTTGGGATGTCAGGCTCGCTGAGTGTTGTTCCTTCAACTGAGCCATTAAGGAAACACCACCACTTTGAGATTAAGTTGGATAACTCATCAAGCGTTCGTTTTCATGATCCGCGTCGATTTGGTTCAATTCTATGGCAAAAGAATGATAGTCAGTTAAAAATATTAAAAAATCTTGGTCCAGAACCCTTGAGTTATGAATTTAACAATGATGTACTTTATAACGCATCAATAGGTAAATCAAAAAATATTAAAACCTTTGTCATGGATAGCAAAGTTGTCGTAGGTGTTGGAAATATATATGCTTCAGAAAGCTTATTTCTAGCTGGCATTTCACCCAAAAGAGTATCCGGAAAAACATCAAGAAACCGTTATAAAATTTTGACTGAATCTATAAAAAATATCTTGACTGATGCGATTAATAATGGCGGCACAACTCTCAACGATTTTTCAAATGTCGATGGTAGCCCTGGATATTTTTCACAAGCTCTATCTGTATATGATCGTGAAGATATGCCATGTATCAGATGTGATGGTAAAATTAAAAGAATTATACAAAACCAACGCGCGACCTATTACTGCCCTAAATGTCAGAACTAAAAGACTCTAAAGCCCTCTTTCAAAGTACATGTGCAACTAATTCTGAGCCATATGCGCTTCAAAATATTGGTGATATGATGTCACCTGAGTTTAGTGAGAATTGTATTATCATTGTTGACCCTTCCATGACAATTCATCATAAGGCATTTGTTATAGTAGAATTTGAAGATGATGTATATTTCCGTCAGTATATTGAGGAAGGTAATAAAAAATTACTGAGATGCCTTAATTCAAAACATAAAGATATAGAGTTAAATAATAATTTTGAATTTCGAGGCTGTATCGTTCAACAAAAACAGAGGAAACAAAAGTCACTGCATTATTATCTGCCTAAGAAAGCCAATGGTGAATTAGAATTCAATATTAAAGGCAAAGAGAATTTAAAAAGATAGCTAATTTCCTTCCATCCAAATTAGATGCGCCATCCTTCCAGAGACAACCCCATCCCTTCGGTAAGAGAAAAAATGCTTTGACTCTCTGAAAGTACACCTATCTCCACCAGAAATTGAAATTATATTTAAACCTTCAAGTATAACCCTGGCGGCGTCATATAAGTCGAGATAGTGCTTATTATTATTAAAAGAAAAAGATCGATTAAAATTGTAATTTTTAGATAAATACAAGGCTTTTATTTCCTCACCTACCTCAAAATAACTCATTGAAATTGCTGGACCTAGGTGCACAACTAAATCATCTCCATTAGCATTAAAAGAATCAATTAAGCTCTCAATCACCCCAGAAACTAACCCTTTCCATCCAGCATGAGCAATACCCACCATTGATCCATCTTTTTTACTGACGAACACTGGAAGGCAGTCAGCAGTCAGGACAGCGCAAACAATTCCAGGAGTTAAAGTAAAACTTGCATCAGCCTCGACTATTCTTTGAGTTAAGAAAGCATCTATACAAATAGAAGAGTGTGTTTGATTTATCCATACAGGATCTGATGGTAATTCATAATAATTCTTAAGAATTGAACGATTTTCTAGAACGCTCTCTTTCTTATCGTTGACATGAAGGGCTAAATTAAAGTTTTCAAATTTCTCAGCGCTCTTACCACCTTCAATGTATCTCTCAGTTGATAAAAAATTAACATTTTTGGGGAATAAATTCATATCTTGATATTCTATAACTAAAAGTCACATTTTCTAAGAATGCTCAAAAGATCTTGCATATCTTCTGGAAGGTCTGCTTTCCATGACATAGATATACCAGTTACTGGATGTGTTAAAGTTAATTTTTTTGAATGAAGCGCTTGTCTTTGAAAGTTTATTAATCCATCTTTTAGTTCCTGACTAGCTTTTTTTGGAAAACGAACTCGCCCTCCATACATAGAATCCCCAATCAATGGATGCCCAATATGAGATAAGTGAACACGAATTTGATGAGTTCTGCCAGTCTCTAGAATGGCCTTTACGTGAGTATGACTTTTAAAGCGATCAATAGCCCTATAGTGAGTTATAGCCTCTTTTCCATTAACCAAAATAGCTTGCTTAACCCTATCTTTAGAGTCCCTTCCAATAGGCTCATTAATAGAACCACCTGAAATCATATGCCCATAAACTATTGCTGAATATTCTCTCTCAACCGAGTGAGTTTGAAGCTGCTCTACCAGAAATTTTTGAGACTTTACATTTTTTGAAACAACCATCAGGCCAGATGTATTTTTATCTAGACGATGAACAATTCCCGCCCTATCAAGATTTGATAAATTAGAATCATAATACAAAAGTGCATTGGCTAATGTTCCACTCCAATTCCCTGCTCCGGGGTGAGTAACTAGACCAAAAGGCTTATTGATGACAATGATATCATCATCTTCGAATACAATATCTAAATTAAGTTTCTCAGGCAACCAATGATTATTATCTTTTGGTTTAAGTATTAGACAAACAGTTTCATTTCCAGTGACTTTATCTTTTGGTTTGAAAGTTTTATTATTAATTAATGCGTCACCCGATTTAATCCAAGCAGTAACCTTAGATCTAGAGTAATCAGGAAGCATTTCAGACAATGCTGCATCTATTCTTTGATCTATCATTCGCTCAGGAATAATAATTTGAAGTATTTCCATATTAATGAATTATGAAAAGTAAAACATTTATAGATTTTTTAAACAAACCTTAAGAGCATCTTTCCAATGTTCAATATTTAAATCATACTCTTGCAATACTTTTTTGTTGCTCATGATAGAATACTTTGGTCTTTTTGCAGCTAAAGGATAATCTTCAGTATTAATCGAATTTAATTGGCAATTAATTCCAGAAATACTAATGATTTCTTTAGCAAATTCAAACCAACTAGATTCACCTTTATTTGAATAATGAAATATTTCTGATGATTTATTGTTTTCAAGAAACTTATCAGTAGCAACAATATATAAAATTGAAAGCGCCAAATCATATGCGTAGGTTGGCGTTCCAAACTGATCTGAAACAATATTTAATGAACCATTTTTTTTTGCAAGATTCAAAATTGTTTTTACAAAATTATTACCAAATTCAGAATAGATCCAACCAGTTCTTATGATTAAAGAATTTGAGTGCATTATTGACATAACAGCCAACTCGCCAGCTAGTTTAGTTTCACCATAAATGTTGAGTGGTGAGGTGGTATCACTTTCAGTATATGGTTTTTTCTTAAATCCATTAAAAACAAAGTCAGTTGAAATATGAATAAGCTTAATATTTTTACTCTTTGCAATTTTTGCAATCTCTCTAACAGCAGTATGATTAATCAAATTGGCTTGTTTTTGATTTTCCTCAGCTTCATCCACTTTGGTATATGCTGCACAGTTTATGATAATATTAAAGTCATTAACGTCAAAATAAGATTTAATACTTTCAATATGCTCAAGATTTAATTCTTCTCTCCCAACAAAAATAAAATCATAATTAGTTAGCTTAGTGATTTTTTTTTCAACCACAATTTTCTTAATTGATCGCCCTAATTGACCATTCTTTCCGGTGACCAAAATTCTCATAATATACTAGTCAAAAAAGTCTTGAACATTTGCTAATGTTGGGTTATTTAAATCTTTGTTTGATAACTTTAAAAGTTCAGATTTCAATTGCCAATTTATTTTCAATTCCTGGTCATTAAAAGCAATACCTCTTTCATGCTCTGGTGCATAATACCTATCCACTTTATAAGTGAAAGTAGCTGTTTCACTCAAAACGACAAAACCATGGGCAAAGCCATGGGGGACATAAAGTTGCTGTTTATTATCAGATGTAAGTTCTAAAGCTAAGTGATGACCAAAAGTTGGGCTTGACTTTCGGATGTCAACTACAACATCCAATACGCTTCCTTTAACTACCCTTATAAGTTTTGATTGAGAAAAAGGAGCGACTTGATAATGAAGGCCCCTTAGAACACCTTTTGAGGATTTGGAATCATTATCTTGAATAAAGTTAATCTTACTGCCAATAGCATCATTAAATAAATCTTGTCTAAAAGTTTCTGCAAAATAACCTCTATCATCCCCATGTAAAGTAGGTTCAATTAGAATAATATCTGGAATTGCTTGGGGTAGAAACTTCAACTAGAATCCCCGGCTCTTTTGATAAGGTATTGTCCATACTGATTATTTATAAGTGGTGTTGCCAATTCAATCAGTTGCGCTTTATCAATATAACCTTTTTCAAAAGCAATCTCTTCAATGCAAGCCACCTTAAGACCTTGTCTTCTTTCAATAATTTCAATAAAAGTTGAAGCCTCAAGAAGATTTTCATGCGTTCCTGTATCAAGCCATGCATAACCTCTTCCCATTATCTCTACATGAAGTCTTTCTTCATTCAAAAACATTTGGTTCACAGAAGTTATTTCAAGTTCACCTCTGTCAGATGGAATAACTTTAGCAGCTTTATTAACGACATCATTTGGATAAAAATATAGCCCAGTAACAGCATAATTACTTTTTGGATTCTTTGGTTTTTCCTCAATACTAAGTGCCCGTCCATTATTATCAAAATCGACAACACCATATCGCTCTGGATCGTGGACATGTGAGCCAAACACAGTAGCCATGTTATTATTCTCTACATTTGCCAATGCTTGAGATAACATCTGATCCATGCCATGGCCATAATAGATATTATCTCCAAGAATTAAACTGACACTATCATTACCAATAAAATCTCTACCTAGAATAAATGCTTGAGCAAGGCCATCGGGAGAAGGCTGTGCCAGGTACTCAAACTTCATACCAATCTCAGATCCATCTCCTAGTAACTGCTCAAACCTTGGCAAATCTTCTGGAGTTGAGATAATTAAAACCTCTTGAATGCCTGTGAGCATAAGAACTGACAATGGATAGTAAATCATAGGCTTATCATAGATTGGCATTAATTGCTTTGATACGCCCTTTGTAAGAGGGAAAAGCCGAGTTCCTGAACCACCAGCAAGAATAATTCCTTTCATTATATTTCGACCCCTAAGCGCTCAAGCTTATAACTCCCATTCTGAATATTTTCAGACCACGGTAAGTTACTCAAATACCACTCTACAGTTTTTTGCATTCCTGACTTAAAACTTTCTTTTGGCTCCCAGCCCAATTGACTCTTAATTTTTGTATTATCAATAGCATACCTTACATCATGACCTGGCCTATCTTGAACATAAGTTATTAACTCCCTGTAGGAGCTTAGCCCATTCAATCTATCTGGAATTAGTGTATCTAAAATATCACAAATTTTTTCAACAACCTGAATATTCTGAACTTCATTATTTCCACCAATATTATAAGTTTCACCAACTTCACCTTTTAAAGCTACAGTCAAAAGTGCCCTAACATGATCATTGACATATAGCCAATCCCTAATTTGTTTTCCATCCCCATATATTGGCAGATCTTTGCCCTCAATAGCATTAAGAATGATATGTGGAATAAGTTTTTCAGGGAATTGATAAGGGCCATAGTTATTGGAGCAATTTGTTATTAATACTGGTAATTGGTATGTGCGAAACCAAGCTCTTACTAGATGATCAGAGCTTGCTTTAGTAGCAGAATATGGTGAGCTTGGATCATAAGCTGTATCCTCTAAGAAAAAATCTTCCTTGCCATTTAAATCTCCATAGACCTCATCAGTTGAAACATGAAGAAATCTAAAAGCTTCTTTTTTTAAGCCATGAAGCTTTTGCCAATAATTTTTTACTTGCTCAAGCAGCACAAAAGTTCCAACAATGTTTGTTTGAATGAATTCTTTAGGTCCATCGATAGATCTATCCACATGAGATTCAGCTGCAAGGTGCATTACAATGTCAGGTTTATTTTCTGTAAAAACCCTTTTTAATTCATTTTCATCACAAATATCTATTTGCATAAAAATATAATTTTCATTATTCTCAACTGAAACTAAAGACTGTAAATTACCAGAATAGGTCAGTTTATCTATATTTATTACACTATATTCAGTATTTTCAATAAGGTGTCTAACCAGCTCTGAACCTATAAATCCAGCACCGCCAGTGATAAGAATAGTTTTATTATTATTCATTATTTGATTACCAGCCAAGTTTAATAACTTTGCATACCCTTTTTACATCCTCTAAAGTCATTTTTGTATGGAGAGGTAATACAAGATAATTATCTTCAACCTTATCCATATTTGGAAATACTTTTCCATCAGTAAATTCTTTAAATATTGAATATCGATCATTTCGGAAATGAACTTGGTTGCTCTCAATACCATTGTCTCTTAATTTTTGTTGCAATGTATATCTATCCTCTACTAAAACAGTAAATAACCAAGCAGCATGTACTCGGTCTGAAAAACCACCACCAACAACTATCAATCTATCGCAATTAGTTAATTCAGTTTCATAGGTCTTGTACAATTCTTTGCGTAACTTAGATTGCTCATCAAATTCTGATAATGATGCGATTCCCATTGCAGCAGCAATATCAGTCATCTGATACTTGTAGCCAACCTCTGTAATATCATTCTCCCAAATTCCAGCTTGCTTTGACTTTCTATCAATCCCAAACCATCTAATTCGTTCTGCCTTNNCCCCCATCACCAGTAGTTATGTGTTTTATAGCCTGAAAAGAAAACATTGTAAAATCAGATATACTTCCGATATCAACACCCTTATACTTAGCCCCAACTGCATGAGCAGCATCTTCAATAATTGGAATTCCCCACTCATCTGCAATCAATTGNNTTTTGATTCATTAATTGACGAACATGGTTAACATCTATATTCATAGTTTCAGGGTTAATATCTGCAAAATTTATCTTAACTCCCATATAAAGAAACGGAATATTGGTCGCTGTACAAGTAAAAACTGGCGCTATAACTTCATCGCCAGGTCTTAAGTCAGCCAGCATGTAGGATAAATGGAGGGCATCAGTACCGGACCCCACAGCGATTGCAGGAGAATTAGAGCCAAATTTTTTACTAAAATCCTCTTCAAATAATTTAACTTTTGGCCCTTGGCCAATCCATCGCGAATCTAATGTCTCCATTACTGAAGATTTTGCAAGTTCAGATACATGCGGGTAAAACAGAACTATATTGTCAGATTTGTCTTGCATTAGTGACATATCTTTAACAGGTTTTTTCATAGTATAAATTCTCTATATAGTCAATAATTTACTTACTTAATTTGATAAGAACTGCTATGTAGCATTTTAATACCCTAACAACTTTAATGTTCAACAATAATATGATCGGGCTTAAGACCTTGACAATGTCTTTTGTAAATATTTTTATATGCTGTCTCAAGATTTTTTGTAAATCCTTTAGTATTAAACAAAGGAGCTGTAGATAAATTACTGATTAACTTTTCTTTAATATTTTTTAATTTTTCTGGGTCATTGGCTATTTCAACTGCAAGTGATACATATTCTTTTTCAGAATTAGTAATAAGCTCTGGTAAATTAACTGCATTAACAATACTTGCTGCCATTCTGCTAGGGTAAGCACTGCCCAATTTAGTAAGAACAGGTAATCCCATTCGAAGTGCATCACTTGCAGTTGTTCCAGCATTATAGGGACTTGTGTCCAAAAATAGATCGGCTAAGCGATATCTTGCTAAGTATTCTGACCTTTCAAGACGTCCTCCAAAAATTAGCCTATTTGCTTTAATACCTCGAATAGTAATTTCTTTGATTAAGTTAGCTTTCGCAGTTTCATTGTCTGCAACTAGAAGTAAAACACTGCCTGAGGTACTTTTGAGAATGCGTGCCCAGAGATCTAAGGAAGCAGGAGTTAACTTATAAGTATTATTGAAACAGCAGAATACAAATCCATCTTTTGGTAGTCCAAGCTCTTGTCGTGTAAGAGTAATATCTGGCTGCACCTCTTTAGAATCATTAACTTGAAAGCTAGGGAGATAAATTATTTTTTCTGAATAATATTTTTGATAATCCTTTGGTATCATAATCTGNNGCAATATCGATTTCAAAGGATCTTGCAAGCAATGCTAAATCCTTTAATGGGGTGTCTTTAACATCATGAAAATAGTCTACTCCAGCTTTAATTCGAAGATTCATTTCGTCATTTGTATCAGCGCCAAAAGAAAAAGCGTGAATTTCAAAATAATTTCTATTATGCAT
>ENA-UZWS01004338-UZWS01004338.1-metagenome-genome-assembly--contig:-Day-3-25m-contig-4338_pt1 | contig 11168 bp, 9 predicted proteins | sample MGYA00260343_ERZ794903 | MGnify/ENA metagenome assembly ERZ794903
AGTGCATCCAGTATGAGCCAAATTAACAGCACAAGAGGTATGGCAATCAATAATATTTTGCGAGGAGATCTGCTCCCCAGAAGCACAAATCCAATCATGAGCAGCATGATACTGCTTAACACAAATCCCATTAACTCAATCGAGATCGCGAAGGCGGCCATTAACACCAGCATTAAACACAATGAACGCCAATCACTGCTTTGCGTAGATGGTATTTTTTCCGTTGGCACATTGGCGTTATCCGGCATAAATGACAACACTGAAAGCGCAAGTGCCAGTATCGTGCCTGTGATCGCCAATAGATAGGGCAGTGTGCGGGCATTTATTGGTTCTTCTAGCGACCAGAAATCAAGCGGGATCTCTCCGGCAAAAACACCATAACCAACTGCTAACGCCAGCAGCGCCAAGCTTGCTGACTTTGAATATACGTTATTAATCAATATGATACCGATATATATTAAAGTCGAATGTGATTATTTGACTGACGATTTTAAAAAACCTAGGTTTCTCATCAAGGTACCGATTTCTTCCTCTTGTTGCTCCAGAAACTGATAGAACGCCTCTCCCGACTGGTGAAATCGGCTCCAGCCGTTTCTTGCTCTAACCTGCTCGAACTCCTCGGATTTGACAACTGCTGCTATGGTGTTTTGCATGCTTGTGTAGGTTGCCTGAGGTAAACCCTTAACCGCAAAGAAACCACGCCAATTTGCGAACACAAGATCATGTCCCTGTTCCGTTAGCGTTGGGATTTCCGGCACCTCAGGCAGACGCTTTGGCGCTGTGATGGCAATAATACGCACTTTACCTGCGCGACTCATCGAAATAGCCTCGCTCATACCGGTTGAGAGCACCTGGGTCTCTCCACTTAGAATGCCGGCCATCGCTTTACCGCCGCCATCGTAGGGAATGTAGACTACCTGTCTTGGATTACCCCCAGCCAATTCAATTGCGCGGGCAAAAACAAAATGATCAGTGCTTCCTCGCACCGAGCCGCCTGCAACCTTAAGAGATCTGGGGCTTTGTTTGAATAGCATCACAGCATCAGAAAAGTTGCTGATCTCGGAATCCGAAGCAACAACAAAAGCGCTATAGTCTGCAATCACAGAGGCTATCGGCACAAGATCTCGGAATGACTGTGGAAATATCTTCTGTAACGATCTGACGACCATCGGCGTCGAACTAATGAGAAGCGTATTCTGTTGTGTTTTTGCTGTCTTGATAAAACGCGCGATGGCACGTCCACCACCGCCACCTGACAGGTTCTCGAAGGACACATCCTCAACAATGCCAGATCTTCTCATCGCGTCGCCAAAACCCCGTGCAGTGCCATCCCAGCCACCCCCGGGACCTGCGGGTATTAGGAAGTGTGTTGCTGTCATGTAGCGTTCTGCGCTGTTTGCGGCGGTCGCCATTAAGCAAAGGGCAGTAAGGTTAAGTAACCGGACAATTTGCTTGCGAAATAGATTCATAAAGAAACGGGACCAGAGTATGTGCTGTTTGATCCTATTGTATGGATTTGATCCGCGCGACGAAAGAGCGCGAGTACTGCCCCATTCAAAACTGCCGTGATGAGATGACGCTGTGTGAGAAGGGAGAGGAACCAGTCGGGACGCGGAGAATTTTGTAAGCAAAAAGCAGTGCACACCCGACAGGCAATAGACAAACTGAGCTGTTTTCCTGCGCTAGGCTTAAATACGAGAGAGTTCAACGAGTTGCTTAGGTGACGCAACTTCAATACCGTTTCTTTTGAGAGCATTAAATATCTGGAGATTAGTTGCGTACATTGTTTCAAAGTAGATTTCGGTAGGTACCCAATACCGAATGCCGATTCTGGCGGAGTGATCTTCAAAACGGTCAATGCCTACCTGTGGTTTCGGGTTGCTTGTAACATCCTTGACTGAGGCTATCGCTAAGAGAATCACTTCAATAGCGACTTCTGGATTGCCGTGGTAGTGGATACCGATTTCCTTTTCAACAATGAGATTGGCGAACGAATTGACCAGCACCTCGCCAATGACATTGTTATTAGGGATTGTAATGACTTCGCCATCTTCATTAACAATCTGAGTGTGAGCAAGCTTAATTTCCCGCACAATGCCTACAACACCCTGAACCCGAACGGTGTTTCCGACGACAAAGGCTCTTGTCAGAATAATTGTCAGGCCAGCACCGTAGTTACCAATGGGTCCTTGTAATGCGATTGTGCTGCCAAACACCAGTGCGCCAAGCGCAGCGATAAAGGGGGTGATGGTGATACCAAAGTTACCAAGAGCAATGATGCCAACAAATACAAGCACGGTAATTTTGGTAATACTGGCAAAGAATTTTGCCAAGGTAATATCGAGATGACGGGAAGTGCAGAGAGTGAGGATCAGGTTACTGAGCCAATTTGCAACTTTCCACCCGATAAACAGAATGATCAGCGCGCCAACAAACTGGAAACCGTACGCCACTACAAACTCACTGGCGACCTCTGCGGCCCTTTGTACTGCCTGTATATCTTCTTCCATTTCTACTATTTGACGCTAAATATTGAATCTTCTTTGCAGCTTTGACCATTCACAAGCAACGCTGTGAATAGGATTAGCCTTTGACGGAAGCATATGCCCAGTCGAGCCAAGGCATCAAAGCCTGTAAGTCCGTGGCCTCCACGGTAGCGCCGCCCCATATTCGCAATCCGGGAGGTGCGTCACGATAGCCACCGATATCATAGGCAACATTTTCCTCTGCCAAAAGATCGCCCATTTGTTTTACAACATTTCGCTGGTCATCGTCCGTTGCATCTGTAAACCAAGGATCATTTATTTTCAGGCAAATCGAAGTTGAAGATCTGAGTGTAGGTTCTTCACACAAAAATGCCAGCCAGTCTGAGCTTTCTACGAACTGCTCAATCACCGCCAGATTTTTTTGGCTCCGGTCGATGAGGCTACCTAGCCCACCGATAGTATCAGCCCAGACGAGCGCTGCGAGCTGATCTTCAACCGCCAGCATTGAAGGGGTGTTAATGGTCGCTCCCTTAAAAATGCCGCCGATGAGCTTGCCGGCTTTTGTCAGCCTGAATATTTTTGGCAACGGCCAAGCAGGCGTGTAAGTTTCCAACCTTTCCACAGCCCTGGGCGAGAGGGCAATCATGCCGTGCCCGCCTTCTCCGCCAAGCACCTTTTGCCAGGACCAAGTTGTCACATCAAGTTTCTGCCACGGCATCTCCATCGCGAAAACCGCAGATGTGGCATCACACAGGGTTAACCCCTGCCGGTTATCAGAAATCCAATCACCATTAGGTACCCGAACCCCAGAAGTTGTGCCGTTCCACGTGAAAACGACATCGTTGTTGCAATCAACCTTAGCCAAGTCTGGCAGCTGTCCGTAATCAGCAGCGAAGCTCGTGATATTTTTCAGGCCCAATTGATTTTTGATATCCGAGAGCCAACCCTCGCCAAAACTCTCCCAGCTCAGGATTTCGACGGCGCGTTCTCCCAAAAGGTTCCACATCGCCAACTCGAATGCACCGGTGTCAGATCCCGGTACGATGCCGACAACATAATCGTCCGGAATACCCAGTAGCGTTTTGCTATCGGCGATCACCTTGTTAAGTTTTGCTTTTTCAGCGCTGGCTCTGTGGGAACGCCCAAGACTTTCAGTGCTCAGCGACTCGAGCGACCATCCGGGAAATTTTGTCGTAGGACCAGATGAGAATTTTGGGTTAGCAGGTTTTTCCTGAGGAGTTGTCATGGGATGCGCGCCGCTGAAAAAGATCGCAATCTGAGCCTTTGCGATACCGAAGTCAATAGGGAATACAATAGTTGCCTGAAACGACGCGAACACTGCTCTATTGCAACTGTCGTAGGAAACAAGAATACTTAATCGTCGCTCGCAGTATGGGCAACGAGTATCTGACCAACGGTGGCTAAACAACGACAATGTTGAAAATTTTGGTCTCAAACCCAATGTTGGGTGTGTCATGAGGCCGGTTTTTTTGCTTGTCTTCGAGCAATGTACGCCGTCAGATAATCAACACAATACTCGGTTAGGCGTCCGTAGTTGTTTGCGACAAGTGGTCGCAGATAGGGTGACGAAACTCAGGGTGAAACTGGCCAAAGGGACGCATTATTGTGGTTTTGCAACCAACGACCGGGCAGGGAAGGTTTTGGTGCTTCAGTGGGACGACGAGATAAAGCTTATTTGACGGTCAGAGGTTATTCAGAAGTCATGGGGAGAGAATATCAGGTAGCGGCGATAATGGCTGCTTCAGCCATGTTTACGCTCATTGGCTACGAGTTTATTCGTTCAGCGGCGACTGTGTTGTTCAAAACAGCTTATGGGGCAGAGAATTTGCCTCTTGTGATGGCCGCCATGCCTGCTGTTGTATTTGGTGGCGTCTGGATCTACAGCAGGATACTCAATCATCTGGGACCGCAGGGAACGCTGCTGGTGACTTCTCTGGGTTCAGGTTTACTTATTTTGAGCTGCTACCTGATTTTGCTCACGGGTGTTGATTGGGTCACCGTACCGCTTTACTTGTTGAAAGAACTCTACATCGTTCTGTTGATAGAGCAGTACTGGAGCTACATCAACTCATCGCTGACACCCGCTACTGCAAGGAAAGTCAATGGTCCGATTACAGGAGTCGCAGGACTCGGCGGCGCCATTGGAGGCATTCTGGTTGGTATGAGTGCAGGTAGTTACGGTACTGAAAACATGGTGTTGGTTGCGGCTTTCTCATGCTTGCCCGCAGCGGGCTTATCCAACTATGCCTATCGTCGTTTTGGTGAACCTGTCCAGCCGGAAGCATCGAAGGTTCACGGCAAAATGGGGTGGCAATTCTTAAAAGCTAATCCGATGCTCTTATATTTGCTTTCGATCGTACTGGTTTCGCAGGTTGTCTCTGCTGTGCTTGACTACAGATTCCAAGGTCTTCTATCAACTGAGTTCGATGGCCGTCCGGATGAAGAAACTGAGTTTCAAGGAAAGTTTTTTGGCACGCTTAATGCCAGCGTCTTGCTACTGCAATTTTGTATTACACCGTTACTGCTAACTTTCGTTGCACTTCGGTGGGTCCACATTCTAATGCCCCTGATTCATGTCAATGCCATTGCATTCGCTATTTATGAGCCCTCGGTATTCTCTGTTGGTCTTGCTTTCTTTTTGTTCAAGGCGTTCGATTATTCAATCTTCAGAGCCGCCAAAGAATTACTTTACTTACCGCTGTCATTTGATGAAAGGTATCGGACGAAGGAGATTATTGATGTCTTTGGGTACCGGACGGGCAAGGGCGCTTCCTCGGTAGTCATTGTCGCCTTGCAAAATCTCGGCGTTGTAATGAGTAACTACTACTTGGCCACCGCATTTGTCGCAACATCTCTCTGGCTTGCCTTAATATTTCCCTTGACCCGGAGAGCGGCGGATAACGAGGCCGCAAGTAGGGCGCCAGTATCAGAAAAAATTGATTAACGTGACAAGGGATACAGTATTATTGGACGATCAAAATATTCGTATCTAAAGTGCCCGCCGCCAATTCGTTTAATAAATAAGCTAATCTACTAGAGGACAAGCTGATTTGTGACATGACAATCGGCTTCGCCCGTTCAAAGTAAGCATCACCTAGGGTATCACCGCTAGCTATAAGATTACCCTCAGTATCCTTGTAGGCGTTATCGCGCGCCAAACGAAAAGAAGTACGAATCCAAGCCAGCACGTCGCTTGCGCTGTCCTCAGGCTTTATTTCTTGCAGGTACTCGAGACTGTCAGGATAAGTTATCCCGGCTTTCTTCAGAATCTCATAGTCCCATATGCCATGCAGATTCGCTTTCTTGCCATACCAGTTTACCCTGATTTTATTGCCGCCCCAGTCTTCGCCGTTACCCACGTGCAGTGGCTGATGCAGATCCCCGACAAAATGCGCAAGGAAACGCAATGCGGCAGCCTTACGAGCTTTTTCTCGCTTACCTTGTGCGTCTCTAGATAAGTAAACGAGATTTCGTTGAATAGCGGTAGCGACACAATTGAGTGCTGCGCAGTCACGGGCTAAGTCCACGCTGTCTTCGGACTTCGGCACATTAATAAAGTGCTCTTCATAACTGCCCTTATGGGTTGTATGTCTGGCTTTATCGGGCCACAAACACGCTTCAGGAAAATCTTCATCGGCATTATTGTCCAAAAACTTTCCCATACGCAGCGTCTCGGACAACATCGATTTTGCTTCCGGCGTTAATTTAGCTTCAGCCATGGCACATATAAGACGATGACCATCTGCGCCCCAGGCAGAAGCTTTATCGACAGGTGAAAGTATGAGGAGGACTGCACTAAGCAATATTAGGGAACCCTTTTTTAAAGCGATTTGATGCATGGAAATCTCTTTTGCAGAAAAATATGAGGATCATGCTATTCATTTCTTTCGGCAATTGCGAGCGAGACCCTGCAGGGATTGTTGGATGACATTCAGACGTTTACCGTTGTTCTAACTTGCTCAAGTTTGTATCCGTCTTTTTCCATCACTAGAATTTTGTCTGCGAGCGACATGAGTGTTTGATTATGGCTAACAAAAATGCAGCTGATGCCAAGTGCTTTGATGTTTTGCATCACAGCGGCTTCTGTTTGTTTGTCCAGATGCGCTGTACCCTCGTCAAGCAATAGAATTTTGGGCTGCTGGTATAGTGCGCGGGCGATCAGCACCCGTTGTTGCTGGCCAGCAGAGAGTACCGTGCCCATCTCTCCAATTTGACTATCGTAACCCAGCGGTAAATTTGTAATATCTTGGTCAATGGCTGCTATTTTTGCGACTTCCCTTACGCGTTCCATATTGACAAAGGCTGTATTGAAAGAGATGTTACTTTTGATCGTGCCTGAAAATAACACGTCTTCTTGTAACACGCTGGACGAATACCACCGAAGAGATTGAGCACCGACGATTGACAATGGAAGGCCGTCAATTTCAATTTCACCTTCCTGACTCTGAATCAGGCTCTGAATAATGCCTAGCAAGGTCGATTTACCACAGCCGGATGGTCCTGTTATACCCATCATTTCTCCGGCACCGAGTTCAAAATTCAGATTCTTGATAACCCAGGGTTGATGTTCAGAAAATCGATATCCGATGTTCGTAACTTTAATTGCACCATCAATCGGAACCGGGAGCCTGACTTCCGGAAATTCAGAAGGTGTGTTGCGGATATCAGACAACCGCTCTACGTGAAGTGAAAGCATCAGGTATTTGACAAGTTCCCGGACCAGTGAGGTGATTGCAGCAGTCAAATGTCTTCTGTAAGCCATAAAGGCATATAACATGCCGATGCTGAGGTCACCGGCGAGCACCGAACCCGCGCCGATAAAAATAACAAGAACATTAGCGCTTCCGGATAGTGTCGAGTCAATTAAATCCCTGTTAAGAGACAACTTGCCGAGGCGAACCGTTATATTGATAGATTCGACAAAATTGGATTGCCATTCACTCTCACGGGAGGACTCTGCGTTCGCTCGCTTGATAGCACTAATTGAACGAAGCGATTCCATAAACGAAGAATTAAGTCGCGCATCTGCACTGATGTGTTCATGAGATTGAAGTTTGATTGGTCGATAAAATACTAACTGACTGCAGAGAAATAGCGTAAGAAACAGCACAACGATACCTGCAAGCATTGGAGAATAAATGAGCATCATTGTCAAAGTTGTTAGCGCCATAAGGCCGTCTAGCACAACGGTTACAGCGCTGCTGGTCAAAAAGTCCTGAACCGGCCGAAATGCGCCAAACCGTGAAACAATGTCTCCCATGTGGCGTTTATAGAAGTACTCGACTGGCAAGCTTAAAAGATGGTGGAATATTTTTGTGCCGAGAATCAGCGATAACTGATTGGAAAGATAAATATGGCACCAACCTCGAAGCGCCTGGGTGATGACTGATATCAACGTGATCGAGAAGAATCCAATAGCCAGGATCGTAAGCAAGTCCTGGTCATGCTTCACTAACACTTCGTCGACGACTAATTGCATATAGAAAGGCATGGACAGCGCGATAATTTGCAGAATGCTTGAAAGCACAAGAATTTGTGTGATCGAAGGCCAAAGCCCATCCATATTGCTAAAGAACGAAAAGATACTGTGCTTATTGGTAAATGTTCCAACGTTGAAGTTATCGTTAGGTTTGACTTCGAGAGCNNTCCCGGAGACCTACCGCAGGGTCGTGAATGATAATTTTGTGTTTAGTGGTTTTTTTCAGCACCACATAGTGATTGAAGTCCCAATGTAAAATGAGAGGAGTCTCACAGGCTGCCAGTTCGTTGATATCACACCTGATGGCTCTCGCTGACATGTTCATCGCAGTGGCCAAATGCATGAGTTCTGCCAGAGTTGCGCCGTGCTGTGAAGGTGGAAATCGATTTCGCAGCGTGCTCAGGTCCTGTTGTTGGCCATGAAAGCTGGCTAGCATAGCGACGCATGCCAAACCGCATTCTGCGCGCTCGGATTGCATGACAACGGGTAATTTTCGCCCACCGCGAAGATTTAACATTGCGCGTAAGATCATGGTGACGGCGTCCTTCCTTGGTGAACGAGCAGCGGTTCAAACAACCAATCAAGCAGGCTGCGTTCATCCAAAACAATATCAGCCTTTAAAGACATGCCTTCTTTCAGCGAGATTGATTCTCCGTAGGCGAAAACAGTGGCTGTCTCGGGTATCACTTTTGCGAGATAAAAGGCACCGGCGCCGGGCAGAATAGATAATGTGTCATGTGCTGTGATCGGATGACTGGATATCGAACTCAGTCGTGCTGCATAGCTGCCAAACTGTTGGTAGGGGTATGCATCGTAGAGCAGGTTAACTTTTTGACCTGGCTCGACAAATCCGATGGCATTCCCAGGGAGAAAAAGCTCAGCTTCGAGTCTCGTGTCGATTGGCTGGATACTCAATATCGGGTGCTGGGTACTGACCATTTCTCCTTCGTCACGAAAAATTGATGAGACCGTGCCTGAAATCGGCGCAATCACCGACTGGCTGGTTTCCCGGGAAAGTCTGTTCCGATTTCTCTTCAACGTAGAAACCTGAATATCCAGCTGAAGTAGCTGTGCGCTTAATTCCGCTGTGGCTTTGTTCTCTTCATAACTCAAGCGTTCGCGACGACTCGCTGTCACCATTTTTTTTGCTTCAAGTTCATCGAGTTGCAATCGCGCCCGGTTTGCCCGTTCGTCAAGTCGATCCCACTCAAGTTTTGAAAGATGACCTGTCTTATAAAGCCCTTCACTTTTTTTCGCTATCGAATCTGATGCTAATGCGATAGCCCTTTGACTTTTCAGCTGATTGTCTAGGTAGACTAATTGCTGAGTCCGTATTTCATATTCCGCCTTCAAGTGTTCAATGTTTTGAACATGTTGTTGCTGCCTGATCTTTTTCGATGCCTCGTGTTGCTTTATTTGCAGGTCGTATTCCTGCTCCGACGTCGTACCATCGGCAAGTTGGTTTGCCAGATTGGAGCGAACAAGGACTAATATATCGCCGGCGTTTACCTCATCTCCAACCTTCACCAAGACAGCTGATACAAGACCTTTTATCTCTGGATAGACGCGCTTGGTTGTCACACTCGCAATTAGACTGCCGCTCACTGTTTCCTTACGGGTATATTTTTTTGTCGCAAGATAGCTAACCCCGAGCGTGATGACTAAACATAAAAGAATCGTGATATAAACGGATTGTGTCGGTCGTAACAGGGAAGGTCGACCAATATTTTGTTCTGCGTGAAACGCCAGCGCCTCTCGCGTAAACAGATCTGTTGGCGCCGTCGATTGACTCATTGCCCAGCACCGAGCATTTCAGGTACGTGAAACCAGTGCTGCCACTGTTCCGGATTACGATAGATATAATTGCTGCCGACATCACAGAGTTTCTGCGCCGTGTGTTCAACAGTGGTCGCACGAATCGGTTGTTCAAAACTGGCGCTTGATTGGCCGTTATAAAAATTCGATGTGAAGGGAACCAGATCCGCACGCCCCATGACAGCGAGCTCTGAGGGACCGGTGACCATTTGCATGGCATGATCGAGAAACTGAAATTCTGCGGCTTTTCCAAAGGATCCGGGAAGGTCAAACAATGCCGTAACGAAATGTCCCTTTCTTAGCGCGCGCACGACACTAAGTGTCTTATTATCACCATGTCGAACCACCTTGATGGGAATGTCTGTATCGTCAAAGTGAGAGAAAACCCGGGTCTCTAAATCCGATGCGGCCTTACGCCGCAAAACATAAATATTTCTTGGTGTCGTGAGTCGACTGCGCAGCTTTAACAGCGCTAGGAGGTAATCCCCGGCATGAAGTCCGGTAAAGATTGCGCCACGCTGGGAGGTATTCAAATAATCTGCGATTTGAGTCAGGTGCATAAAATCAATACGGTCTGCAAGTTCCTTCGCCTGGCTAGCATTCATCGTAGATAATTTGCGCCAAATTTCTTGCGATCGCTTAGCTTCGTTAGCCGTGGCAATTGCTATTTCGTTAGCCCGCTGACTAGGCTCCCTGAGTACTAGTCCGATAACCTGACTCAGGTATTCAATATAGCGATCGTCGGAATTGACAGTAGTATTTATTAGATGGTTGCCAATAAAGCTTCTTCTCATTTGCCAGAAAGCCATTTGTCTGTCCGAAATTTACGATTCGGAATACTTTGCGCTAACGGACCAGCGAGGGAGAAGAGGTTATCTCCCGAATTGTTGTGGGAGATTTACTGTACAGGTGCCTTTCATTAGTGCTCAAAAAAATAAGTGCCCTGTTTATTCTTTAACCCATAGCATTAGCTGGTCGCTGGGTGATAGCAAAATAGTGGTCGACATCGCGACACAAACCGATTTATTTTTGAATGCTATCGATGAGTGTGATCACCCTTCAGAGGTCAGCTTCAATTTCGCGGGTAGCTCTATCATGTGTTGAAGGATCCAGTTTTCTTAACGGTATTGGGTGTTTCAGGTCGGGCATTCGGTCATGATTTTGGAGCGACGCTTTTTTGCCAGCGTAAGAATTTCCTGTTAGTTTCTCGGCAATCAAGTTTCATATAATCAACCTCTAACACTGGGAAAAATGATGAGTGCGACGATAAACAAGCATGGAAAACTAGCGGGGCAGGTGGCTGTAGTTACTGGCGCCAGTCGAGGAATTGGCGAAGCCATTGCATTTCGATATGCCATGGAGGGAGC
>ENA-UZWS01015131-UZWS01015131.1-metagenome-genome-assembly--contig:-Day-3-25m-contig-15131_pt1 | contig 11130 bp, 11 predicted proteins | sample MGYA00260343_ERZ794903 | MGnify/ENA metagenome assembly ERZ794903
TATGAATCTTCAATGAATTTATAAGCAGAATCCATTCCACTATCAATAAATATTGCGCCAATTAATGCTTCAAAGGCATCCGCCAAAATAGATGGCCTTCTCCAACCTGAACTTTTGAGCTCCCCAACCCCTAAATTCAAAAAATCTCCAATCTTTAATTCGTTTCCTAATTTGGAAAGTGGTTCCTCTTTAACCATCTGTGACCTTAAGCGGCTCAAATCGCCCTCATCCAAATCATTAAATTTTTTAAATAAAAGATCTGCCACAACAAAATTAAGAATACTATCTCCCAAAAACTCTAATCGCTCATTATTTTTACCCGAATAGCTTCTATGAGTCATCGCAAGCATCAAAAGACTCTTGTCTTTGAATTTGTATTTGATAGATTTTTCAAGAATTTTGAGTTCTTTATTTTCCATTTACTTAATCTTATCTCCGATTCTTGATGGTTCTGATAAATTTAACCAAATAATAAAGGCTTTCCCTACTAATAAATCTTCAGAAACAAATCCCCAGACTCTGCTATCAGAGGAATTATCTCGATTATCTCCCATGACAAAATAATTTCCCTCAGGAACAACAAATTCCCCAGACTCTCCCTTAACATTATGAATAAGAATCGAATGCTTCACCCTACCTAAAGTCTCTGAGAATTCTTTAGCGGGAACCCTATAATTATCGTTCATCATGTACTCATAATTTTTCTCAAAAATATGAGGAACGAGCTTGTCATTGATAAATAACTTCTTATTTTCGTATTTAATTGTATCTCCAGGAAGCCCAACTACCCTCTTGATATAATCAATTGATGTATCTCTTGGATAATGAAATACCACAACATCACCTCTCTCAGGCATGCCATTAGGAATTAGCACAGAATTGATACCGGGAAAGCGCACACCATAACTAAACTTATTAACTGCAATAAAATCTCCAGCGATTAATGTCGGCATCATTGACCCCGAAGGAATTTTAAAAGGCTCTACAATAAAAGATCTAATTACAAAAACAACCAAGAGTACAGGGAAAAAGCTTTTAGAGTACTCAATGATGATTGATTCTTTCTTACCCTTAACTCTTTTTTTTGCAAAATAGATCACATCTAGAAGATAAATAAGACCCGTCAGTCCTGTTACTGACATTAATATAAGAGCGAAAATCATTTAATCATCTACCTGTAGAATTGCTAAAAAAGCTTCCTGTGGTATCTCAACATTACCCACCTGCTTCATTCTTTTCTTACCTGCTTTTTGCTTCTCTAGGAGTTTTCTTTTCCTAGAAACATCACCACCATAACATTTTGCAATCACATTTTTCCTCAAGGCTTTAATTGTTTCTCTTGCTATGATATTCGCTCCAATAGCAGACTGAATAGCTACATCAAACATCTGTCTTGGTATCAGGCTTCTCATCTTGCTCGCCAACTCCCGACCTTTAGAGATACTGTTTGATCGATGAACAATTAATGACAAGGCATCAACCCTATCACCATTAACCATAATATCTAATTTTATCAGGTCGGCTGTTCGAAACTCCATAAACTCATAATCCATCGAAGCATAACCCCTTGAAACTGACTTCAATCTGTCAAAAAAGTCTAATACCACTTCATTTAGGGGAATTTCATATGTAATCATGACTTGTCGCCCCAAATACTGCATATTTTTTTGGATTCCCCTTTTTTCATTGACTAACTTCATGACCGGTCCTACGTAATCATGTGGCAACAAAATATTTAAGTTAATAATAGGCTCTCTAATTTCTTCGATTGTTGATAAATCTGGCAATCTAGATGGATTCTCAATTGAAATAACTTCATCATTTTTTAGCAAAAGCTCATACACCACAGTTGGCGCTGTAGTGATTAGCTCCATTTCATATTCTCGCTCTAATCTCTCTTGGATTATATCCATATGGAGTAAGCCAAGAAAGCCACATCTGAAACCAAAACCGAGTGCTGTTGAATTTTCAGGCTCAAAATTTAAAGAAGCATCATTTAGTTTTAATTTCTCTAATGCCGTTCTCAAAGCATCAAATTGATTCGATTCGATTGGATATAAGCCAGCAAAAACTTGGGGTTGAATTTCTTTAAATCCAGGTAACGCCTCATCAGCTTTATTTTTTGACAAAGTGATGGTGTCGCCTACTTTTGTACTCTCTAAATCTTTAATTCCAGCAATAACAAACCCAACTTCGCCTGCGCTCAGTGAATCACGAACAATAGATTTGGGAGTAAAAATACCCACACTTTCACATGCATACTCATCCTTAGTGGACATCAAATGTATTTTATCCTTGGCTTTTATTTCTCCATCAACAATACGAACTAACATCACAACACCAACGTAATTATCAAACCATGCATCGATAATTAAGGCTTTCAGGGGCTTCTTAACATCCCCTATTGGTGCAGGGACTTTATGGACAACAGTCTCAAGAACATCCTCGATACCTTCACCCGTTTTAGCTGAACATAAAATAGCATCATCTGCCTCTATGCCAATAACATCCTCAATTTCTTTTTTTACACGATCAGGTTCAGCAGAAGCCAGGTCGATCTTATTTAGAACTGGGAAAACTTCCACATTTTGATCAAGCGCTGTATAACAATTAGCAACTGTCTGTGCCTCAACGCCTTGGGAAGCATCAACGACTAACACGCCACCTTCACATGCTGACAGGGAACGACTGACTTCATAGGTAAAATCAACATGACCTGGCGTATCAATTAAATTAAATACGTATAACTGACCATCCTTGGATTTATATGTGAGGGTCACTGTTTGCGCTTTTATAGTGATTCCTCGCTCTCTTTCTAAGTCCATTGAATCGAGAACTTGGGCTTCCATTTCTCTATCTGCAAGACCACCACAATGCTGGATAATCCTATCGGCTAGCGTCGATTTTCCATGATCAATGTGAGCAATGATTGAAAAGTTTCTAATATTTTTCATAATTTTTACTTAAAGCATAAAAAAATTAAAGGCGCTAAAGGCGCCTTTAATTCTAATAATTTTACCTGAATGTAAAACGAATAATAAATTTATTATTTAGTTTAGTACCTTTACCGGAACAAACAATGTATCTCCATTTCTATAAATAAGTAACGCTATCGTTTTACCTTTGGGCGTTTTATTAATTTCTCTATTAAATGCTCTGATTGAAGTCACAGGTGTGTTGTTTAATGCCAAAATAATATCTCCATCTCTTATCTGTGACGAAACAGCAGGACCAGAAGCCTTAACCACCACTAAACCATTTCTTCCTTCTAGCATTTTTTTATCTTTAGCAGTTGCTTCTTTTAAGACCAACCCTATTCTGTTAGCACTCTCCTTGATTGTCTTTTTATTTGAAGCCTGCATTCTATCATCGGGCATTTCACCAATTTTAACTCTTAGCGTTTTAGTCTTTCCGTTTCTCCAAATCTGAACTGGCACGACATTATTGGGCTTAGTAATCCTCACATATTTTGGTAGGTCAGAAGACGTTTCAATCGCTTTATTGTTAAATTTAAGAATCACATCCCCTGCTTTTATCCCTGCTTTTCCTGCAGGAGTACCTTTGTTGACTGCTGCAACAAGTGCCCCGTTTTTATCTTTTAAGCCCAATGCTTCTGTCAGCTCAACTGTGACTTCTTGAATAGCAATACCCAACCAACCACGAACCACCCGACCATTATTTTTCAATTGTTCTGCGACATCCATTGCCACATCGATCGGAATAGCGAATGATAGCCCCATGTATCCGCCAGTTCGACTATAAATTTGTGAATTAATACCAATGACTTCACCATTTGTATTAAATAATGGGCCACCAGAATTTCCAGGATTTATAGCAACATCAGTTTGTATAAAAGGGACATAATTTTCTTGTTGCGGAAGTGCTCTTCCTTTAGCACTAATAACTCCGACTGTCATCGTATTCTCTAAACCGAAAGGTGAACCAATGGCAGCCACCCATTCACCTACTTTTATATTTTTAGGGTTACCGAGTTTTACAGCTGGTAAATCTTTTGCATCAATTTTAAGTAAGGCGACATCCGTTCTTTTATCAATCCCTAATAGTTTTGCCTGAAACTCTCGTTTGTCTGCCAGTTTGACGATAATGGAGTCAGCCTCACCCACGACATGAGCATTGGTAATAATATATCCATCAGATTCCACAATAAATCCCGAACCTGTTGCGCTCATTTGCTTTTGTTGTTGGTCGTTTGGGCCCATTCCAGGAGGCATTGGAATACCGAATCGGTTAAAAAATTCTTGCATATGCTCTTCTTGTGGGGATAACTGCTGGTTTCCTTTATTTACCGCATTCTTGATCGAGCTGATATTGACCACAGTACTTCCTTGTTGTTCTGCAAGTACCGTAAAATCTGGTAAAGATACAGCATACGAAAAACTCATAAAGAATAAAAAGGTAGTAATCAGTTTAGTAATATAATTTATCTTCAAAATAGAATCCTTTTAATAGTTAATTAAAAATTACTGGGTATCGCTTTTTTTTAATCACCCTTAGAATTCTATTGCTCCGCTAAAGGTTTTGACTGTTTCGGGTGGGACTATGCCGACCGACATGATTTGATAGCCATCTTGGTATCTAGCACTGATATTAGTAGACCCAATTGTAACTGTACCTTCCTTAGGTTCTGTCCCTCTTGTAATAGGTCTTATGAATAAAGAAACATAAGCAAGTCCATCTGAAAATATTAATTGATAGTCGAGCAAATTTAATCCGTTAACTCTTCGAGATATCAAGTCAACTTCCTTAAAACCTGACGGCAGGTCTCTTAAACTCCAAAATTTATTGGAAACATAATTCTCGACAAATTTATTTTTAGCTATGTAGATCTGAGATAGGTTGATATTTTTTTCAAAAATATCTTTTTTGAATTGTTTATTGAATGCGATGGTTGTGAACGTTGATTGCTCTATCACTTTATTTATATTATCAGTCACAACGAGCTTTAAAGGTAAAAAGTTTTTATCATCTATCCAAATATGATAATTGAATCTAAAATTGTCTTTCGCTGTGAGCACTATAAGTTGAGCCATTCGATCTGCAATTCTTTTCTTATCTCCAAAAGATAACTGGTAGTTCTTTTTAAGGTGATTAATATCTGATGGCAACACAGAAGGAAAAAGAAATTGATTTTTTCTTTTCTTAATCAACAAACCCTCTTGGCTAGTTACATAAACCATATCCCCAGAACAAAAAACTTCATTTGGGGCACCATCTAACATTTTAAGTAAGCAGTATTCTTTGTTATCAATATTTGCATGAATGACATGAGTGGAGTTAGTTTCTGACGATGATTGGCTATGAAATACGCCTTCGTAGTTTAATTGTTGAGAAGCCTTAGCTGATTTTTCGAGTATAAGCCAAGGGTCTTCCATCGCAATGGATAGAAGGGGGAAAACAAGAAAGAGTAAGGTAAGAAGTTTTTTGAAAAATGTCATCTATTTAGCAGAGTCACCAACTTGAATAAAATAATTCATGTTGTTAGCTGTAGCCGCATGATGAGCATTAATAATTTCTTGAGGTATATCTTCTTTGGCGAGAAACTGACTGGTTGAGGCGCTATTCACTTCAATGTTAAATGCTGTCGAAGCAATAACAATAAGAACAGCAATAGATGCCAATACAGGCAGTATTTCAAAAGACATGACAGCCGTATTCGATGAATTAGCCTTAACAAATCCACCCATCTGTGTAGGTTCTTTATCGATAGCTGACATTATCTTATCAGTTAGATTATTTTTTGGTAGGATTGTTTTTTTCTTTAAAACGTCACTGATTAATTGATAATCTGACATTGAAGATCTCACACCCGCCATTTTATTTTTTTTAGAAAGAAGTGTGTCCACTTCCTTGTTGTTAATTTCACTGTCAAACAGTGATGATATTTTTTCGTTCATTTCTATGCTTTCCTTAGTTTACCAACGTTTGTTGGTTGTTTCGATTAATGGTTTAAGTTTTTCTGCGATAGTCTCACGCGCTCTAAATATTCTTGAACGAACTGTACCAATTGGACAATCCATTAACTCAGAGATTTCTTCATAACATAAACCATCGATTTCTCTATATGATATTGCTTCTCTCAATTCATCAGGTAAATTTTGAATCGCTCCGTTTACTGTTTCAGCTATTTGATTCGACATCATGGTAGATTCTGGTGTTTCAGATACCCTTAACTCAGACATTGATTCATAATTTTCCATTTCTTCGATCTCGTTTGCGTCCATCGCTTTAGGTCTTTTGCCTAGAGATACTAAATGATTTTTGGCTGTGTTAATTCCAATTCTATAAAGCCAAGTGTAAAAGGCACTGTCGCCTCTAAAATTACCGATTGCCCTGTAAGCTTTAATGAATGAGTCTTGAACAATATCTTCGATTTCAGACTGGTCTCGAACCATTCTTGAAATTAATCGATATAACTTTAGCTGATATTTTTCTACCAAGAGACTAAAAGCTTGTTTGTCACCTTTTTGAGCTTTCACGACCAATTTTTGGTCTAGCGCCCTATCAGGATTTACAGGTTTGATTTCCATCTTCGAATTATCTAGTTTATTATTCGAGCTATTGTACACTGTAGAATTATCATAAACGACTTTTAATGGTTGCATAATACGCTTCTTTCTTTTTTTTTAAGAGACTATGAAAAGACTACTAAAATTATTAAAAGTTCCTAAATAATTAAATAAAAAATGAAGAAAACGAATTTTGATGTATTAATTATTGGTAGTGGTCTAGCAGGTCTAGCCACCGCTTTAAAGTTAGCTGACCATAAGCGTATTGGAATTGTTTGCAAAACAGAATTGACTGAAAGTTCCAGTCACTGGGCACAAGGTGGTGTAGCTGCAGCCATATCCCCCGAGGACCCTATTTCATCCCATATCAACGATACCAAGAATGCTGGTGCTGGTCTGTGCGATGAGGCCATCACCGAATTTGTAGCCAATAGCAGTGAAAAGGCCCTAGACTGGCTGATGAATCTTGGGGTAAATTTTACAAAAAATAAACAAAGTGAAGATTTACATCTAACTCGTGAGGGGGGTCACTCCCAGATGAGAATTGCACATGTTGCTGACACGACAGGCAAAGCAATTCAGGAACACCTAATTAAAAGAATTTTATCTCATCCAAATATTAAGGTCCTAGAGCACCATATCGCCGTCGATATCATCACATCAGAAAAATTGAAAATTGATATGATGAAAAATACCTGCCTTGGTGCTTATGTTTTAAATAATAAAAAGAATCGCGTTGAAACATTCACATCAAACAATATTGTCTTAGCAACTGGGGGTGCAAGTAAAGTTTATCTCTACACTACGAATCCAGATGTCAGTACAGGTGATGGCATCGCCATGGGTTGGCGTGCAGGCTGCAAAGTGGCGAATATGGAATTTGTTCAATTTCATCCCACCTGCTTGTTTGATGAAAAAGACAGATCTTTTCTTATCTCTGAAACCTTGAGGGGTGAAGGAGCAAAACTAGTGCTTCCAAGTGGTGAAACATTCATGGAAAAATATGATGAAAGAGGTGACTTAGCCCCCCGGGACATTGTGGCTCAAGCGATTGATTATGAAATGAAACAAAAAGGTTTGGTGTGTGTGTATTTAGATATCAGTGAAAAACCTGCAGACTTTATTCAAAAAAGGTTTCCAATGATTTACGAACGTTGCCTAGACCGTGGCATTGATATCACCAAAGATCCGATACCCGTTGTTCCAGCTGCGCATTATACGTGTGGTGGATTAATGACTGATCAAGCAGGTAAAACGAATATCAACCAGCTTTATGCAATTGGAGAAGTCTCTTGTACCGGTCTACACGGCGCAAATCGCCTAGCAAGTAATTCCTTATTAGAGTGTTTAGTATTTTCTTCAACCGCCGCCTCATCTATTTTAAACAATGACTACACACATGATTACCAACTGCCAAAATGGGATGAGAGTCGGGTGACAGATGCTGATGAAGAAGTTTTGATTACACATACTTGGAACGAGTTGAGAAGGTTTATGTGGAATTATGTCGGAATTGTGAGGACTAACAAACGGTTATCTAGAGCACTTCATCGCATTAATATGTTGAGGGATGAAGTCGGTGAGTTTTACAAGAATTTTAAGATTTCCTCTAACCTCATCGAATTAAGAAACTTATTACAAGTCGCTGAATTAATTGTCCTTTCGTCAATAGAAAGAAAGGAAAGTCGAGGCTTGCACTTCAGTAAAGATTTCCCAAAACCTGCTAAAATGGCGAGAAATACAATTCTTGAACCGCAAGATTATAAAGGCTAATAATGACTTATTTTGTTTCTTGAGGGGACTTTATTAAAGTGCTAGCTCGATTTAAATGAAATATAAAAGGTACACTTATGAAAATTTCTATGAATACAGTTGTCACAATGAGTTATGAAATTCGTGACGTGGATAATAATTTACTCGAATCAAGTAAAGAACCTGTAACTTACCTCCATGGTGGATATGATCAAATTTTTCCTAAAGTAGAAGAAGCAATGCACAATAAAAATAAAGGGGATAAAATTGAAATTGTCCTTGAGCCTGCTGAAGCATTTGGTGAATATGATTCTGAGTTAGTTCAATTGGAACCTACCAGCGCATTCCCTGAATCTCAACTTAAGGAAGGAATGACATTCGAAGGTGAGGATGAAAAGGGTGAGGTGATAATCTATTATGTTAAAACCATTGCTGAAGGCAAAGTAGAGGTAGATGGAAACCATCCATGGGCTGGTGAAAGAATTAACTTTCTTGCCATCATTGAAGATGTTAGAACCGCAAAAGATGAAGAAATTTCAAATAAACATGTGCAGCAACCTGACGAGAAAAAGCACTAAATTAAAATCAAGAAAACTTTTGTAAGTTTATGCTTTAGGAGTTTTTTCTTTCTTTGACTTTCCTTTAGATTCTTTTTTTACCTCTATTTCCCACAACAATCCTTATTTTATTAGTTAAAATGGTATGTATTTTATTCTTTTGAGCTTTTAATTCTCAGCTCTTCTGGAATGTGTTGCTGGATTATTTTAATCAATGGATCATAGATTTTTGGGTTGGTTGCCACGATATTTCCCGTCAACAACCAATTATTTTTTTCATCGAAATCACTTACGATTCCACCAGCTTCAGATACAATTAGACCACCAGCTGCAACGTCCCAAGTAGATAAATTTATTTCCCAGAATCCATCAAACCAGCCTGCAGCAACATAGGCTAAATCAAGCGCCGCAGACCCAGGTCGGCGAATACCAGAGGTTTTTCTAACTAATTCTTCGAGGATAACAAGGTAATCTGTCAAGTAAGTAAAGTCTCTAAAAGGAATGCCGGTTCCAATAATTGAATTTTGCAGTTTTGAGCTCTTAGAAACGCGAATTCTTCTATCGTTAAGGTAAGCACCCTGCCCCTTTGACGCTGTAAATAGGTCATTTCTATTGGGGTCATAAACAACCGCATGGGTAATTTCATCTTTTTGCTTCAGTGCGATGGAGACACAATATTGAGGAATATTATGCAAGAAATTCGTTGTGCCATCGAGTGGATCAATAATCCACATATTCTCTTTTTTTTCTGATAAACCACTTTCCTCAGCAATGAAACCATGGTCAGGGTAAGCTTGAGACAGCACCCGAATAATTTCTTTCTCAGATGCTAAATCTACCTCACTTACGAAGTCATTCATATTTTTACTGGTGATAGTAAGTGAGCTAATATCCTCAGATGCACGAGTAATAATAGAGCCAGCTCTTCTGGCAGCTTTAATTGCAGTATTGAGTAACGGGTGCATAAGGGCCTTCTAATTTTAAATGGTAAAATTGCAGTTATAACTACCGCAATCATTTTACAGAGAAATTTGATGTCATCCAAAATAAATTATGAACAATTTAAGATTGTGCTTTGCCGAACTAGCCACCCTGGCAACATTGGTTCAACTGCACGCGCAATCAAAACCATGGGTTTTACTCATCTCACACTCGTGAATCCAAAGCAATTTCCTCATGCTGACGCCAATGCATTAGCAGCGGGGGCTGAAGATATCCTCGCCAATGCAACTATTGTGAGCGCTATTGAGGACGCTTTAAAAGATTGTCACTTAATCATCGGATTCACCGCAAGACAAAGAGAACTTTCCCAAGAGCACAAAAACATAAGAGAGATCGCTAAAGGACTTAAAAGTGAGTCTCATAGCAAAAAAATAGCACTTCTATTTGGTAATGAAACTAGTGGTTTATCGAATGATGAGGTCAAGCATTGTCATATGCTTGGTTACATCAACTCAAATGCAAATTACTCATCCCTAAACCTTGCCCAAGCTGTTCAAATTATTTGCTATGAGATTCGTATGCAATTAACTGAAGGTAATGAAATTATTCAGCTATCTAAAGAAAATGAATTAGTCACACATGAAGTACAAAATGGCTTTTATCTCCATCTTGAGCAACTTCTAACAGAGATAGGTTTTTTAAAAAAAATACAAGGAGAACGGTTAATGCAAAGACTTCGTTTGCTATTTAATCGAACTAACATGGAAAAAGATGAAGTGAATATATTAAGAGGCATACTGACAGATATACAAAAAAAAATTAAAGATAAAACTTAAATTTTTATGAGACAATATTTGTAATAAATTTTAAATTAAATATCAAAAAACATTATGTTTAAAAAATTTAAAGAAGACCTTTCAATTGTTTTTGAAAGAGATCCTGCAGCCCGTTCTTATTTGGAAATATTGACCACTTATCCGGGTGTGCATGCCATTTTAATTCATCGGCTATCTCATAAATTGTGGTCCATTAAACTTTTTTGGTTGGGCAGATTTTTATCACATATCGGTCGGTTTCTAACAGGTATTGAAATTCATCCAGGCGCACAAATTGGAAGGAGATGTTTTATTGATCATGGTATGGGTGTTGTAGTTGGTGAAACGTCAATTATTGGGGATGATTGTACGCTTTATCATGGTGTCACATTAGGCGGGACATCATGGAAGCAAGGCAAAAGACATCCGACACTAGAAAATAAAGTGGTGATTGGTGCGGGGGCAAAAGTTTTAGGTCCTATAACGATTAAAGCAGGAGCTAGAATTGGTTCGAATGCAGTCGTTGTTAGTGATGTA
>ENA-UZWS01018072-UZWS01018072.1-metagenome-genome-assembly--contig:-Day-3-25m-contig-18072_pt1 | contig 11103 bp, 10 predicted proteins | sample MGYA00260343_ERZ794903 | MGnify/ENA metagenome assembly ERZ794903
TAAAAGCAAACAAGCAAAGATTAAAATGTGATGCTATCTTAATTTCTGATACTGGAATTATTGCTAACGATACACCATCAATTACAACTGGATTAAAAGGATTGAGTTATTTGGAAGTAGAAGTCACTGGTCCAAATAGAGATCTACATTCAGGATTATACGGTGGTGCAGTTGCAAACCCTGTCAATATTTTATGTGAGATGATTGCAAAAATGAAGGACGAAAATAATCATATTGCTATTCCTAAATTCTATGATAATGTTGTAGAACTTTCAGCAGAGGAACGAGCAGATATTGCTCGTGCACCATTCTCTTTGGATAAATATAAAAAAGCATTAGACCTTTCTGATATTCATGGAGAAGAAGGCTACACAACTATGGAGCGTACAGGAATTCGTCCAACTTTAGATGTAAACGGAATTTGGGGAGGATATACAGGTGAAGGAGCAAAAACCGTAATCGCATCAAAAGCCTTTGCAAAAATTTCTATGCGTTTAGTTCCTAATCAATCTGATGAAGAAATCACAACTTTATTTTCTGATTATTTTAAAAGTATTGCACCTAAAAGTGTGAGAGTGAAAGTTAGTCCTCATCATGGTGGAGAGCCTTATGTTTCGCCAACTGATATTCCTGCTTATGTAGCGGCAAGTAAGGCTATGGAAACTACTTACGGTAAAAAACCTGTTCCGGTTAAAAGCGGGGGATCTATTCCTATTGTTGCTTTGTTTGAAGCAGAATTAGGTGTTAAATCTATTTTGCTTGGTTTTGGTTTGGATTCAGATGCTATACACTCTCCAAATGAGCATTATGGGATATTTAACTATCTTAAAGGTATAGAAACAATTACACATTTCTTTTCAAATTATTCTAAAGCATATTAAATACGTAATGGAATATTTATTTAAAGAAAATCAAAAATTTACACAATGGTGGCTGTGGGTAATATTATTGTCATTTCCAATAATGTCATTTGGCCCTTTTGATGATAATAAAATTAATATTCTACATGTAATTATTGGATTTTCCTTGCCTATTATATTTTATATTCTTGAGTTAAGAATAAGAGTTAATAATGATGGATTGCATTATCAATTTTTCCCATTTCATTTAAAATATTTTATTATTAAAATTGAAGATATTGAAAAAATTGAAGCAATGAAATACAAACCAATTTCTGAATATGGAGGTTGGGGAATTAAATATGGATTTAAAGGAAAAGCATATAATGTGAGTGGAAATTTAGGTGTTAAAGTTTTTCTAAAGAATGGTAGTAATATTATGTTTGGATCTCAAAATTATAAATCACTTGCTCGCTCATTATCAAATTTAATAAACAATAATTAAAAAATAATTTTTCTTTCCTTTTTGAACAAGAATATACTTATTACTTACTAAGTTATTTTTTGAGAGGCTAAATTCATCTGTAATTTTTTCTTTATTTATACTCACAGCATTAGATTTTACCATTCTTCTTGCTTCACCTTTACTTGAAAATATTTTAGTTTTTTCAGCCATTATATCTAATATACCTAGTTTTAGATCTTCTTTAGATAGTTTAAATTGAGGAACTCCTTCAAAAACAGAAAGAAAAGTTTCTTCATCTAGAGTTTTTAAGTCATCAGAAGTTGAACGTCCAAATAAAATCTTAGATGCTAATACAGCCATATCTAAATCTTTTTTGCTATGAACTCTGATAGTGATTTCATTTGCTATTGTTTTTTGCAATAATCTTAAATGCGGTTCTTGTTGATGCTTTTTAATAAGTAAAACAATCTCTTCTTGAGATAACAGAGTAAATACTTTTATATAATGTATCGCATCCTCATCACTAGAGTTTAACCAAAATTGATAAAATTTATATGCTGATGTTTTCTTTTTATCTAGCCAAACATTGCCACTTTCAGTTTTGCCAAATTTCCCGCCATCAGCTTTTTTAATTAAAGGTGTTGTCACGGCAAAAGCTTTACCATCTTCTTTTCTTCTTATCAGTTCAGTTCCACTAACAATATTTCCCCACTGATCTGACCCCCCTAATTGAACTTTACAATTTTTATTTTTCCACAACCAGTAAAAATCATAAGCTTGAACTATCTGATATGAAAATTCTGTAAAACTTAACCCAGTTTCAAGTCTACTTTTTACAGAATCTTTTGCCATCATGTAATTTATTGACATATGCTTTCCTGCATTGCGAATAAATTCTAAAAATGAAATTTCTTTAAACCAATCATAATTGTTAACTAATACAGCAGCGTTATCACCATTTTCAAAGTCAAGAAATTTTTTTAGTTGAGTTTCTACAGCAGCTAGGTTTTTATTTAATGTAATTTCATCTAATAAATTTCGCTCTTTGCTTTTCCCAGAAGGATCCCCAACCATCCCTGTAGCTCCTCCAACTAGAGCAAAGGGCTTGTGGCCGCACCGTTGCAAATGGACTAATGTCATAATCTGAACTAAACTACCAATATGTAATGAATCTGCTGTAGGATCAAATCCAATGTAAGCAGATGTCATTTCTTTTTTAAACTGTTGTTCTGTTCCGGGCATAATATCATGTATCATGCCTCTCCACTTTAGTTCATTTATAAAATCCATTTAAATTTTTTATCAAAAATAGATAAATTATTAAATCTAAAGCCTAACATCTAATATCTAAAATCTAAACCATTATCTTTGCTAGATGATATTTGTTACTGGAGCAACAGGATTAGTAGGCTCACATGTTATTTTAAAATTAGCTCAACAAAAAAAATCTTTTAAGGCCTTAAAGAGATCTTCTTCTACATTAGAAATTTGCAGAAAAATTTTTCAATATTATAATTTAGAAAAATCATTTGAAAAAATTAATTGGATTGATGGTGATCTAAATAATATTTCATCTTTAGAACAAGGTATGAAAGGATGTGATTTGCTTTTACATTGTGCAGCAATAGTATCATTTTCTTCATCAGATATTGAAGACTTAAAGAAAGTGAACATTGAAGGAACATCAAATTTGATGAATGTTGCATTAAGTCTTGGAATCAAGAAAGTTGGGTATGTAAGTTCTGTTGCTTCACTTGGTCGAAATACAACAGATAAAATTGTTGATGAGCAATGCTTTTTTACAGCTACAAATAATGAAAGTAATTATTCATTAAGTAAATATTTTTCAGAACAAGAAGTATGGAGAGCATCTGCAGAAGGTTTAGATGTTGTTATTATTAATCCATCTATTATTTTGGGACCAGGAGATTGGAATAAGGGTAGTTCTCAGATTTTTCAGAAAATTTATAACGGATTAAAATTTTATACATCAGGAAGTTCTGGATATGTTGATGTAATAGATGTTGCAGAATCTTTATTACAACTTTTATTTTCTGATGTTAAAAATGAGAGATTTATCATTAATGGTGCTAATTTAAAATATCGTGATTGTTTTGATAGAATTGCTAAAGCACTTGGTAAACCAAAAGCTAAAATCAGAGTGACACCATTCTTAAAAGAGATTGCTTGGCGGATCGAATTAGTTAAATCCTATATTACTGGTAAAAAACCACTTTTAACCAAAGAAACTGCAAATAGCTCGATGAGATCAAGTTCATACTCTACAGATAAGATTAAACATGCTCTTAATTTTAAATTTACGGATATAGAAGTAACTATAGATAAATATGCTAAATGGTTTATTTCTGATCAGTTATAGGTCTTTCTGAGATTAATAATTTTAATACATTTGAGTAAACTTCTTCTAATTCTTTTGGATTTTCACTGTAAAAATTAAGTGTTGTAAAAAAGTCTAATTCAGAGATATTGTTTTTTTTATATATTTCTGAATAAGTGTTTGCAAGCAATTTTTCAGTATTAGTTTTATTTTTTTTCTTAGTAATTTTAAATGAAGATTTCGCTAATTGAATCTCTTTTAAGACATTTTCGAACAATGTTTTGTCAAGTATATTTTCTTTTTTTTTAAGATTGGGCTCTGAACATGACAATAACCAACAACTAATTATTAATAAGTATATTTTCATGTAACAAATATATTGTAATTTAAACTAGTATTTATGTATATTTGCTACAGTTATTAACCAAACAAAATTAAGGTCATGAAAAAATTAATGTATTTATTTGTTGCAGCTATGTTCTTTGTATTCACTGCATGTGGAGGAGGTGAAACAGCAACTGAAGAGGTAGCACCAGCAGTAGAAGAAGCAACTGAAGNNGAAGAAGCAACTGAAGAAGCAACTGAAGAAGCAACTGAAGAAGTAGTAGAGTAAGAATATAGTTAACATAGATAAGATTTAAATTATATATTAACTGTAAAAAAATTTATATGAAGAAATTAAATTATTTATTTGTTGCTATCATGTTTTTTGTATTCACAGCATGTGGAGGAAGTGAAACAGCAACTAAAGAAGCGACACAATCGCTACAAGAATCAACTGAAATTGCAGATGTTTCTACTTGTAATGAAGAATGCCAAAAAGCATGTTGTTTAGGTTGTAAAGCAACGGATGGAGATGCAAAATGTATTGTTCTAGAAGATGGATCAATGCCTTGTTGCATTGTAAAAAATGACGCAAACCAAGGAGAAGCTCATGATCATGATCATAATCATGATAATCACAATCATGAATAATTGTAATTAATTTTAAGAAAATTTAAAAAGACAACTTAACTGTTGTCTTTTTTTTATCTGTTAAATTTAAGTCGCATACCTTTCTTTTCTTCATTAAATTTTCCATTTTGATATGCTAGATGTCCATTTATAAATGTGTGCGTAATGTAAGAACTAAATATTTGACCTTCAAAAGGAGACCATCCACATTTGTATAGAATATTACTTTTCTTTACTTTCCAAGGCTTTTTTAAATCAACAAGTACTAAATCTGCATAATATCCTTTTCTAATAAAGCCTCTATTTATAATTTTGAAACAAATAGCAGGATTATGACACATCTTTTCTACAATCTTTTCAAGTTTGATTTTTTTGGAATTAAAAAACTCTAGCATTACTGGAAGTGCATGTTGCACCAATGGACCTCCAGAAGGCGCTTTAAAATAAGTATTATTTTTTTCGTTTAAAGTATGTGGAGCATGGTCAGTAGCAATAACATCTAGCTTGTCATCTAGCATTGCTTGAAAAAGTGCTTCTTTATCACTTGACTTTTTTACAGAAGGATTCCATTTAATTAATGTCCCCTTTTTTGCATAATCATTTTGATCAAACCATAGATGATGAATACAAACCTCAGCAGTAATTCTTTTTTCGCCTATTGGCATTTTTTTGTCTAGTAGATCAATTTCTTTTTCAGTTGAAATATGGAAAAGATGTAATCGAGTATTATGTTTTTTTGCTAATTTAACTGCTAGTGAGCTTGATTTAAAACATGCTTCCTCGCTACGTATATTTGAATGCTCTGAAATCGGAACATGTTCTCCATATTTTTTTCTAGCTAAGTGAGTATTATTTTCAATTGTTTTTTCGTCTTCACAATGAACAGCAATCAGCATCTTTGATTTGGAAAATAATTCTTCTAAAATTGCCTTGTTATCAACTAGCATATTTCCAGTAGAAGAGCCCATAAATACTTTTATAGCAGCAACGTTTTTAGGATTAGTTTTTAAGACTTCTTTTAAGTTATCATTACTAGCTCCCATAAAAAACGAATAATTTGCTAGTGAATTATTTGATGCTAATTCATACTTCTTCTCTAGCAACTCTTGGGTTAGTGCTTGAGGTTGAGTATTTGGCATTTCCATGAATGAGGTAATCCCTCCTGCTATTGCAGCCTTACTTTCTGTATATATTGTTGCCTTGTGAGTAAGCCCGGGCTCTCTAAAGTGAACTTGGTCATCGATTACTCCAGGCATTAGATGTAAATCTGTTCCATCGATAATATAATCTACTTGTAATTCAATATTTTCAGAAATATCTTTAATTTTATCATTCTCAATTAATAAATCAGAACGAAAGATCTTACCTTCATTTACAATTGTAGTGTTCTTAATTAATGTGAGCATTTTTATTTTTCCCAACTTTTAAAAAAACTCTTAATTTTCATTTGGATAACTCCAAAAATTGCTTCTGTGAATATTCCACTACTCATTTTTGATTCTCCTTCTTTACGATCAGTAAAAATTACAGGAACTTCGATTATTTTAAAGTTATGTTTCCAAGCTTTGAATTTCATTTCAATTTGAAATGCATATCCAACGAATATAATTTCGTTTAGTTTCAATGTTTCTAATACCTTTCTTCTATAGCATTTAAAACCTGCAGTTGAGTCATGGATAGGCATTCCAGTAATTAGTTTAACATATTTGGATGCAAAGAAGGACATTAATAATCGTGACATTGGCCAATTAACAATATTAACGCCATTTACATATCTTGAACCGATAGATAAATCGCCACCTTCAAGAGTATTTGCATTATATAGTCGAACTAAATCTTCAGGATTGTGAGAAAAATCAGCATCCATTTCAAAGATAAATTCATAGTCTTTTTTTAATGCCCATTTAAATCCATGAATGTAAGCGGTCCCTAGTCCTAATTTTTCTTGTCTTTCTTCTATATGTAATTGTGCTGGAAATTCTTTAATTAATTTTTTTACAACACTAGCGGTCCCATCAGGGGATCCGTCTTCAACAATAAGTACATGAAATGGTTTTGTTAATGAAAATATTTTTCGAATTATTTTTTCAATATTTTCTATTTCATTGAATGTAGGTATGATGATTAGACTGTCAGACATATCGCAAAAATAAATAAACTACTTGATAAATTACTTATTGTGCCGTTCTTTTGATTTCTTGAACAATATCAGGGTCTAGTAATGTACTTGTATCTCCTAAATTTTCAAAATCACCAGATGCAATCTTTCTTAGTATTCTTCGCATAATTTTTCCGGATCTTGTTTTAGGAAGTCCACTTACAAATTGAATCTTATCAGTTTTTGCTATTGGACCAACTTCTTTACTTATTATCTCATTTATTTCAGTTCTAAGCTGACTTTCATCTTCTACTGCTTCATGGCAGATTACGAATGCATATATACCATTTCCTTTGATTGGATGTGGGTAGCCTACGATTGCAGTTTCACAAACATTTGAATGTTCATCTATGGCACTTTCAATTTCTGCTGTACCTAGATTATGACCTGAAACAATAATGATGTCATCTACTCTACCAGTTATTCTATATAGTCCATTTTCATCTCGTAAAGCACCATCTCCAGTGAAATATTTATTCTTAAACGAAGAAAAATAAGTTGCTTTAAATCTTTCATGGTCTCCGTAAATTGTGCGTGCAATTGAGGGCCAAGGAAATTTTATGCAAAGATTTCCTTCAACTGAATTTCCTTCTATCTCTTTACCATTGATATCTAATAAGCATGGTTGAATACCCGGAAGAGGAAGTGTTGCAAATGTAGGTTTGCTAGGAGTTATTCCTGCTAAATTAGATATCATTATTCCACCAGTTTCAGTTTGCCACCATGTGTCAACTATAGGGCAGTTGTTATCTCCAATTTTATCATTATACCATTGCCAAGCATCATCGTTAATTGGCTCTCCAACTGTTCCCAATACTTTCAGCGATGATAAATTATATTTTGCTGTATACTCCACACCTTGAGCTTGTAAACTTCTAATAGCAGTGGGTGCTGTATAGAAAATATTAATCTTATTTTTTTCAACAATATCCCAAAATCTACCATAATCTGGATAAGAGGGGATGCCTTCAAACATTACTGTAGTTGCAGCAGAAAGAAGAGGGCCATATACTATGTATGAGTGACCAGTTATCCACCCTATATCTGCTGTACACCAATGTATATCTCCTTCTTTATATTGAAAAACATTTCTAAAAGAATATTCAGAATACACCATGTATCCTGCTGTTGAATGTTGAATTCCTTTCGGTTTACCAGTAGAACCCGACGTGTATAAAATAAAAAGAGGATCTTCTGAATCCATCACTTCAATGTCACAAAAATTTTCTGACACTTCCATCTCAGAATGCCACCAAAGATCTCTTTTTTCTTGCATTACAATATTACATTTTGTTCTTTGAAGAACAATGCATTTTTCAATAGAAGGAGTTTCTTCCATTGCACTATCAGCAATTTTTTTTAGTTCTATAATTTTTTCACCTCTAAATCCACCATCTGCTGTAATTAACAGTTTGCATTTAGCATCATTAATTCTACCAGCTAATGATTTAGCAGAAAATCCAGCAAAAACCACAGAATGAATTGCTCCAATTCTTGCGCAAGCTAAAACAGCGATTGCTAATTCTGGAACCATTGGCATATAAAGACAAATTCTATCTCCTTTTTTGGCACCATTTTTTTTTAAAACATTTGAAAACCTACATACTTCGGTGTGTAATTCTCTGTAAGAAAAACATTTACTATCTTCATTTGGATTATTAGCAATCCATTTTATTGCAGTTTTTCCTCCGTACTTCTCAAGATGTCTATCTAAACAATTTTCAGTAATGTTAAGTCTTGCGCCTTTAAACCAGCTAATTTCTGCTTTTAAAAAATTCCAATCTAAAACACTATCCCATTTTCTTTGCCATTTGAAATTATTAGCCTTACCCTCCCAAAATAATTTAGGATTTTTTACACTTTCTTCATATTCTTTTTTGTACTGTTCGTAGCTAAGAATTTCTTTTTTCATAGTAATTAATAATTTAGTCCAAACTTATATTTTTTTATCTATTTTTCATATGTTTTCGTTGATAGTTTTGTAAATTGCACCACACAAAATAATACAAATGAAAAATTTTTTACTACCAATTGCTGTCATTCTATCAGCAACATTAAACGCTCAAGTATGTTCAGATTTATTTATATCTGAATATGTTGAAGGTCCAGCTCAAAATAACGGTATTGAAGTATATAATCCCACAAATGCAACAATTGATTTAGCTGGATACAGTATTAACAGATATTCAAATGGAAACAGCTCTGGGCCTGAAGTATGGCCTTTGACTGGATCAATTGCCGCTGGAGATGTAATTGTGGTTGGGAATGGGCAACTTGATTCTATCGATTTAGGTACATATTGGTCTGTTCCTGTAGATCCAAATTTTTATGCAGTATTAGACGATCATTGTTCTGGTAATTATGATGATAATAATACATTTTATTTTAATGGAGATGACGCCATGACATTAGAGTATCAAGGGAATACAGTTGATATTTTTGGTAAAGTTGGTGAAGATCCTGGTCAAGCATGGACAGATGATGTAACTGCTGGATATACAGATGCTAATGGAGGAACTTGGTGGACTAAAAGACAAACATTAATAAGAAAATCTACTGTAAAGCAGGGAGTAACACAAAACCCTATTCTTTTCAATCCAACTCTTGAGTACGATTCTCTACCTGATGCAACTTATTCTAATTTAGGATCACATGTTTGTGATTGCTCGGGAACCACTTCAATGAATGATATTAATGATGTGTCATACGTTATGTATCCCAATCCTGCTAATAAAGGAAATTCAGTAGCAATTAATTCAAAGAATCCGGTTAAATTAATAAAAGTTACTAATATGTTAGGGGAAACTGTGGTGTTTGACAAATTGATTAATACAACTAATTTATGCAAGGGATCTTATATAGTTAATATAAGTTTTGAGAATGGAATTTTAAAAGAAAATAAATTGATAATAAATTAATAATTTTAATTTTAAATTAATAATGCTGATGGAAACATCAGCATTTTTTTACTCATTAATATGAAAAAGATATTTTTTTTAATTTTTTTAAACTGTCTTACTTTTAGCGTTATAGCTCAAACCAACATAAGTGGAAAAGTTATTGATGCAAGCACCGGAGAAGCACTTATTGGGGCAACTATCATTTACGGAAAGGGGCAAGGAACAGCAACAGATTTTGATGGCAACTTCTCCATTTCAATACCTACTGGAGAAAGAAGTATTAAGGTGTCATATGTTGGTTATAAAGAGATTAATAAAATTATTACAGTCGGGAATAAATCACAGATTCTAAATTTCAAGCTTAAAACTGTATTATTAAATGAAGTTCAAGTTGTTGCCGATATTGCTAGAGATCGAGAGACCCCTGTAGCGTTTTCTACTATTCCAATGAAGCAGATTAATGAGGAATTAGCTTCACAAGATATTCCAATGGTACTAAATTCAACTCCTGGTGTATATGCAACACAAAGCGGAGGAGGAGATGGAGATGCTAGAATTACTATACGTGGTTTTAATCAGAGAAATGTTGCAGTAATGATTGATGGAATTCCTGTTAATGATATGGAAAATGGTTGGGTGTATTGGTCTAATTGGTTTGGTTTAGATGCTGTAACATCAAATATACAGATTCAAAGAGGGTTAGGCGCCTCTAAAATTGCAATTCCATCAGTTGGAGGAACAATGAATATTCTCACAAAAGGAACTGGCAATAAAGCTGGGGGTATTGTTAAGCAGTCAATAGGAAGTTTTGGTAAACTTAGAACATCAGTGGGTTATAACTCAGGTAGAATGGAAAATGGCTGGGGATTTACCTTAGCAGGTTCATATAAAAAAGGAAATGGTTTTGTTGACGAGACTTGGAGTGAAGGATTTTTCTATTATGCAAAAGTTCAAAAAGAAATAGGAAATCATATATTAAGTTTTTCTGCAATGGGAGCTCCCCAAAAACATGGTCAGAGATCTTATAAAAGCGATATAGCCACTTATGATACTTCATTTGCACGTTCTCTTGGAGATACTTCAGATTTTTCTAGTCGTATAGTAAATAAAGGTATTAATTACAATAAACATTGGGGATTTTTAGACAGATGGACAATTGATTCAAATGGTGATACTTTGCATAATAGAGAGACATTAAATACTAAACAGAATTATTATCATAAACCTCAATTTTCGTTAAGAGATTTTTGGACTGTTAATGATAAATTTTACATATCAAATATATTATATGCTTCAATTGGTAATGGTGGAGGTACAGGATTAAGTGGTAATACTAATAATTACGATGCAATTGGACAGTATAATCTTCAAGAGGCATACAACTCAAATTCAAATAATATTGATGCCTTGTATTCTGCTACAGAAAATAAAGCAGGAACGTATTTAAG
>ENA-UZWS01015412-UZWS01015412.1-metagenome-genome-assembly--contig:-Day-3-25m-contig-15412_pt1 | contig 11042 bp, 10 predicted proteins | sample MGYA00260343_ERZ794903 | MGnify/ENA metagenome assembly ERZ794903
TGGGATGTTCCAATGCTATTTGTTTGTGAAAACAATGGTTATGCAGAGGCTACTGCGACTGATTGGCATCTGAATACCAAAGAGCTTAAGGATATTGCTAAGGCCTATGACATGATTTCATATCAAGGAGATGGAAATAATGTTTTTGAGGTTCATCAAATTACAAGAGATGCTATTATTGAATCCAAGGCTAAAAACACACCTATCTTTTTAGAGTTTAAGAATTATCGATTTTCAGGACAATATGAGGGTGATACTCAGTTATATCAACCATTAGAAGAAATTGAAGAAGCGAAAAAAAATGATCCAATTAAAAAGTCAATTGAAATGGCATCTGAATATAACATTTCACCCGATGAAATTAAGAAGATACAATCTGATGCATTGAATGAAGTAAACGAGGCATTTGACTTTGCTGAGACCCAACCCTGGCCAAAGCCAGAGGATGCACTTGAAGAAGTTTATGTTAACTATCCTAGAGAGTTATTAATATGAGAGAAATAACAGTAAAAGATGCTATTAATGAAGCTCTTGTTGAGTCATTTCAAAATGATAAAAATGTAATTTTGATGGGTGAAGATATTGCTGGAGGAAAGGGAAGGGAGAACTATCCCGGCACTCAAGATAGCTGGGGTGGACCATTTGGTGTAACCCAGGGCTTGCTGACTAAATTTGGTCCTGAGAGGGTTCGTGATACTACTATCACCGAGGCTGGTTTTTTTGGTGCAGCGGTCGGAGCTGCTATGACTGGCTTGAGACCTATTGTCGAATTAATGTATGTTGATTTTTTAGGCGTTTGTTTTGATCAGCTGATGAATCAAGCTGCAAAAATGAGATATATGTTTGGTGGAAAGCAACGCGTCCCAATGGTTGTTAGAACAGTTGTTGGTGCAGGCTTTAGGGCTGGTAGTGAACATTCACAAGCGCTTTATAGTTTGTATGTTCATATACCTGGATTAAAAGTTGTTGCTCCTTATGATGCTTATGATGCAAAAGGGTTGTTATTATCTGCAGTCCAAGATGATGACCCTGTTATCTTTATGGAGCATAAAAGGCTTTATATGACGAAGTGTGATGTGCCAGAGGATATGGAGCCTATCCCTTTGGGAAAAGGAAGGATAAGGCGCTCTGGAACTGATGTTACTATCATAGCAATACAAAGAATGAATCTATTTGCTGAAGAGGCTGCAGAAGAAATGGCGCTGGAAAATATAGATTGTGAAATTATTGACCCCAGAACCTATTCACCTTTAGATGAAGAATTAATTTTTCAATCTGTTAAAAAGACAGGAAGAGTAATTGTTGTTGATGAGTCGAATCCAAAATGTTCTTTAGCATCTGAAATTACTTCTTTAATCTCAGAAAAATGTTTTGATGATTTAAAAACTGCTGTAATTAAAATTACTGCACCTCATACTCCTGTGCCTTTTAGCCCCCCTATGGAAGATTTTTATATCCCTTCTACAAAAAAAATATCTGAGGCTATTCATAAAGTTTACTATGCATAATGATGCGACAACCAAATATCAGCATGTCTACTCACAGATTCGTGGCTTTATTTCAAGCGAAAAGTGGCCTTTAGGTGAAACAATTCCCTCTGAAAATGAATTAGTTGATTACTTCAATGTCAGCAGAATAACAATTAGGTCAGCGCTAAGGCTGCTTTCTGATGATGGATTGATTGTCAGGAAAAGAGGCAAAGGAACGGTAGTCACGAGTTCAATGCCTCAAGCAGATAATTGTTTTGAATCATTGACACAAAAAATTATTCAAAATGGAGATACTCCATCATCAGTCATCTTGGATTTTCAAAAAATTACAAATAATAATCATACTGAGCACTTTAACCAAGGTGAAAAATTATATTTTGTGAAGCGACTCAGAAGAGTTAATGGCAAGCCATATCTTATAAGTAACGCCTTCGTTTCATATAAGCATGCCTTTGGCTTAAGTAAAAATTATTTTTCCGAAGAAGGATCAAGTCAGTCAATTATATTTATTTTGAATGAGAAATTTGATATTGATTTTAAGAAAAATTCACAATTTATTTGTGCTGAAACTCTTTCATCTTATGACTCCTTGGTGCTAAATAAAGACTCTGGGATTCCATGTTTGGCACACGAGTGCCTTTTATATAACCACACTAATGAATTGATTTTGGTTGATAAAAACATTACCTTTAATACAATTAAATTAGATCAGGAGTTAGCTTAATGACAGTACCTAATGAGGTTTTAAATAAATTTCCAAAAATTTCTAATGATCAGCTATTACATAATCTATCTAACCCAGTTGGTAAAAATAAACTGATAATTGATACAGATACTGCTAACGAAATTGATGATCAATTTGCCTTAGCATGGGCCTTGTTATCCGAAGATAAAATTGATTTATTGGGAGTCACCGCTGAGCCCTATTCTTTTCAACATCATCAGGAAGAGCTTTTAGAGGCCTACAATATAATAAATGAAAATAAGGATATTTCTAAAGACAAAATCAACTTAGTTAATAATTACAGGGATTGGGTCAATGGATTAATTGATATCAACAAGCATCCTAATGATATCTATTTTGATACACCTGAAGAAGGAGTTGAAAAAAGCTATCAAGAAATAATAAAAATATTCGATAAATTAAATATGCCCTATGAAGGAAAAGTATTTAGGGGCTCATATCAATACTTAAGTAGCTTTGATGAACCTTTAATTACTGAGTCTAGTAAGTTTATTGTTGATTCATGTCTCTCATATCCTAACGAAAAGATTTATGTTTGTGCGATTGGATGCCTAACAAATATAGCTTCTGCTTTATTGATGGAGCCAAAAATTATTAATAATTTAGTGGTAGTTTGGACGTCTGGATTTCCGACACATAGTATCAATAATAATACTAATTCTTTAAATTTAGTTCAGGATGTATTATCTTCACAATTACTTTTTGAGTGCGGTGTTGCGCATGTATATCTGCCAGGATATCACGTTGGTGCACAATTAACTTTATCTCTTCCTGACATGAAAGAATTTGTCAAAGGTAGGGGAGATATTGGTAATTATCTTTATGAGCTGTATACAAATAATCCTCTTCACAAGCAAAGAGGGGTAACCGACCAGACATGGAGGACGTGGGTTATTTGGGATGTTATCAATATCGCTTGGATGATTGAGCCTTCATGGGTTCCATCACATGTTGTATCTTCACCTGTCTTAAATAATGAGCTTTACTGGAGGAGAGATACTGAGTCTTATCCAATGAGAGAGGCGTATGGAGTTAACAGAGACGCAATATTTTATGATTTTTTTAAAAAAATAGATAAATTAAAATGATTCTCGGAGTTCATTCAGCAACTTTTGTTAAAAACTGGCATGAAGATGTCAAGCCTTATATCCACTTATGTAAAAAAGCTGGATATAAATCTGTGGAGGTTTCTCTTTTGGGGCAGACTCCTTCAAGCGCAAAAGAAATTGCAAAACTAGCTAATGATTTAAATATTTCTATTACCTGCACAACTGGCCTTTCCAATGAAGAGGATATAAGTAGCAGTGATCCAGTTATTCAACAAAATGGAGTTGATGCGCTAAAACGGGCAATTGATATGACTGCAATTATGCAGGCTAAGTTGCTTACTGGGGTGGTCCATGCTGCCTGGGGTATCAGCAATAGTATGGGAAAAGATAAGGAAGGTAAATTTCAAAATTCATCTCATTCTATTAAAAAAATTACAAGCTTTTTAAGCGAAAAAAATATCAAACTGGGGATTGAGCCACTCAATAGATATGAGTCAGATTTTATCAACACAGTCGATGAAGGGATAAGGTTATGTGAGCTAATTGATCATCCCAATGTAGGCCTTCTATTAGATGCATATCATATGAATATTGAAGAGAAAAATATGTGCCAATCAATTGAAAAGGCTGGAGATAGAATATTTCATTTCCAAGTTGCAGAAAATGATCGAGGTGTCCCTGGGTCTGGCTCTTTAAACTGGACAAAAATTTTTAATACCTTAAAAAAAATTAACTATGAAGGATTTGTCTCTTTAGAAATGTTTATTCAAGCAAATGTCGATACCAGTAAAGATTTATTCACATGGAGAAATATAGAGGATGATCCTTACGAGGCAATTTCAAGATCATTTAATTTTTTAAGTGAGTATTTGGATGCATAACGCTTATAAAAATTGGATTATTAATTCATATAATCAGATTCAAACTGAGTATGTTGAGCTAAATAAATTAGATCAAATAGTTGGTGATGGCGATCATGGATCTACAATTTTAAAAGGCATGAAAATTGCAAAAGATTTATATTTAAACAATATGGATTCTTCAATTGATGAGTCAATGGCTCTCGTTTCAAAGCAAATGCGTATTGAAATGGGAGGTGCATCTGGAATTTTAATGTCTATATTTTTTGATGAATCCGGAAAAATTAGTGAATCCAATTTGAATCAATCATTGATTGATATTTTTTCGAAATCGATTGAAAAGATTAAGAAAAGAGGCAAAGTAAAGGCTGGAGATAAAAGTATTCTTGATATTTATGTTCCAATTTTAGAGTTCTTAAAGAAGAATTCTGATTCAAAAATTCATAAAGATGAAATCAATGAAATCCTTTCACTTTCATTATCGAAAACAAAAGATATGAAAGCGCAAGTTGGTAGAGCTAAATTTTTAGAAAATCGAGGGCTTGGTTGTATTGATCCAGGCGCTAGATCAACTGAAATTATTCTTAGAGAGTTTTTCGATTCAGTACTATGAAAAAAATTATAAATAATAAAGATCAGATAGTTGATGACATGCTGAGTGGCTATACAAAGGCTAATAGCGATAGAGTTAAATTTTCTCAAAATAGTAAAAGAATAATTTTAAGGAGTCAACCAAAGAGTATTGATAAAACTGCCATTTTGATTGGTAATGGTTCAGGCCATGAGCCTATTGCTATGGGCTGGGTTGGTGAAGGACTTTTAGACGCAAATATTGTTGGAGATATTTTTGCTGCCCCATCTGGAGATTTAATTTTTGAAGGCATAGAAATCTTTAAGGAAAATTCTGGGTGTATTCTTCTAATATCTAACCATGCAGGTGATGTCATGAACGGAGAGATGGCTATTGAATTGGCCAAAGAAGATAATATTGATGCTGATTTATTGTTGATGTATGACGATATTGCTTCTGCCCCTAAAGGGAGTGAAGATCAGAGAAGAGGCGGAGCTGGAACTACTTTTATTTATAAAATTTTGGGTGCGCTCTCAGAGGTGGGAGAAGAAAAAGATACTCTATTAAGTTTAGGTAAAAGTGTAAGAGATCAAACTAGAACGCTATCAATTGCAATTGATTCTGGAACTTCACCTATATCTGGTGAAAAAATATTTCACTTAGATGATGATGAAGTTTTTATTGGTATGGGCGTTCATGGAGAGTCTGGATATGGGCGACAAAAAATCTCTTCATCTAAAAAAATTATTAAATTTATGATGGATAAAATATTTGATGATTTTCATTACAAAGAGGGAGATATTGTGATTCCGTTTATTAATGGATCTGGTGCAACCACTTTGATGGAACTATTAGTAATTTATAATGACGTTGAGGAGTATCTTGCTCAATATAAAATTCAATGTTTTAAGCCTCTAGTTAATGAATATATAACAACACAAGAAAGTGCTGGGTTTTCAATATCTTTACTGAACTCAAATGAACAAATGAGGAGTCTCTGGGCCTCACCAAGTTCGGCACCTTATTTTCATCTGTAATGAGTAAGCAAGATCATTTCAATCAACTTTTGCAGAATGGAAAATTTGCAGCACTTGCAATTGATCAAGGCACTAGCTTAAAAGATATTATTAAAGAGAGCAAAGGGGCGACGTTTACAACTACAGACTATTTTCTTTTTAAGAAGCAAATCATTTTGAATCTTGGTATCGACGCTTCATCTGTTTTATTTGATTATGACACATACTTGAGTGACCCTTGCTTCAGAAGTATTGAGACTTCTAAAATAATTGCATACGAAGATGACGCATACAATATAGATAATAAATCACGCATTACCTTGCTACCAAAAATATTGAATCAGAATGATGAAATCATAAAAGATTTCTCAGCTATTAAATTTTTTATGTACTTTAATCCAGACTCTGATCCAATCATTAATAATGAAAAATTTAAGGTAATTAAGCATGTTGGTCAAATCTGTAAAGATCTAGATATACCTTATTTATTTGAGCCACTTCTCTACTTTGATGAGGGAGCTGAAATCGAGTATCAAAGGTATTTATTAAAAAAACCAGTCTATATTAAATACCTTTATAAGGAATTCTCTAAAGAGGAATATCAAATTGATATCATTAAGATCGAATTCCCTTTTAATGAAGCTCAAGTGAAAGGATTTGAAAACGATGGTATTTCATCAATCTATAGCTATGAAAATTGCTCTGAAATAATGAAAGAGTGCTTTGAGAATGGCACAACACCCTTTGTTTTTCTGAGTGCAGGAATGAAATTTAATAATTTTTTAAATAGTTTGGAGCTTGCTAAATCTTCAAAAATAGATTTTTTAGGTTTTTTGTGTGGAAGATCAATTTGGCAAGATTCGATTGATATCTTCTGCAAATCTGGCCAAGATAGTTTTATGGATTGGATAAACTTAGAAGGAAAACAGCGAGTACAAAAATTAAAAAATGTATTAATTGACAATTGATATTTTTACTGGAGACATATGTATACAAAACTTGGATTATTTATTGGTGGAAAGTGGATATATGAGGCAAAAAAGGGTGAGGATGTTTTAAATCCCTTTGACGAAAGTGTTTTGGGGAGGCTGCCGCATGCAACTGAGGGCGATTTAAATGATGCCGTTAAATCCGCAGAGAAGGGTTTTGATGAGTGGAGAAATACAGACCCTGAAATAAGAAGTAGAGTCATTTTAAGAGCTGCAGATATTTTATCTGAAAGGATCTCAGTGATATCTGAGGTTATGACACTAGAACAAGGGAAGCCTCTTGCTGAGTCTGCTGGTGAAATTAATCAATCCATTGCAATTTTAAAATTTAATGGAGAAAATGCAAAATTAATTAAAGATGAGGTTGTGGCTGATCGAGATAATGGACTCAAAACTTTAATCAAGCCTCAGCCACTTGGAGTTTGTTTGTGTCTTACGGCATGGAATTTTCCAATTGCTTTAGTTATTCGAAAAATTGCTCCAGCTCTTGCAGCTGGGTGTTCGGTAATTATTAAGCCTTCAGAGGAGACCCCAGGGACAGCTATTGAGGTTATTAAAATATTCCAGGAGGCGGGTCTGCCAAAAGACGTCATTAACCTGGTATTTGGCGTTCCTCATGAAATTTCAGATTATCTGCTCAGTAGAGATGAAGTGAAAAAAGTAAGCTTTACTGGATCAGTTCCTGTAGGAAAACTTTTAGCAAAGAAAGCAGCAGAATCACTTAAAAGATGCACTCTTGAATTGGGAGGACATTCTCCAGCGATTATTGCTGAAGATGCTGATATTGAAACAACTCTGGATACTTTAACTGGTTTTAAGTTTCGAAATGCTGGGCAAGTTTGCATTGCACCTAGTCGCTTTTATGTGCATGAGAAAATATATGATAAGGTGAGAGATGGATTTTTGAATAGAATAAAAAATATTACTTTAGGTAATGGATTAAATGATGGTATATCAATGGGGCCTTTATCGAACTCAAGGAGAGTTGATGCGATGAAAGATTTTATTGATGATGCTGTTAAAAATGGTTCAAATATAATTTATGGCGGCAGTAGACATAAAGATAAAGGCTATTTTTGGGAGCCAACTCTTATTGAAAATATTCATGAAGGCTCAAAGATGATGACTCAAGAGATTTTTGGTCCTATTCTTGCATTATTTAAATTCAATGATTATGACGATGTTATTGAGAAGGCTAATTCTTTAAATTATGGACTTGCATCATATGTTTATACTACCAGTGAAGTCTTGCAGGAAAAGATGGCTAAAGAGATTGTTGCTGGAGGTGTTTCTATCAATACTGCTTCACCAATGCATCCGGAGATTCCTTATGGAGGAATTAAAGAGAGTGGGATTGGTTATGAGGGAGGAATAGATGCAATATATTCCTTTATTCATAAAAAGAACATTAATATCGTTTAATTAACTGAGAGGAATTATGAAAAATATAGGTTTTATAGGGGTTGGAACAATGGGCCTTCCCATGGCTTTAAATTTAGTAAAGAATGGGCATTTGCTCTCTTTTTATGATCCTTTTGCAAATGAAAAAACTATTCAAACTTTAACTGAAGTTGATGCTAAACAAGATAATAATATTTCAGACTTATGTAATGGCAAAGATTTTGTTATATCCATGCTCCCAATTGGAGAAAATGTAAAAGATGTTGCGCTTGGAGAGAGCGGTATTATTAATCAAGAAAATACCGATTTAATCTTCATTGATATGAGCACAATATTGCCAGCCGATACTATTGAAGTTAGCAAAAAAATGCTCGAAAAAAATATTCAAATGTTTGATGCACCGGTAGCTCGTCTTGTAAATAATGCAATTGATGGTACTTTACTTATTATGGTAGGAGGCTCCTTAAAAGACTTCTCTAAGATTGAAGAGATTTTAAAATGCATGGGAAGTGATGTTGTTTATTGTGGTCCTATAGGCTCAGGTAGCAAAATGAAGATCATTAATAATTATATGGCTATTGTTTCAAATATTGTGACAGCTGAGACACTCTCTCTGGTCCATAAATCAGGTATAGATCAAAAGCTAGCTATTGATTTAATGTCAACTACGGCTGCTGGAAAAGGACATATGAATTTTAGTTATCCTAAAAAGGTTTTGATTGATGACATAGGTCCTGGCTTTAAAAATGTACTGGCCTTGAAGGACTTACGTTTAGCTATTGAACATGGAGAATCTGAAGGGATTAATTTAACTTCAGGGAAAAGTGTTGTGAATGTCTATGAAGAGGCAATGGACACTGAGTACAAAGATTTAGATTGGACCGCTATGTTTAATTTTGTAAAGAAAAGCAATAACCTTGATTAAGATTAAGTCCTTAAGGTTTTATTATCTAGAGTTTCCGTTGGTTGATCCTGTCTTAACTTCATTTGGAGTTATGAATTCAAGACCATGCATAATAATTGAACTAGAGGACTATCATCACAATATCGGGTATGGCGAAATTTGGTGTAATTTTCCGAGTGATGGCGCTTCGTATAGATTCAATCTTCTTAAAAATGTTTATCATTCCAATATTGTGGGTTGTGAGTTTTCAAACCCAGACAAATTCATAGAAAGGGTTACTGAAAAATTTAAAACTCTTTTTGTGCAGTCGGGCGATATGGGCTCATTTTATAATATTAATTCAGGACTTGATTGCGCCATCTGGGACCTGTTTGCTAAGAATCAAAAATTACCCCTTAATAAATTATTAAATCCCAACTCCCAAGATCATATTTCTGTTTATGCAAGTGGAATAAATCCTGATGAATCTAATGAGAAAATAAAATTAGCAAGGTCGATGGGTATAGAAGCCTTTAAAGTGAAAATAGGCTTTAATCATTCATTGGATATTGGTCTTTTGGATTTATTGTCTAATAACTCATCTAGTGAAGAGATGATAATGTTAGATGTAAACCAAGGGTGGAGTTTTGAGGAAGCTGTTATGTATCTCAAAACATTAGAGAGCTATAATTTTTCTTGGATTGAAGAGCCTATTTCAGCATTATCTACTAGAGCAGAATTTAATCAATTAATTAATGCCACCAAATGCAGACTTGCTTTTGGAGAAAATATTACTAATTTTGATGATTTTGTTTTTTTTGGTGAGATTGAGGAGCTTAATTTTGTTCAACCTGACCTCACTAAATATGGAGGAGTTTCTCTAATAAATCATCTATCTAGAAATATACAGAATCATAAAATCTGGATGCATTTTTTAGGGAGCGGTGTTGGTTTGTTAACATCAGCTCACATTATGTCTGCTATCAATCCAACTGCTTTTTTAGAGACTGATATTAATTTCAATCCACTTAGAACGAATCTCTTTGATGAAGGGTTAAATATTGAAAATGGAAAGATAAAATTGAATGACGCGCATGGCATTGGAGGTAAACTTAATTTTGATACAATTCATAAGTATCTAATTTCTTCAAACGCTTAAAGTTAAGTTTTGATTCGTCTATTATTTCAGTTTAAACTTCAACATTGTGCGCGATGAATTACTCATAGTAGATATATGTCTGATTACGATTATATAGTTATAGGTGCTGGCTCGGCTGGATGTGTTTTAGCAAATAGATTAAGCAAAGATCCATCTAATGAAGTGTTACTTATAGAGGCTGGGGGTTCAGATCGTCGTTTCTTTATTCAAATGCCAATTGGATATGGAGTTACATATCATCAAAAATCTGTCAACTGGATGTATATGACAGAGCCAAGTCCAGANNGCTGACAATAAGCCGAGTTATTGGCCAAGAGGGAAAGTCTTGGGTGGATCTAGCTCAATCAATGCGATGGTATATGTGAGAGGAAACCCTAAGGACTTCGACCAGTGGTCTGAGGCAGGAAACCCAGGCTGGTCTTACAGTGATGTTTTGCCTTATTTTAAAAAAATGGAGTCTTGGCAGAACGGCCCTGATGATTATCGAGGCGGCGATGGACCTTTGAATATCTCTGAGGTGTCTGAGCAGCTTCACCCGCTTTGTCAAAACTTTTTGTCTGCAGCCCAGGAGATTGGAATTGGTCTTAATAAGGATATGAACGGTGCAACTCAGGAAGGGGTTGGTAACTACCAAATAACTACTCATAAAGGGCAGCGAATGTCTTCTTCGAGGGCTTACTTGTGGCCCATAAAAGGTCGCACTAATTTGACTATCATAAAGAATGCTCAGGCGACAAAAATCCTCACTCAAGACAAGAAGGCGTTCGGCATTGAGTATAAAAAGTCAGGCAAGATTCATCAGGTGACTGCCAAACGTGAGGTTATTTTAAGTGCAGGGTCGATCAACTCTCCTCACCTTCTTCAGCTTTCAGGGATTGG
>ENA-UZWS01001635-UZWS01001635.1-metagenome-genome-assembly--contig:-Day-3-25m-contig-1635_pt1 | contig 10951 bp, 7 predicted proteins | sample MGYA00260343_ERZ794903 | MGnify/ENA metagenome assembly ERZ794903
GGTGATAACTGCCGTTGCGGTGGCCGCGGTAACGGCTTCCGTATCGACCTCTTTTAAGATGGTTGTGGGAGTATGCGAGTGGTAATCCGATCACCAACCCCAGCGCAACAGCGTTCCAACTATCTCTTTTTGTGTGTTCGGCATACCGGCGCGAAGCATGTTCATATGCTGAGTGTCTGTAGCTGCGATGATGACCGGTTGATGTGTAATATCTTCTCGTAGGTCTGCTAGTGCGGTAGCTCGTATAAGCGCTGGTCTCTTCGTGCGTATGTTCCTCGGCCTCATAGCAGTGATGATGCTGGTGAGATTCGTTAAAGTGACAGTGATCATAGTCAAGTTCAGTCACGTCAGTGGATCCAGAGATGGTTTGCTTCGGCGTTTCTCGGTTCAAGTAGTGGTCGTTCAGTGCGCTGGGCTCTAGACTTTCCATCTGACTATTTTTGGCGTGATCGACTGTGACAACAGTAGAGGTTTTCGTAGTTGGGGTATGGGACACGAGCTTTGCTTCAGCCTGGGCGTCAAGGAACAGGATCAATCCTAGAGTTGTGCCTGCGATAACGCGAAATATGTCGCTGATTGAGTATATTGCTGTCGTCTTCACCGAAAATACCCCAACTACATTAACTGTGATTTTGTTTCAGTATTTAACTAGAACGAGTTTACCCGCGGGTGATGAACGATAGCTGAATGAACCTGAACGGAGTAATCTGTGGCTCAGTGTCGACAAAAGTAACTTAGTAAGAGGAGTATTAGTTTGGGTACATTCTATCGGTTGTTCTTAGTGTTGTTTTTGTTATTCGGTGCAGAGCTTGTGACAGCAGACCTGACTGAACTCGAAAACAAGATCATCGCTATCGCGGAGAGAGACAAGGAATCAGCGATTGCGTTGTTGGCGAGAACGGTGAATATCAACAGCGGAACGATGAATCATTTGGGGGTTAAAGCGGTAGGCGAGGTTTTTGCAGAGGAGTTTCAGCATCTTGGTCTAACAACAACTTGGCATGATATGAGTGAAGTTAATCGTGCAGGACACCTTTTTGCCGAGACCGCAGGAGAAAGCGGCAGTCGTTGTCTGCTGTTGATTGGTCATCTTGATACCGTGTTTGAACTCGATAGTCCTTTTCAGAAATTTGATCGACAGGGTGACCACGCAACCGGACCCGGTGTCAACGATATGAAAGGGGGAGATGTCGTGATTCTCTATGCATTGAAAGCGCTAAAGGAAGTTGGCGTGCTGGATGATCTGAACCTGATCGTGGCACTTATCGGCGACGAGGAAAAATCCGGAAGTCCAAAATCTATTAGCCGTTATCATTTGATTGAAGCCTCTAAACGATGCGATATCGCATTGGGTTTCGAGATTGCTACAAGTCTCAACGCCGCAACGGTAGCAAGGCGAGGATCGAGTGGTTGGCGTCTGGACGTAACCGGTAAGCGCGCGCATTCTGCTGGGATTTTTAATGACGAAGTAGGCAGCGGCGCAATTTTTGAGGCTGCGAGAATCTTGAATCAGTTCCATGAGCAGTTGACGGGTGAGGAGTATCTTACCTTTAATCCCGGTGTTATTTTGGGAGGTACGGATGTGGATTATGACCCTTCACAGAATAAGGGTGGTACCTTTGGCAAAACAAATGTTGTATCACAGTCCGTTGTGGTGCACGGCGGTTTGCGTACCATATCACCGGCGCAGGAAGCCTCTGCCCGAGCACGAATGAAGGCAATTGCCGAAAACAATCACCTGCCAAAAACTTCAGCACAAATCACTTTCCAGGACGGTTACCCTTCAATGCCGCCCACAGAAGGAAATATGGCAGTTCTAGCAAATCTGAGTGGGGTCAGTGTAGATCTTGATCAGGGTGAAGTCGTGGCTTTCGATCCAGGTAAAAGAGGTGCCGCAGATGTTTCATTTGTTGCTGGTTATGTCGATGTCATCGACGGTGTTGGGGCCGAGGGAAATGGCGCTCATACTCTTGACGAGAGTATTGATCTGGCTACCTTGCCGTTACTAATACAACGAGCGGCTATTCTCATCCATCGCTTAAGCACAGTTGAACACTATTAGCTGTCGTTAGCCGCTATTGAACCTTGCAGGCAAGACAGTGAAGGTAAACACCAGGTGATTGACTCATGCGCATGAAAGGTTCAAGTTCGGCTGTGATGCGCTGAAAAAAACGTGAGTCAATATTAAAGTTGAGCGCGAGGATAAGGTTCGCTGCGGCCTCACTGTTCATGATTTCTTTGAGGAACAATTCTTTCGGTGTGAGTTGTTTTTCAATATGATATCTCTGGAATTCGGTGACACTGGCAAGTGTTGCCGCAGATTGAATAGCATCCTCCAGGTTACCGATGCCGTCGACTAATCCTAACTCGAGAGCTGTAGCACCAGCCCAAACTCTTCCTTGGCCAATCGCATCAACTTCTCTTACGCTCATGCTGCGACCCTTGGCAACAAGTGAAATGAATTTAGCGTAGGTATTCCTGATTGAGAGCTCTAATGTGTTTTTCATGATTGGATTCAGAGCATTAAAAGGGTTCATTGCTCCCGCCAGGGGCGTTGTGCCTACACCATCCGAGTGAATTCCTAATTCTGCGAAACTCTTTTCAAATGTTGGGAAGACCATAAAAGTTCCGATCGAGCCGGTAACGGTATTCTTTGAAGCGAATATTTTGTTCGCTGTTGCCGATATCCAATAGCCTCCTGAGGCAGCGTAGGATCCCATGGAAACGACAACGGGTTTGCCCGCTTCCTGCAATTGTGAAAGTTCATAGCGAATTTTCTCTGATGCAGATGCAGAGCCACCCGGACTGTCGACCCGAAGTACCAGCGCCTTTACAGTATTGTCTTCACGGGCTTTGATGATCAGTTTGGAGAGGGAATCACCCCCTATTGTGCCTTCAGGTTGGTACCCATCGTAGATTGTGCCTTTGGCTTTGATAATGGCAATTTTGTCAACGGCCGGGTTAGTGGCGCTGATCGCGGGACGAGTTGCGGCGAGGTATTGTCGGAAATCAATTTGATTAAAGTTGGCCCCATTTTTACCGACGATGTCCTGCAGGTGCTCTGTCCACTTTTGTGGTGATATTCGTTCATCTATCAGTTTTCGCTGAACTGCAAGTAAAGAGGCATCACCGGCAGCTTCGGCGAGTAAAGTGTCGTATTCACTAATGTATTGATCAAATTCGGTGCGTGAGATGCCGCGTTTTTCTGTAATGGTTTTTGCGTAGTTGTCCCAGAGAACTGTCAGCCAACCTAGGTTGGCCTCCTTTGATTCACTAGACATATCGTCTCTGAGAAATGGCTCAACAGCACCCTTATAGGTGCCGACTTTGAAAACGTGCATGGTAACTTTGAGTTTGTCGAGCGCTTCTTTATAAAATGTCGGATAGACGCCAAGCCCGGTCATAAATACGCCACCAAAGACTTGTAAACTCGTGTCATTTACAAATATTTTGTCGGCGTAGGCTGCCAGGAAATATTGGCTTTGAGTATAGCCACCACCCCAAGCGTAAACGGATTTGCCCGTTGTTTTAAAGGCATCTAGAGCAGCGCCAAGGTCACTCACTTGAGCCAAGGTGGCGCCTTGAAGCGAATCAAGGTCAAGCACTAGTATTTTGATACGCTGGTCATTGGCGCCTTCGTTAATCGCAGCCAAAAGATCGCTCAGTAATGTTTCGCTTTCGTATTGAGTTGCGTCAGTATTTAGCAACCCGGCGAGTGGATCTACCGGTCTTTTTTGCTCAACGATATTGCCCGTTGGGTTAATGATCAGTGCGCTTGATTCAGGGACTATGATCGACTCTTTGGATGAGAAACCCCCGATGACAACCAAGACAATAAGAAAGAGAAAGATAAGGTTAAGTACAAAAACCCTCAACCAAGTCAGACCGTTCCAGATGCCACTAACAATGTTTCTCATACGCTTTACTGCTTTACTAGGTTAGAAGATAGAATATTAGCACAGCTTAAGCACGAGACGGATGGGTTCCTCTTGCTATCCTCTCTACTTGTCGTACTGTCTGCATGCCTGATCTCGCCAGGCGTCTCATGCTAGCTTACTTTTCAGTGTTTTGACGAGCCATAAATGATACCTTTTACTCAATTCTACTCGGTAGCAAGCATCGTTACTTGAAGTAAATTTCAAGGGTTATAGAAACGGGTTAAAGAGAAAAAAATCAGGAGAAACTAGGCAAGATGGCAAATATTTATGAGACAGACCTTCCTCAGAACGCGGCGAATTACGAGGCACTATCTCCGCTCAGTTATTTGAAGCGAAGCGCAACATTGTACCCTGAATATCCGGCAATCGTTCACGGTGATCTTGTTCAGAATTGGGAAGAGACCTACCAAAGGTGTATCAAATTTGCTTCAGCGTTAAGTAAAGCCGGCATTGGCAAAGGCGACACCGTTGCCGTGATGTTGCCAAATATCCCGGAGATGTTTGAGTTGCACTTTTCTGTAGCGATGACTGGTGCCGTATTGAATGCGATCAATACCCGCCTTGATGATAAAACTGTGGCTTTTATCCTCGATCATGGCGAGGCCAAAGTGTTTATCACCGATGCTGAGTTTTCAAGCGTTACCGCAAGTGCGCTTGATATAGCGAACTCGAATCCCCTTGTCTTGGATGTCGAAGACCCGCTGTTTACAGGAGGGGAGCAGGTAGGTTCTATGACCTTTAACGAGATGCTGGCAACCGGTGACGAAATATTCGATTGGTCCTTGCCTGATGATGAATGGGATGCTATTTCGTTGAATTACACTTCGGGCACTACAGGAAATCCCAAAGGGGTGGTTTATCATCATCGCGGCGCCTACTTGAACGCAGCGAATAACGCACTGACGTGGGATATGGGTCTTCATCCTCGATATTTATGGACCCTGCCCATGTTTCATTGCAATGGTTGGTGCTTTCCATGGACGCTAGCCACCGTCGCCGGCACAACGGTATGCCTGCGTCATGTCCGCGAAGACGCCATTTTTGAAGCGATCAGGAAAAATCGCATCTCACATTTTTGCGGGGCACCAGTGGTTCTGAATTCATTGATCAATGCGGCAGATGAGTTAAAGCAGGGTATTGAACATGAAATCAGTGTCATGACTGCCGGTGCTGCACCCCCCGCTGCGGTCATCGAGGGTATGGAGTCTATGGGTTTCCGCGTGACACATGTGTATGGTTTGACGGAAACCTACGGACCCATGGTGGTTTCAGCTTGGCGATCGGAGTGGGATCACCTCAGTGCCGCGGAGAAAGCACGCCTGAAAGCAAGGCAGGGCGTCTCCTCAATGCTTGCTGGTGAAACAATGGTTGGTGACCCCGAAACCCTGGAGCCTGTGCCCTGGGACGGCGAAACCCAAGGTGAAATTTTTATGCGCGGTAACATTGTGATGAAAGGCTATCTCAAGAATCAGGAAACAACCTTGGCCGCTTTTGAGGGTGGTTGGTTTCATTCGGGAGATCTTGCCGTTTGCCATCCCGATGGATATATCCAAATTAAAGATCGTTCAAAAGACATCATCATCAGCGGCGGCGAGAATATTTCGAGTATCGAGATCGAGGACGTCTTATTTCAACATTCAGCAATACTTGAGGCTGCTGTGGTTGCAAAGTCAGACGCGAAATGGGGTGAGACCCCTTGTGCTTTTGTGGCGCTAAAGGAAGGACAATTGTTAACCGAAAGCGAGGTCATTGATTATTGTCGGGAGCATTTAGCGAGATTCAAAGTACCAAAAACCATCATTTTCGGGCCCTTGGTTAAAACCTCCACTGGTAAGGTTCAAAAATACTTGCTGCGGGAGAAAGCGGAGGCGCATCGAGGCCGTTGATTTTTAGCGTATGTTCGAAATCTCGTGGGCCTGATATAGAAAATACGGTACAGTCAATGCTCACGCTGATAGGGGAAGCGAGCGAATGAGCAATACGGGGACGTCAGAATCGGCCGAAGAACTGACTTTTGAAGAGTCTCGCAAACGTGATGCCGAGCGACCACCACTCACCAAGTGGATACTGGGTTCTTATGGCGCGCCCGCAACGCCACTCGCCATGGTCGGTTTACCTATGGCGGTTTTTCTTCCCGCGGTTTATGCAGATTCAGAGGGCTTTGGTCTTGGCCTTGCTTTTGTGGGAATCGTGCTTGTGCTCGCCCGATTATTCGATGGTGTCACAGACCCTGTGGTTGGTTTGCTTTCCGACCGTGTTCGAACACGTTGGGGGCGTCGAAAACCATTCATACTGCTAGGGACCCCGATTTATATACTCGGCATCTGCATGCTGTTCATTCCCCCCATCGAGTTTACTGATATTGCGTTCTTTGGTACGACCTTCAGTTCCGGGTACCCCTGGATGTTAGGGATGCTTGTCATCATATATGTCGGATCGACAATTAAGGATGTGCCCTACAGCGCCTGGGGTGCGGAATTATCCAGCGATTATAACGAGCGAACCCTGATTACTAGCTGGCGAGAGGGGTTTGCTGTTACCGGGTCTTTGATTGGCGCGTTTACACCGGCGATTATTTTCTTCTTCGGCTACGATAAACCGACAGACAGCGTCTATTTCCTGTCGTTAGCAATAGCCATTGTGATGCCAGTGTTGGTCATCAACATGTTGTTTTTCGTGCCAGAACATCCGGTTACGGAAAGAAAAGCGGATCCATTACCCCTAAGAGAAAGTTTTAAATACGTCTGGCAAAATGAACCCTATCGGCGGTTGATCATTGTGTTTTTGTTTTCTACGATTGGTGCGGCGATGACGAATACGCTGAGCTTCTTTTTCGTAAAGCATGTGTTACTCGCAGGTGCGCTCTTCGGCTTTTATCTAGCGCCTTATTTCGTTTCACAATTAGTTGCGATACCTCTGTGGTTCAAACTTTCCCGTCGCATCGGTAAGCACCGGGCTACGATGGTAGCAATTGGTTGGTACGCACTCTGGTCCAGTATGATTCCGTTGATTGCGATTGCGCCGGTCGAGTGGTTCGATGCATTTCAGATCAAGAATATTCTGGTCTTTCTACCCGACGAAGCCTACGCATCTGCGGTCGGCTATTTCGAGGGTAAACCGACCGGTAAATTCCTGTTTTTCATTATCATCATGTGTTTGAAAGGTTCATCGATCGGTGCCTTATCCGCATTACCCTATGCGATGGCTGCGGATGTGATCGATGTTGATGCGGCTCAAACAGGTAAGCGACAGGGTGGAGCGTACTTCTCTATCTGGTCCATGACTCGAAAATTGGCTTACGCTCTTGGATTATTTGTTGGTACAAATCTGGTGGTTTTCTGGGGTTTTGATTCTCTTGCCGATCCAGTCAATACGACCAACTCACAATTTTCATTGATCATGCTAGCGGTAACTTATTCGGTGATACCCGCGTTGTTCAAATTCGTCGCTATGCCCCTTTTGTGGAACTACCCTCTGACAGAAGAGCGGGTAGCCCAGATACAATCGGAGATTGCAGAGGAAAATGCGGTAAAACAAAACGCAGCTAGTAAAGCGCTTGGTGCCGGTCCAATCGGTTGAGAACGGGACCCAGACAACATATTTAAGTTTCGTGGTATGAGCTTCGAAATCTCTCATGCAGATCATTACATTACCGGACTCGTTGCGACCTGGTAAAGCTGTCAGGAGCGAATGGCCCCAGCTAAAGCTTATCGGCTCTAACGATTAACTCTAATATACAGTGATTATTGCTATCTCGACTGCCAAAGGTTGTGCATCCGGCGGATACCAGTGAGATAATCAGGGAAAGAAGTTGGTGTCTTACTCGCTCAGATAAGACTAATTTCCGTTATCCGGTTAACATGTGAGTACGTATGACATCATGCATTTCGATAGCTAAGTGAGAGTAAAAGAGATTGAGTACTAGCAAGCCGAAAGATAACGCCCTATGGACTTGGTCTGAGTTGGAACAGGCTTGTGGGTTGTCTATCTCAGGTGACAAAACCGGCGTAACCGGGATCAGTATTGATTCAAGATCGGTCGTCTTAGATGACCTGTTCATTGCACTTTCCGGCGATCCGGGACCCCGGTTTAAGTCCTCAGGTAGTCAAGGGCTGGATGGCCACGACTTTATACTTTCCGCATTACAAAATGGTGCGTCCGGTCTTATGGTGTCAAAGCCTGTCGATCTCCCTTCTGAATCGGAAATAAAGCGTCTGCTAGTTTCCGACACGCTTGATGGACTCTGGCAGATTGGCGCTGCGGGCAGGGCGAGGATGACTGGCAAGGTTGTCGCAATTACGGGTAGTAGTGGAAAGACGACACTCAGACAATGGGTACAAGAAATCCTTTCAACGCAAGCCACCACTCATGCTTCTGTGGGTAGCTTTAATAACCATTGGGGTGTTCCATTGTCATTAGCGCGTATGCCTCGTCAGTCTGCATACGGCGTTTTTGAGGTTGGGATGAATCACCCAGGAGAAATCTCTCCCCTGACAAAGTTAGTAAAACCGGATGTGGCGGTTGTATTAAATGTGTTGCCTGCACACATCGGTCAGTTTGAAAGTTTGGAACATATAAAAAAAGAGAAGCTCTCAATCGCCGATGGACTTGCGCCAGAGGGTATTCTGGTGTTGCCCGATGACCTAGTGCCCGACAGTGCGGAGAATCACCAGATTGTGACTTTCGGTTTTGGTAACAATGCTAGCGTTCGCGGTCGAATTTTTGATGCCGGTCAGGATCGTAGCGTCACAAAAGTTGAAGTAACAATTGATAAACAAAGCTATACCTATGCGCTTGATGGAAAGGGAGAACACCGAGTTCTCACTTCTTTGGCAGCATTGGCGATAGCACATGCGCTCGGTGCTGATCTGCATGCCGCCATAAATTCGCTAGGGGCCATCACAACGCCCAAAGGGCGAGGCAATCAGATTCGTCTTGGTAACACCGTGCTGACTGATGATAGTTATAACGCAAACCCGGTGAGCATGGCATACGCCTTGCAATCTTTGCGGGCATCATCTGCGGAGACAAAAATTGCTATCCTCGGTGAGATGTTTGAGTTGGGTGATGGAAGTGCCGATGCTCACCGTGCAATACAAGCCCAGTGCTCGGGTTTGAGTCGGGTACTGACAGTAGGAGAGGGATTTAACGCCTGGCAGGCTAGCGCTTTACCTCGTGGTGTTTGGCAACACTACGACAACGCAGAAGATATTCCAATTGACCAACTCGTCTTAGGTACCGATATTCAAACTGAGCTGCTTGTAAAAGGATCAAACAAAGTGTTTTGGGTGAACGGGTTTGTTGGTCGGCTTGAAAAAATACTTCGGGAAAGACTGAAGCGCTAAACATCTATTTCCCTCTTTTGTTCTAGTTATTTGATAAAGAGCCTTTCAATTCGCCACTGCGCAGCGGGTGCATGACTATGAACGCGCTATCAACGAGCTATCAACNNAACGAGCTATGAACGAGCTATTTATCTCCTATGATCCATGTCATAATTCTTTGAACTAACCAGATATTATTCCCGTACATGATCGTAGACAGACTCGGCCGCAGATTCCGAAATTTAAGAGTCAGCCTCACCGCTGCCTGTAACTACGCCTGTAACTATTGTGTCCCTGACGGCAAACGCCTGATGAAGGCAAAATACGAACTTCCCGCGACGGAAATGTTAAAAGCAGTGACTTTGCTACAACAAGCCGCTGGGATCGATAAAATTAGAATTACCGGCGGCGAGCCGCTTGTGACACCTAAGTTCGATGATTTCCTGCTTGGGGTTATGCAACTGCCGCTTAAAGACGTTAGTTTGACAACAAACGGGCAATTGCTTTTGAAAAAGCAGGATGTCATAAAGGCATCGGGTATCTCCCGTATCAATGTCAGTTTGGACACACTGAACCCCGTTAAATTTAAACAAATAGCGCGAAGTGGCGACCTTGAAACAGTGCTCGCCGGTATCGATGCCATGCTGGACATGGGGCTTCGGGTCAAGATCAACATGGTTCCGTTACGGAACCAAAATATGGCTGAAGTGCTACCGTTGCTTGATTATTGCCTTGAAAGAGATATAGAACTGCGGTTTATCGAACTTATGCGCATGGGTCACTTGCTAACAGGCAATGGCTTCCAAACAGACTTCCTGTCAATGGAAGGGCTGCTTGATATTATTTCTGAAAAATACGAGTTTGCCAGGACCGATGCGCCGCATGATTCAACGGCAGTCAGATTCAGAATTCCCGATAAGGGCGTTTTTGGTATCATCGCGAACGAAAGTGAGCCATTCTGTCGAGCTTGCACGCGACTCAGACTGTCTTCCGACGGTAACCTCTATGGGTGTCTAAGTAATAGTAACCATCGGTATATTGGCGACCTGCTTGATCTGCCGCCTCATGTTGCTTTGCCTCGAATTCAGAACATTCTGGTCGACGCGTTGGCGGACAAGAAACTTGCATTTCAGGGTGAAGTGACAGTGATGAAACTGATTGGTGGCTAGTCGCTATTGAGAATCACTATTCTTCTTGCATGATTTTTATGACGGCAAATTAGCAACATAGTACTGGTTCCCACGATGGCAGATGTCAATTGGCAAGGGGGATCAACGTGATCAGATTTGCTCTTTCCCCCAGTATTCGGCTTTGAATATGATCTGCAGCACAGACGATTGTAATGACTGGCATCGTCTTCAGTGATCTGTTGGATGGCGAAACAAAGCGTGTGACGCTACCAACGCAAGACAATCGCATTCAGAAACTCCAGACTGAGTGCGCCCCGACAACAGCAACGCTCTTAATCCGGAATGATAATCGAATGAAAGACAACACCTCCGACGCTGATCCCGGACGCTATAACCGCCTTGCAGCGTTATCCCGTTTTGAAGGACAGTCAGCACCGCCAATACATCTATGGCACCCGGAACATATCTGCGATATCGATATGAAAATTGATCGAAACGGCGACTGGCACCATGAAGGAACACAGATTAAACGTGCGAGCCTAACCCGACTTTTTTCGTC